>Ga0070741_10008205_pt1 | contig 21119 bp, 20 predicted proteins | sample Coa_R1_4_FD_66440 | JGI IMG/M metagenome (GOLD analysis project Ga0070741, IMG submission 66440) | Surface soil microbial communities from Centralia Pennsylvania, which are recovering from an underground coalmine fire - Coalmine... | ecosystem: Environmental > Terrestrial > Soil > Unclassified ...
CATCCCGCCGTACTTCGCCTTCCACGCGTAGATCGTGTGCTTGGACACGCCTACTTCCCGCGCCACATCTTCGGCCTTGCGTCCTGCTTCCAGCTGCTTCAGCGCCCCGATCATCTGCGCCTCTGTGTGCTTGCTCACCGACATCGTTTCTTCCCCTTCCTTTCGTCCGAAATCATACTCGGTTGTGTGCGGAAAGAAGGGATCAGGTCACACCGACTTTGACGGCCTGAAGTATCCAGAAGCCTTCCGAGTGCATGCTTACCATGACAACCAATCTTGTGTTATTGGTGCCTGCACGCTGAAGCGAACTCCATTGAGGCGCACAAGCTAATACCCGTACGCATTGCTATACAACGGTCGCAGCTGCGAGAGAGTTAAAAAATACTTACTAAGTTGTTAGTGATTGAGTGCACGATCAGATCGGCAGTTTTGCGTACCCCGGCCGCAGCCATGATACGCGATCGATGAACGGCAACGGTATTCACGCTCAGGACGAGTTCAGCGGCGATCTCTCGATTCGACTTGCCATTCACGATCAGTTGCAGGATTTGTAATTCCCGTACTGTCAGGTCACGTCTCCCTGTCGATCTGCGGGCAATTGCTGGATCAAAGAGAAATTCACCGGAGGCGACCGGTTCGACCGCCACTGCCAAATCCAAATCGATGGCACCTTTCAGAATAAATCCCCGCGCACCAACGTTGAATGCGTGGCGCACCCAAAAACCTTCCGAATGCATGCTCAGCATGGCAACGAAGGTTGTGGGGCACTTCTTTGCGATTTCACGAGCGGCGGTTATCCCATTCATCCCGGGCATGGCACAATCCATCAGGACCACCTTCGGCTGAAGTTGGCTCGCCAGCTCCACGCCTTGCTCGCCAGAACCCGCTTCTCCGACAACCGTGATATGGGGATCATCTTCCAGAATGCGCCTGAAGCCGCGCCGCACGAGGAAATGGTCGTCGACCAGCAGGACAGTGATCTTGTCACCCCGATCAATGTGGTTTCTTTCTTCGTTCATTCTCTATCTCCATGAACTAGATTGGCGGGAAGGCTCTTGCGTTCTGTCCGAGAAGCACGTATGCACGGCTGAAGTAATGTTCAGTTCGCCCCCAATCGCTACTTACCAAGGACTCGACCAGGAGCAAGCAATGCTTTCGCTTCGTCGGAGTCAGGCATGTTTGGGTGAATTGGCTTGGCCTGACTGTCAATATGCTGCGGGTGTACATCTCGCAACACTGTCGCTACCAGGTCGACTAACTGGTCTGCCGTGAATCTATTGCCTTCGATATTTGCTATCAGTTTGCCGTCCCGACCGATAATTGCGGTATGCAGAGAATGATCCATCAATCCTTCGTCGGGAAAGAATTCCATATTAAAGATGTCGGTGACCCGACGTACATCCGGCACGGTGCCAGTCAGGAAGTGCCATACTTTCGGATCCGCGTTCCAGGTTTGTGCATAATGAGCCAACACCTGCGGGGTGTCTCGCTGGGGATCGAACGTCACCGTGAGCAGCACTAGATTTCGTCCCAGATCCTCTTTAAATGTCCGCTGTAGCACACCGAAGTTGTTTGAAATGCGGAAGCAGTAATTGGGCAGCGCGCAACTCGTGTAGATAAAGTTCAGTGCTACGACCTTACCCGCAAACTGTGACAGAGAAATCTTCTGCTGCGACTGATCCGTAAGGGTGAAGTCTGGAACGACGCTGCCGACTCGCAGAGGCTGCGGTACGGGCTTCGATGTTCCTATGAGATTGGATAGCAGTTTTAGTTGCCGTGCCGCCCAAGGGTCCTGTTCCACGGTTTCGTAACGTCGGATTTGAACGTGCTCGGCGTAGGCAGAGGTCTGATCTACGACCAGACTAAAGTCAACTAAAGTACCCGGAACAAGACCCGTCAGTTCCTTCGAATCGCGGACCTCAAAAGGCATGCTCATGGCGTCCATAAATCCAGCGATGGCTTGGCATGAGGCTACGAAACGCTGACGCTCACGATCTACGTTCAGAACCATCCCAGTCGCGGAATATCTCCGCTGGGCCCATGCTGAGGAAACAAACAACACAATAGCGATTACTGCAATGCGTTTCATGGGATGTCCTCACAACCGCAACTTAATTGCTCGATTGAGACGTGGTTGGAGCCCGTACCGGATTCAGCAAAGCATTGCGATTCGATGTGCCTAACTTGTACGGCTTTCGATCGAGCCGGGCATATTCCTGTGAGAACTCGCTGATGTCCAAAAATTGATCTTTCTCGACATTGGCGAAATGCTGCCGCGTGTTGCTCGCAGGCCACCAGATTTCGACATCGAGAATCTTGGTTTTTTTGCCCAGGCCGATGTGCTGCTGGAGAGGCGACGCGCCAAACGAACCACCACTACCGACCGTGCGATAGATTGACCTCGTTTTGCCACCGTCATTCTGAACGGTAATTTTGATTCTGGCTCCGATGGCTGGCCGATTCGTTTTCACGCCAACCAACTTAAGGGTGATCCAGTCATTTTCGTTGCCAGGGTTCTCAAAGACGCGCATTGCGTGAGCGTCACCGGGGGTAGCGCCGCCCATTTCGGCAACAATGTCTTCGAAACCACGATTGCTAAGATCCGCAAATGCCACGCCGTGCCCCTTGTGCCAGTCGCCCGTGCCGGTTGCGGTCGTGACGTCGGTAAACGATATGCCCCCATTGTTATGGAGCAGCACGTTGGGCACCAGCGAGCCATAGGAAGGATTGCCTGTGCCCATGTAGACATCGAGGAACCCGTCATTGTCGATGTCGCCAAAGTTAGCGCCCATCGGCATGAACACTTTGTCGAGCCCCACCTCGGCAGTAACATCCCGAAACGTGCCGTTTCCCAGGTTTTTGTAGAGCTTCAAAGTCGTGGCATTGTGTGGAAGGCCGAGATAAGTGCAGGCCGTTTCCTCGTCTGAAAAGAAATAGCTTGTGACGAAGAGGTCTGGCCAGCCATCGTTGTCGTAGTCGAAAAACCAGGTCGCAAATCCCCGAGTAGAGTCCTGCACGCCAGCGGCTTCAGAAACATCGGTGAACGTGTTGTCGTGGTTGTTGTGGTACAGGATGTTTGTTCCGCTGAAATTCGTAACAAAAAGATCCGGGTAGCCGTCGTTGTCGTAGTCGCCCGCGGCAACACCCTTTACAAAGCCGACTTGATCGATTCCGGCCGAGTGCGAAATATCCTCAAACGTTCCATCCCCCTTGTTCAGGAACAGCTGAGCTGGGCCGTTTTCGTTGCCAATAAACAAGTCCAGGAAGCCATCATTATTGATGTCCACCCAGACTGCGGCTTGTGTACTGGTTGGTACCGTTAAGCCAACGGATTTCGTGACATCGGTGAACGTGCCGTTGCAGTTGTTACGCAGTAACGATTTGTATTGCGGTATCTCCCACCCGCCACGCATAACCAGAATGTCGAGGCATCCATCATTGTTGTAATCGGTTTGGATAATGTTCAGCCCACCCAACTGATCTCCCAAGCCAGCCTTGGACGCCTGCTCCGTGAAGGTGCCGTCGCCGTTGTTGTGGAAGTACTGTAGCGGCGCACAACTGTCGTAACTGGATTTCACAATGTCAAGCCGCCCATTGTTCTCGAAGTCATCCACAATGACCCCTCCTGCAAGCGAAACCGTATCCAAGCCGGCCTCAGGGGCAACATCGCGAAATCGAGCCATTTGCTCGCCAGACTCGAACGCTGACGGCGAGATTAAATATTGCTTCGGTACTCCGCTCGGGTACTCGCCAACGGTCATGTAGGCGAGATTGAGCAGCCATTTCACCTCAAGCTCGTCCGGTTTTTCCGCCAGGTATTTGAGGAAATGCTTAATCGCCTTACGCGAGTCCTCTGTTTGCGGATACTTGCTGGTGGCAAGCATGGGCAACAAGCATTTCTCGCCGGGCTTGCGATAGACATCGTTCTCCATTTCCGACTTGTGGAGGTAGGCAATGCCTAATGCCTCCTCCATATGCAGTTTCGCATCGGGGACGCGAGATATCGCCAACTGCTCCGCCTTCTCGTACTGCTCAATGGCTGCTTGCATATCGCCGTGGTAAGAATTGAGCTCTCCCAGCGAGAAATACAGGTGCAGCACATCGAGAGGAGATTCCGATATTGCAGCGTTAAACCGGCTGTTCGTGGGAGACAGGAAATCCTCCAAGGCCCGTTTGTAACTTGGATCCTGCTTGAGTCGACACACGGCCTCGGGGGTTGGATCCCACCCGCGTTCTTGCGCAGCCTTGCTCAGTGGAAGCGTGCCCTCACCTAAACCACCCACGCCCAGCGTATATTTCACACTTCCGACTGAAGCGGTCCCGGCCGTTCCTCGATTCTCCCGAGGATCCGCTGCCGGAGCACTGCCCGACAACTTTAGGATGGAATATCCGATAGGAGTCAGGACGGGCCCGGCAACATCTCCAGGTTTCATATTGACTAACGCCTGTCTTAGCTCCGGGCGCAAAGAATCCAGTGACAGCAGACCCAAGTGTCCCCCGTTCTCCGCGGATGGATCTATGGAGCGCTGCTTTGCCAGCGTCGCGAAGTCCTCACCCTTCTTCAGGCGAGACAAAATATCAAGAGCTTCGAGCGGCGAACTCACAACTATGATCTGCAAAGCAACTGCGGAGTCACTGGGAGACGATTGCTGCGCGAACGAGAACGTGATTAGCTGAAGACTGAGAAATGCTGGAAGTATCGCCAGTACTTTGCGGTCGAACAAAGCCGATTCTTCACCTGTGGAGCAAATTTTTAGCGGTTCAAGAAGTGCGGAAAGCGTAGCCAGTAACGGGATTCCGCACCATAGAGCGAAGTGGCTAACAGGAATCAGTTAGTGATGAGTAGTTAGAAAGCGTGCAAAACGCACGCTCGTTTCAGTAAGGCAGGTCCGCCAATCCATTGCGAAGCGCGTACGTGACGAGTTCCGCCGTGTTGCGCAAGCCGAGAGACCGTGCGATCCGGGCCCGATGTACAGATACAGTGTGAACTGAAAGCCCGAGATTGGAGGCAATCTCTTTCGTTGACTTGCCATCGACAATTAATCGCAGAACCTGCAACTCCCTGGCGCTCAGGCCCGAGATTCTGCGAGTGGCAGGTTCATTCGATTTTGGCAAAGAGAGTAGCAGTCGCTCACCGGCGGCCACCTTTCTGAGCAGCAACACTAGATCCAGCTCAGAGGCACTCTTCGGGACAAAGGCATGGGCGCCGGCATCTATCGCGCGCTGGATCCACGCTTTGCCGGAATGCATGCTCAAAATCACGACAGCCGTTTGAGGGCAGGATTCTACGACGCTCCTGGCGGCCTCGAAGCCATCTACTCCCGACAATCTGCAATCCATGATCACGATTCGTGGCTGAAGTTCTCGGGCCATCCGAATCGCATGTACCCCGTCGCCAGTCTCCCCAACGATACTGATGTCAGGGGCATCCTCCAGAATGCGACGCACTCCGCGACGGACAAGGGCGTGATCATCAACTAACAGGACACTTAACTTCTGTGAAGCCAAACTCAAGCATCAAATCCCCGAAATCGTTAATGTAGTTGTTCAACACAGGTTCGTGCGATAGCGGAAAGCGATTAGTGAAAACAGATTAAGCGGAGGAGATGTCTGAGAGGCTCAAGCGCGGATATTTTGGCAGAAAGGGTTCATGGCCCGCGGCAACACCGAGCGCGATGGCAAGAGTTACCAATACTGATGCATACGAAGCCGTGGCATCAAACGTTCGCCCGAGTATCACTGGGCCGACCGCTGCAGCGAACGCATAGAAAGTCCACGTAAAACCGTAAAGCGTAGAAAAGCCGCGCAGACCAAAATAGCGAGTCAGCAAGTAAGGAGTTAGTGCACCTCATCGCCAGCGCCAATGCCGATGAGCGTTGCAGCGAGAGAGCCACTTGCCAGCGTGCTTGCATGGGCAAGCATGTAGATACCGAATGCGGTAATCAAATTGACGCCGAGAGCAACGTGCGGCGCCGAAGAATCGATTAAGCATTCGGCCTACGCCGACTCGCGCCAGCAGGCTTGATCCGCCGAGAATCGACGCACACAGGGCAGCACCGCTCGCTGTGATTCCTCGGTCGGTCAGCATAACGGAAAGCTCGCTGATTGCCCCGTTCATGCGAATAGCGCTGACGCACAAGATTGCCACGATGATCCAGAACGCGAAGGACCGCAATCCTTCCTGCCAGGTCACTCCTGAGAGAACGGCCGGGGCTGGGCTAATCAGGGTTGGTTGGGTTTTTTGTCGCGTATGTAGAGAAAGCTAAGCGGCAAGCCAAGAAGAAGCGGCAGCGTACCAAGCAATGCATAGGCGATTCGCCACCCCTGAGCAGTGACCAGAGCATGAGTAATCACTGAAGGAATCATCGCGCCGAGACCGGCCCCTAGCATTACGACAGCCAGCGCCGTACCCAACCGCCTTTCAAACCACGTCGAGATGGATCGCGAGTACGCGAGATGTGCCGTGCCGTTTCCAACTACCCCGAGTACAAAGCACGTCACATAGAACTGCCACAATCCAGAATGCAGCAGTGCCAAAGACGCAGCCCCGCAACAAAGACTGTCACACAGATCAGAATCATTGGGCGAGGACCAAAGCGGTCAATCCACCGACCGATGAAAGGCGAGCATGCCCCTAATGTAATTGCAGCGATCGCAAAGCCACGGGAAATGGCTTCGCGACTCCAACCGAACTCGGCGCTCAGCGGTTTGAAGAACACAGAAAACTTGTATACAAACAACGACCCGAATCCGGCCATTACGCCGAAGCACGCGGCCAGCGCCACCCTCCGTAATAGTTCCATTCGAATTCAGTCGATCTCGACGACAGCTCCAGATCGGGTGCGGAGTTTATGGATTGAGAAGCAACGCTGACTTTTCCCCAGAATGTCTTGAGGTCAGAGGCCCACGAAATTGAAGGAGCGTATCGTACACCAGCGCGACGCGCACGATCTCTAGTCTTTTTGCAGTATTGAGGTGTTCTCTTACTTGCCAGTAACTTGTGACCCATTCACCAGTTCGTGGAATCGTGGAAATCGTGTTCAAGACACAAAGAATTCAATCGAAAGGGATCAAGTGAAGAAGCTTGCTTTGGCATTCGCCGCGTTGCTGCTTGTCGGATGTGTATCGGGTCCAGTTGCCACTGCGCAACAACTGGCAACGCTCAGTGTAACCGTTGCAGATCCTTCTGGGCGAATGCTACCGAATGCCCGAATTACGGTGCGCGACCTGAACACTGACGCCTCGCGAACAGATTCGTCGTCGATCACTGGAACCGCTGTCATTCCCGGGTTGCCGGCGGGGAAATATGACCTGTCGGTCGAGTCGGACGAATTCAGTCCTTATCACGCGATCATCACGCTGGCAGTTGGCCAAAACGCATCTGTACCCGTGACACTCGGAATCAAGGCGGTTCGGGAAACCGTGAATGTGCACGATTCCATTCAGGGAGTTGACGTCCAAAAATCCGATATCAGTCAGGTTATTGATACCCAGAAAATTGCGGACTTGCCAGTTTTCGGAAGAGATTTCATCGACTTCGTCTTGCTGACGCCGAGCGTGAACGTGGGCCGTAGTACAGCCGTCGGCGCGCAGTCACCCTTTCAGGAAACCGTGCTCGAATTGAGTTTTGCAGGGCTACGAGAAACTCACAGCACATTTTTCGGACTTGATGGAACTGACTACACCACCAGCATCTCCGGAGTGCAGCGCGACAGTCCATCGCAGGACTGGGTCCAGGAATTCCGCGTGGCGGAGAGCCCCTACACGGCGGATCATGGCCGCGACCTTGGATCGGTGGTGAACACGATTACAAAGTCTGGCAGCAATATATTTCACGGCTCAGTTTATGAGTTCTTTCGTAACAACAAACTGGATTCCAATAATCTTCTGTCCGCACCAGGATTCAATACGCTTCGATTTAATCAATTCGGAGGGAACCTCGGCGGACCGATTCGCCAGAGCAAGAACTTCTTCTTCGTGGGATATGAAGGCCAACGCAGGGCTGAATCCCCCCTGTATTCCTCTTTCATCCTGCATTGCACGGCGAACCCGGGATGCCTTGGGCCGGGTACTCCGAGCATCAATCAGGTGAAGCAGATGCTTGGCCTGCAGCCTGAAAACCTTGGTTCGATTCAACAGATTTATGACTACGACAAATTTTTCGGCAAAGTCACTAATGTTCTGAGCGATAAGACGACGCTAACCATCGGCTATCTGTTCAACGATGACAGAAAACAGAACACCCCAGGTGCCGCACCCGGACAAGGGCTACCGTCAACCTACCGCAACAATGGCATTCATGATCAGACAATCAACGGAAACGTGTTTCATATCTTGGCTGACCACCTGACCTCAGAAACGGAATTGAATTTCGGCCGAAGAATGTTCCATCTCGATCCAACGGGAGAAGGCTTTGAACCCTCGATCGTCGTTGCTGACCTGCTCAATACCGGCGGCTTCACTGGAAGCGTCAGCTATTACAGCGAACAGCACTTTGAGGGAGCGGAAAACCTCACCTACATTCGTGGCAATCATTCATTCAAGTTCGGAGGGGATTTCGAGCCGGCTTGGATCAACGCTCACACCACATTTTTTAGTCCAGGGGCTGGCATCTTTACGCCTCAGAGCTTTTTTGGTGCAGCGCCCTTCAATGCCCCGCCGTTCGGGCCCGGGACGCCGGTTGAGTACTTGTTCCTGCAGCCGCGTTCCTACTTCGGCCAGCAAATCCCGCAGCGTACGCTCCCTTTTGAAAGTGGCCTGTATAACGGCCCGGCGGCATCCGCGTTCAACAACAGCACGAATTTAAAGTTCTTGCACAAGCTCTCCGGCTTTTATGGGCAAGACCAATGGAAAGCTCGCCGCGACCTGACATTGACGCTTGGGTTGCGTTACGACATAGATTTCTTCCCATCAACATCGGACGTTCGAGTCCTTGGAAAGATGCACCCGACCAACTACGGAAACATCCAGCCACGCGTCGGGCTCGCATACTCGTTCCGGGGCGGAAAAGGCGTGGTGCGTGCCGGTTTCGGTCTGTTCACAGGGCCATTCGATTACAGCGACATCATGGTGGCCTGGCAGGGTGCCTCGGCATTCACAAATATGAACCAGCCATTCCTGCCGGAGTTCGCGGATCCAACGAACCAGTTGGTTGGGTTTGGAGTTTCGGGAATTGTTGGGATTTCAGGGCCCTTCGGTGCGAGTCAGGCGTTCAGCAACTTTACACATAATGGCGTTTACCCCGATCCCAGCACCCTGCTTCAATTTCCTCTGGGTTATGCAAAACGGAAATTCCCCAACGCGTATGCCGAACAAGCCAGTCTCGAAGTGGAAAACGAGATCGCCAAGAATCTATTCGTCTCAGCTGGTTATCAATACCTGCATGGGCTGAAGCTGCCGGTCTACTACAGCATCAACGGAATCCCGAGCGGAACGTTGCCATCAGGCGTGCAGGCTTTTACGCCAGCTGACCCGAACTTCGGCTTCGCCCTGGAAGTCACACCCACGGGATACTCCGACTACAATGCCGGAACATTGAGCGTGCGAAAGCTGTTCGCACAACACTACAGTGTGCTTGCCAACTACACCTATGCGAAGTCGATTGACATTTCCACCGATATCCAGCTTACGGACACGCCCATGGACTACCTGCATCCGCAGCGCGACCGAGCTGTTGGCGAAAATGACGTGCGCCATCGTCTGGTACTCACGCTAATGGGCGAATCGCCAAGCACATGGCATCTGGCCCTGCGCAATTTCAAGCTATCGATGTTGAATACACTCCAGAGCCCGCGCTACTACACGATCTTCGCAGGTTTCGATGTGAATGGAGATCAGTTTCCTTTTTCCGACCGGGTCGGCAACATCGGCCGGAACACCTATCGTGGCGTTCCCTCTTACACCACGGACCTCAGACTACAAAGGATCTTTCGTGTCAGTGAGAGACTGCAAGCGGAAGCCAGCATCGAAGTTTTTAACGTGTTCAATCGGCAGAATGTCAACGGGATCGACACTGTCTATGGAGCACCTATGTTTCTAGGTTCGGTTCCGCAGCGGTTCGGCGATGGCGTCAGCAGTCCCGCGAATCCAACATTCGGCACACCCAACTTCGTGGCGCCAGCGCGCCAGATGCAGATTTCGATGAGATTGAATTTCTAGAGACGGAACGGATCATATATGTCAATCCCTACCGAGCAGATCGGCAGCATTCCGCGACCCGCAGAGTTGTTACAGGCCATGCGGGAACATGCTGCCGGGCAACTCTCTGACGAAAAGTTTCGGGCCGCACAAGATACCGCTCTGCGGGACACAATCTGCCGACTTGAAGGTACCGGGTCACCGGTCATCAGCGACGGCGAACAAACGAAGCCGAGTTTCGCGACGTACCCGCTGACGGGAGTGAAAAACCTGGCGCCCGATGCTGTGGTCATTCCCTTCGCCGATGGACACACCCGCCAACTACCTAGGCTCTCAGGCGGCCCATTTCGTTATGGAATGCACGCTGCGGACTTCCTGACTGCGGCAAAGAATTTTACCCAGCGCCCGGTGAAACAAGCTGTGATCTCCGCCTCCGCCTTGAGCCTGCTATATCCGTCCAAAGGGCTTCGCGACTACCACAGGAGAGCTTTCTACACGATCTCACGGACGAAGCCGAACGCGACATTCGCGAGTGTCTGGCCGCGGGCGCTGCTTGCGTGCAAATCGATTTCACGGCAGGTCGTCTTTCTCTGAAGCTCGACCCCTCCGGTGGGCTACTGAACAATTTCGTAAAGCTGAACAACTCGGTCTTGGAGCGATTCTCGCCAGAAGAGCGGAAACACATTGGGGTGCACACCTGTCCCGGCGGAGACCAGGATTCAACTCACAGCGCCGAGGTCGACTACACAAAGCTGCTCCCGGCTTTATTCCGGCTGAGGGTCGGCCGCTTCTATATCCAATTGGCGAGTGAACCGGATCGAGCGCGAGTCCTCGAGTGCGTTCGCCAGCTGCTTAAACCGGGCCAGATTCTACTTGTCGGCGTAATTGACCCAATTAACCCTCAAGTGGAGACGCCCGAGACCGTCCGAGACCGGATACTCGAAGCCGCGAAGTTCATCCCGGTTGAGTCACTCGGAAGTACGGATGATTGCGGCTTCTCTTCCTTTGCGGATGACACCTCGACGTCTCGCGAGATAGCCTTTGCGAAAATCAAGAACAGGGTGGAGGGAACGGCAATGGCCTCGCATGTACTAGGAGTTTAGTGGGTCTCCAACACTCTGCTCTCTGTTTTTATCGCAGAGGGCCAGCTCACTTGCGTGAAGCAGCAACCTCACCCTGCTCGGACTGCCGAATCAGATCCTTAGTTCCCCAATCCCTGCCCACGCCGAGCGAATCAGCTACACGGTTAATGTAGTTGAACCAGGAGGCGATCAGCGTAATCTGAAGAATGCCTCGGTCATCAAAACCTGACTTCCGCAGCCGCACGTGGTCTTCGGGAGAGCATTTGGTCGCGTCCTTTGTCAGCTTGACGACGTAATCAAGCATGGCACGATCCTGCTCGGAAATATTGGCTTTCGTGTAGTCCTGCCGCAATGCCGCGACTAGTTCGTCGTCTAAACTCGCCCTACGCAGAAACTCTGCGTGCGATTCGATTCAATAGAAACAGCGGTTGGTCACCGAAACCATCGTGGCGATCATCTCGTGCTGCCGCCGGGTCAGCGGCAATTCGGGAGACATCAGCACGCCGAACGTGGAAAACGCATGATAGAGCGCGTCCGGAATCAAGCTGTGTGACGCAACGATCCCCGCCACGCCATCGTCAGTCTTGAATACCGGGGTCGCGTATTCCTTAGGATAAAGTGCACGCTGCGATTCCAAGGAATGCAGCAGTTTCTCATTGGCCTCTGAGAGTGGAACAGTTTTGATCCAGGTCATAAGGAGTGAGATGATACCGCAGCTCGGCCCACGCACACACTAGTCGAAACACACTAGGAAGCCATCCGACAAGAACTACACAGCATCTTGCGAGGACCAACACTCATTGGCGTTAAGCAATGGGCCGGCAATCGTCAAAATCAGCATACCCCGCTCCATTAAACGACGTACGGTAAGAGCATTCTTCAGTGAAAGTTGAAGACATGCTTGCACGGCGGGATGCACTGAACCGTGAACTCTTCTCGGTACCGGTTATAGCGAAAACGACCGGACTTTCCACCCGGGGCAACGAAATGCACCCTCCTGCACCAGTCGCACGCGATCCCATACTGCACTGCGATTTTGCCATTATGCTACGGCAACGGAGTTCAATGATTCTCGAAAATACCCAGACGCTTGACCGCCTACAGTTTCGAAAAGCCGATGTCCAGTTCTTGGCCTCCGTCGTAGGGCAGCTGCCAAAGTCTCCAGACATGTCGCCTTGCCACGGCGATAACCGCACCGCCAGGCTAATAACAACGATGGCTGAAGAGCACTGCCGTTGCAAAGCAGGAGTCGCTGATCACAATGATTTCGTCCTCGTAGGAAATTCCGGTTTCGCTCTCCAAAAATTGATTAGCAACAGGAATATGGACATGCACAGGATGGAAGCATCACTACTGAGAGTCGCAAACGTAGACCGGACGTCTGGTCTTTCAGAGGGCGCGGACCTAACGGGCGCAGAATACACAGACGCATCGTCCTTGCAACGGCTGCAGACCTGAAGAGCATTGCTTCGGCCCGCAACATAACCGTTGGGCTCAGGCGCGAAATTAACAACAACAGTATTCGGCTTAGAAAAGAGGCCATCACATTGGCCGACCCGTCAAGGAGGGAGGCTGGAATCCTGGAACGCTCCCTGGTGCATGACCCGGATGTTCTCGCGTAAGTCAGGCTCGCCCAGGGAAAGGCCATGCGAGGAGCGCCAGAGTCGGAGGACAAGGTCGAGTAAAATCGGGGTCCAACTCCGGTAAGGCAATTACCACTCGATAGCCGTCCGCAGCCTCCCCCACTAAGCAGCTCGCTAGCCGTGCGCCTTTTATCGATTCTCCGAACGTGACGCCAGCCCTCTCCAATACGCTCTTGCGTGAGACCCCTTAAAAGTTCACCGCAAACGTTCACCGCATTCGAATGTTCTGACGCATTCAGTTTTATGCGGGGCAGAGAGATTCAATATCGACGGCGTTCAGTACGAGCCTTCTGGAGCTAGTTTGAACTGTGAGCTCTTGGCACTGCAGCACGGCACTGCTCAGAACCATAAGGAACAGCAGCCCGCGTAACAAAACCCGTTTTTTCATATCAGACCCGTAGAATCATTACCTCGGTTGACTTGATGAGAGCGGCAGCCGTCTGTCCGGCTTTCAAGTTCATTTCCCGAGCTGATCTCGCCGTGATGATAGAGGTGATTCGCTGTTCTCCAATCGAGATGACCACCTCCGCCATAAGCCCGCTGACGCGCACGCTTTCAATTCTCCCCACCAACTGATTCCTGCCGCTCAGACGGCGCATGACAAGGTTCCGCTCGGGTGCGGTCTTGGCTCGCGTTCGGAACAGCAGCCGGTCTATCTCGCTTTGCGGGATTCGGTGGTGACCACCCACCGTTTTGATGCTGCGAATTTTCCGTTTGTATATCCATTGCTTGATGGTTGGGAAGCTAATGCGAAGCTCTAGGGCAGCTTCCCGTGGCTTCAGCAATTCTTCAGTTGAGTGTTTACCTGCCTGCGATTTTGAGTTCCTAGCCATTTGGGGCGGAATCCTACAGCGCATGCCCCGAAGGGTCAACGCGCGGCCGAGGCAACACAGACCGCCGAAACACAGAGTCGGCGATATATGCATCGGATTCGACTCATCAACCATCCATCATATACACTTTGGTTCCGATTCTGAATCACTACTTGAGGGAACAGAATGCGCTCTGCTGGACAATCACAGAAATCTCATGCCATTCTCCAATTCTTAATTACAGATTTGTTTTTTTGTTGTTTCGCTGCACCGTTCTGCGCTTCACAAGTTTCGGCCGATTTGTCGGGTGTAATCACAGATCCTTTCGGGGCTGCCGTTTCGGGAGCAACTGTTACTGCAAAGAGCCTTGATACTGGCTTGTCCCGGATCGCGGAAACTGCTCAAAGCGGACGTTACAACTTCTTTGCCTTACCGGTCGGAATGTACGAGGTTCGCGTCACAAAGACGGGATTTGCAGAGGCAATTCGATCCGGCATTCGGCTAGTCCTTGGGCAAGAGGCCAGTGCTGACTTGAGCCTTCGTGTTGGGCAGGTGACCGAGCAGGTTAAGGTCACGGAAGATGCTCCGGTCGTAACCGTGACAACGCAAGACACCTCGGGCCTTGTGGGAGAAAGGCAAGTCAAAGACCTCCCGTTGAATGGACGCAGCTACGATCTGCTGCTGACGCTGAATCCCGGAATTGTGAACTTCACTTCGGAGAAGACCGGTGGGATTGGCGTGTCGAACTCAACGACGGGCAATGACTTCGCGGTTACCGGAAATCGGCCACAGCAAAATATTTTCTTGTTGAACGGCGTGGAGTTCACCGGAGCTGCGGAGAACAACATGCAGCCGGGCGGTAGCAGCGGGCAGTTGCTGGGCGTCGATGCGGTAAGAGAATTTAACGTCCTCCGCGATTCGTATGGGCCAGAATATGGGAAGCACCCTGGCGGGCAAGTCAATATCGTGACTCAGTCGGCAGGCAATGACCTTCACGGCAGTGTGTATGAATTCTTGCGCAACAACGCGCTCGACGCGCCGAATCATTTTGATCAAGGCTCGGCGCCTCCCTTCCAACGGAATCAGTTCGGCGCAGCTCTAGGCGGGCCGATCCGCGCTAACAAGACTTTTCTGTTCGGGAATTATGAAGGACTGCGACAGCAGTTGCACCAGACCTCAGTGGCATTTGTTCCCGACGATACCTCTCGCGCAAATGCCGCCCCTTCGATCAAGCCTCTATTAAACCTCTGGCCACAGTCGTCCATCACCGCTTGCCCGAACACGCCGACACCGTGCGGTATTGCGGAATACTTCAGCAGTCCCTTGCAGACAATTCGAGAGGATTTTGGAACCGTCAGGCTTGACCATAATCTTTCTTCGCGCGATTCTCTCGCCGCCGTTTACATGATCGATGATGGGGATGACTTCACTGAAACCGTGTTGGACCCTTACAGCTCAGACATCCTAACGTTGCGGGAGCACGTGTTTAGTCTGGACGAAACACACTCGTTTTCGGCCGCAACTGTAAACGTCGCGCGCCTTGGATACTCCCGTGCCGGCTATTTCTTCACCGGTCTGCCAACCCCGGGAACACCAGCGGCTACGGTATCGGGTTTCCTTGTCGGCCATCAGGTGGGCGCCGTCGTTGTGGGTGGGAGCGCCGCATCAAATCCGCAGGCTGCGATTGGACTAGCGGGCAGCAACAACGGGAGCAACCTTCGTATCGCACGAAACTTGTTCACGTTCGAAGATCGTGTCTCAATGACGCGCGGACGCCATCAGCTGATGTTTGGGGCATGGTTCCAACCATTTCAGTCCAACGAGACAATCGCACTTAGCCAATATGGACAAGCAACTTTCTCGAGTCTGGCCAATTTCCTCCAAGGCAACATGTCCAGTTTCTTGTGGGATCCTTCGCCAACTGAGATGAACTGGTGTTCGCTGTTTGGGGCTTGGTATGTGGGAGACATGATCCGCATCTCGCCGCGACTGACTCTTTCGCTGGGCTTTCGAGATGAATTCACGACTGGTTGGAATGAGGCTCATGGGCGCGCCGCCAATTACACGTTCACGAATGGCGTGATCTCAAGTTCTCCCCACATTGGGGATTCCCTTTTCACCACCAACAACGCGAAATTCTTGCCGCAACCACGCATCGGATTCGCGTTGAGTCCGTTCACCGAAAAGACCGTAATCCGAGCGGGTTTCGGGATGTACAACGATCTTCAAGACGCTCTCGGATATAGAACTGACCAGAATGCACCCTTCAACCCTGTCTATAGTGTCGGAAGCGCGACGACTCCATTTCCTGTTTCGTCTTTGCCAATTGATCCTTTCTCCTCGCCGCCCAGCGGGGCGAAACTCGTACCTGGGGGCGTGCAGCCCGACATGAAGACGCCAACGTCGATTTCTTGGTCGCTGCGGGGCCAGCAGGAAATCACGCCTGACATGTCGCTGACGGTTGGCTATGTGGGGAGCCACGGCTACCATGAGTTGATCGGCGTTGATGGCAACGAACCGTTTCCGGTCATATGTCCAGCCTCGCCGTGTCCAGCCGCATATCCTTCGAATTTTCCGGCCCCGCTAGCGGGCGCACCCGTTCCTGCGGGTACGTATTACGTTCCGACCAATGTCCGAGCGAACCCTACGATTGCGAACACTTGGACTTGGTTTTCGTTGGGCACCAGCAACTATCACGCGCTTCAGGTGGACGCAAATCGCCGGTTTAGTCATGGCTTCTCTTTGCGTGGCGTTTACACCTGGTCTAAAGCGCTGGACGACGGCGATTCATTGAATGCTACGGCTGCGCCCAATGCGCCCGGGTTAGTATCGAATCCCTTCAATCTGAAGGCGGACTATGGTCTTGCTACCTACGATGTGCGGCATATCGGTGTGATTAATGCGGTTTATACTCTGCCCTTTGGCAAGGGCCAGCCGTTCGCTAATAGCTTAGAGGCTTGGCGAGATGCCCTTGTCAGCGGGTGGTCAGTCAACAGTATCGTGACGATTCAGTCCGGATTCCCATTCACGCCGCAGCTCAGCTACAACCCATCGAATAACGGGGATACGCGGAACCCCGTACGGCCGTTTATTAACCCCGCTTTCTCGGGTCCAGTAATTCTTGGCAACCCGTCTCAGTGGTTCAATCCAAATGCCTTCCTCGCGCCGCCGCCGAGTAGCGGATTCTATGGCAATCTTGGCCGAAATACCTTAATCGGCCCAGATCTTGCCACGTGGGACTTCTCGGCCTTCAAGACAACAACACTGCATGAGAGGCTTGCTCTTCAGTTTCGTGCAGAAATCTTCAACCTGCTGAATCGCGCGAATTTCAACACGCCAAATCTGATTACCTTTACAGCGTCAGGCACGACAACAAAGACATCCGGCACGGCAGGGACAATCACCAGTACTTCGACAACCTCGCGCCAGATTCAGTTTGGATTAAAGCTCATCTGGTGACTGACTGAGTACGACTCGCCGGAGGAATTTGCTCAGAGCAATGAATCCACGGGTCCTGCCGTATATCGGAGGAATTCGGAACTCGTTGAAGTTGTCGCCGACGACAGAAGCCCAAGTCGAGCAGCGGCAGCGGGGTCGAAAAGTCTCGCACCGTTCCTTTGAAAACAACCAGGCAGGGATATGGACGAGAAACGCACGGCCCGCCTTCCGGTCGGCCCATCTCCCAGGCCAAAACTTAGCTCCTGATATTGCAGGAGATGCCGAGACAAGGCTGCGGTTACTTGTGCTATATGTAAATATACTTGCATATGGTAGCACCATATGAAATCATGATTTACATATGGTGGTGACTCGCCAGTACTGGATCGAATGCATTGAACGCGCCTGGAAACACCGGACCGTGGTTTGGCTGTCGGGAGTGCGGCGGGTTGGCAAGACGGTTCTTTGTCGGAGCCTCCCAGAAACGGAGTATTTCGACTGTGAACTTCCTCGAACGCGCCGCCTCATGGACGATCCGGAGGCATTCCTGCAAGATCTGCGCGGCCGACGCGTTGTGCTGGATGAGATTCATCGATTGCGGAATCCCTCCGAGTTGTTGAAGATCGTGGCCGATCACTTTCCTGATATCCGCGTCGTCGCCACCGGTTCCTCCACACTCAGTGCGTCGACTAAATTCAAGGACACGCTGGCCGGACGCAAACGCGACCTCTGGCTGACCCCGATGTGCCTGCGCGATCTCGAGGATGCCCACCAAACAGACCTCCGTCGCCGACTCCTGCGTGGCGGAATGCCGCCTTTCTTTTTCGCGTCACAAATCGAGGAACGTGATTTTCAGGAATGGACGGATGCGTACTGGGCAAAAGACATCCAGGAGCTGTTTCGGTTAGAAAGAAGAGATTCTTTCGCCAGATTCACGGAACTCGTGTTAGCACAGAGCAGCGGGATCTTTGAAGCGACGCGATTCGCCATTCCGTGCGAGGTGAGCCGGCCTACTATTACCAATTACCTTCGCGTGCTGGAGGCCACCTTCGTCGCACAAGTAATCCGTCCGTTCAGCAGTCACCGACCAACGGAGATCGTGTCCGCTCCAAAGGTGTATGGCTTCGACACCGGGTTCATCTGTTACTACCGAGGCTGGCAGGAATTGCGGGAAGACGATCTCGGCATTCTGTGGGAACATTTCGTGCTCAACGAAATGATGGCTCGCCTGCAGACCCGCGAGATCGCATACTGGCGAGACAAACGCGGGCATGAGGTGGATTTTGTCCTAGCCGGGCGCCGGAAAAGCCCCATCGCAATCGAATGCAAGTGGTCGGCAGCACGATTCGATCCAGTTAATCTTCTAGCCTTCAGAACGCAACATCCTCACGGGGATAACTTCGTCCTTGCGCAGGACGTAACCCGACCATCCACCCAGAACTTCGGAAGTCTGAAGGTGCGGTTTGTGAGCTTGTCCGCGTTCATTGACCAGCTTATCGAGAACGCTGGCCCCAATGTTCGGTGACATTTCAGGCAATGCGAGGTCGCAGGAACTCACGGCTTTAGGGTATTGCTGCCTGCCGCCACAGACCCCGTCACGAGACGCCCCATGCGGTCCCACGTGAGGGCACATCGTACATGGGGCTTGCGGCGTTACTGACGATGAGAGGCAAGCGGAAAGTCTGTGCGCGGGCCTTGATCCGGGGCGGATCGCGCCCTGACCGCAAAATCGGATGCTGGGGAACAGGGTCGAAAATACGGTTTCATGCTAGATAGCTCGGTTGAATACTTCTCGGACTGTGGGGTGTCGAGCAAACGCTTGCGCCAATGGTTGGCGGAGAATTGACGATTGATGCCCGTTCTCAAGTGTGGCGCGCCACGATCGGCGGATTCACGGCGAATGTCGAACGCAATGGCGAATCGACTCATATTCGTGCTGGGGGGGGACACGGAGAGTTTCGTGGCCGGATCGTCGAGGGGGCAGACAAATCCGAGGCCATTGGATTCAGCCCTCCAATATTGACCCTTATAACCAGCGGTATGCGAGCCCCGTCACTCTTGAAAAGGTGAGCGAAAGCATCTGGAGAGGACAGGTTGTTCCCTCGCAATACTCCATGTCTTTGTATGTCTCTATCGATAAAGCGAACGATGGAAGACTCACGGCCTCATCAAGAATCCGGAGGCGAATTTCTTTCGCGGGCGCACCTACGGCGTGGAGCTTAAAGGCGATACCCTGGAACTCACGCATCCGAATGTACCCGAGGGAGGCACTTACGAGCGAGAGACAGACCGGCTGTTGCTTTCTCTTTTGTTTTCGCACCCACCTTTCGCACTGACGCGCCGCAAAGATCACGATGCGGTTGGATTCTATCCGCGAGTCTACGATCCGGCTGGCTACGAGTACCGAAAACCTGTTGCCGAGAATGACGGGTGGGCAACGGCTTCGCTATCGGATGTCGGGATGGAGGCCAAGATCAAGCAACTGATTGACAAAATACTTGCGGCAGCTCCTTCACTCGATAATCCGTTGAACATCCACAGCCTGCTGATTGCTCGCCACGGGAAACTGGTGCTGGAGGAGTACTTCTACGGCAACGATGACGAGAGGCCTCACGACATGCGTTCCGCCAGCAAGACGATAGAAACGGTGCTGGTTGGCATCGCGCGGGACCACCATTTTGAGATCGGCCCAGACACGCCTGTTTATTCTCTGTTCAAAAACTACGCGCCTTCCCGCAACTGGGACGAGCGGAAGAGCAAGATCAAGCTTGAAGATTTCATGAACATGGCGAGTGGCTTGGCGATTGACGACGCGGATTCATCATCGCCAGGTGAAGAGAGCCGCCTCGGACGGCAGCCAGATCCCGACTGGTGCCGGTATACATTGAATCTGCCTATGGCACGCGATCCTGACGGGAGACCATCCAATTTACGGTCCGCGAATATCAACGTGGCTGGGTGTGCAGTGAGAATCGCCACGAAGCATTGGCTGCCAGAATTCTCGACGAGTACTTCGCGAGGCCGTTACAGATCACGCGATACCACATGAACCTGATGCCAAACGGTGAGGCTTATGCAGGTGAGGGACTGTACGTGCGTTCTCGCGACCAGTTGAAGCTTGGCCAGTTGTATCTGTCAAAAGGTGTGTGGAACGACAAGCGAGTTCTGAGTGAGGATTGGATTCGGCGATCAACGATTCGACACGGGAACATGCGCCCGAGAATGGACATCGACGTTGATCATGGATACGGTTACGGCTGGCACTTCCGCGATTACAAGGCGAACGGACATGTTCTCCATTACTACTGGGCGGGAGGAAACGGTGGTCAGCTCATTATTGTTGTTCCCGAGCTGGATATGGTGGTGGGCTTTACTGGCGGCGATTATACGGAATTCCGGAAGCATCTTCGCTGGGAAATCGAGCTCATGCCGCGATATATCTTCCCGGCAGTCGTTCGCTGACACGTGGCAGGCCAAAAGTTCGCGGCGCAATTGTACGGCCAGCCTCATCATATGAAGTTTCCGTCGTATCGCGGACAATCCAGGAAGTGATCCAACTAGTTCACACGTTGCTGCCAAGTGCGAACCATTCATGCTCCATCTGGACACAAAATCCCGGGATAGTCAGACGCTAACGATCCCCTAGACAGAAGGTCGCAGGCGACGCGTTCACGTCAATTTCACTGCTATCGCACCGCAATGACACGTCAATAGGTAAAGAGGGCGGGCTGGCTGGTGGCTGTGCTCTGGCCTTTCGGATGAGGAGGATAGCCTGCCGCCAGCACGGTACGGAACGTGGCAGAGAGCGGGGAGTGATTGTTGCGAACCGAAACGCTAAGCGTCTCTGCGAGAAAATCGCTCCGCAACCCAAAATGAACCTGCCGTGGGCAGTCGCGAAACACCCGCAATAATAATGATAGGAGGTCATGATTCGGGACCAAATAAAGAAAATGGCAAAGGTCGGTTTCCGCTTCAATCCTCTTCCAGATCCTCTGGTAGTGTCGCTT
>Ga0070741_10008206_pt1 | contig 21106 bp, 18 predicted proteins | sample Coa_R1_4_FD_66440 | JGI IMG/M metagenome (GOLD analysis project Ga0070741, IMG submission 66440) | Surface soil microbial communities from Centralia Pennsylvania, which are recovering from an underground coalmine fire - Coalmine... | ecosystem: Environmental > Terrestrial > Soil > Unclassified ...
TACATCGCCGCGAAGGGTGAGATCACGCAGCAAACAGACGGACGGATCACGTTCAAGTAGCGATCAGCGCTGTCACGCTGCGCTTCGCGCGTCACGGGCGTTCACCGCGGAACTCGCAGAACACGCAGAACCAAATAAACGGGGATCACGCTGCCCTTTCGCGCCTCCACGAGCAACCACAGAAGTCACGGAACGCACAGAACAGAACCAGGGCGGGATCACGCTGCGCTTCGCTGCGCCACGAACGCTAAGCGCGGAACTCGCGGAATACGCAGAACCACGAGGGTCAGATCACGCTGCGCTTCGCGCGGCTACGGTCAACCACGGAACTCACAGAACGCACGGAACAGAATCAGGGCGGGATCACGCTGCGCTTCGCCCTGTCACGGACGTTCACCGCGAAATTCGCACAATCCGCAGAACCAAGACGGACGCAACGTTCTTCGGTTGCCCTTCGTGATCAGAGCTGCAGCGTGATCCCGACGATGAACCTGGCACTTCGTGTTCTTCGCGCGTTTCGTGTTCTTCGTGCGTTTCGTGTTCTTCGTGCGTTTCGTGAGTTTCGTGGTTTGGTGAGATTCTGCGCATTCCGCGAGTTCTGCGGTTGCCGTCGTAACCAGAGAGGCAGCGTGATCCCGACAGACCTGTATTTCGTTGTTCTTCGTGGGTTTCGTGTTTTCGTGCGTTTCGTGAGCTTCGCGGTTTTGATGAGGTTCTGCGCGTTCCCCGAGTTCCGCGGTTGCCGTCGTGGTCAGCGCTGCAGCGTGATCCGGATGAACCTGGTCCAGTGTTCGGTGCGTTCCGTGAGTCCAGTGGTTGCCGTCGTGACCAGAGATGCAGCGTGATCCGGACGGACCGAGTATTTCGTGTTCTTCGTGCGCTTCGTGTTCTTCGTGGTTGGTAACGTTCTGCGCATTCCGCGAGTTCTGCGGTTGCCGTCGTGGTCAGAGCTGCAGCGTGATCCGGATGAACCTGGTCCAGTGTTCTGTGCGTCCCGCGGGTTCTTTGGTTGCGTTCGTGATCAGGACTGCAACGACGCCGACTTCGTCGTGACCGGCTTCGCGCGCTTCGTATTCTTCGCGAGGTTCGTCGTCGCTCGAAACGCGAGGAGCACCAGCACGATCGCGCCGTAGGTGAGCGGGCGATGGACATCCGCTTTGACGAGCCACCAGTAGTGCAGCACCGCGATGACGCCGGTCGCGTAGACCAGCTTGTGCAGGCGATTCCAGCGCTTCCCTCCCAATCGCCGAATCCAGCCGGTCGTCGACGTGATCGCCAGCGGCAGCATCGTCAGCCAGGCGGTGAAGCCGACGGTGATGAACGGCCGCTTGTAGATGTCCGCGGTCACCGACGTCGTCAGGTTGATGACCGTCGTCCACGACACGATGCCGTTCGGGAAGTCCAATCCGGCAAAGCGATCGACGATCACGTACGTCATGAAGTGCATCGTGCCGTAGAAGAACGCGTAGAGGCCGACCATGCGGCGGAACTTGATCAACCAGTTCCAGCCGGTGACGCGGCGCAGCGGCGTGATCGCGAGCGTGATGCACACGAAGCGCAATGCCCAGTCGCCAGTCGTGTTGGTGATGTCGCTGAGGGGATTGGCGCTCAGGTTACCGGTGGCGGCGGCCCATATCAGCCACGCCACCGGTCCCAGGCAGAGAAGAAAGATCGCGATCTTGAGAATCCGCAGTCCGCGATCCGCAATCCGCACTGTCAGTAGTTCCGCCGCAGATCCATTCCGTTATAGAGCGACGCGACCTGATCGCCGTAGCCGTTGAACATCAGCGTCTTCCGACGGAAGAACTCGCCGATGCGGCGTTCGGTCGCCTGGCTCCAGCGCGGGTGGTCGACCGTCGGATTCACGTTGGCGTAGAAGCCGTACTCGTTCGACGCCGACTCCTGCCACGTGTTGAGCGGCTGTTTCTCCTGGAACTTGATCTTGACGATCGATTTGATGTGCTTGAAGCCGTACTTCCACGGCACCGCGAGCCGCAGCGGCGCGCCGTCCTGCGCCGGCAGCACCTCGTCGTACAGGCCGACGACCATCAGCGTGAGCGGATGCATCGCCTCGTCCATCCGCAGCCCTTCGCGGTACGGCCAGTCGAGCACGGACGACCGCAGGCCCGGCATCTGCGACGAGTTCGCGACCGTCGTGAACTCGACGAACTTCGCCTTCGAGGTCGGCTCGCACTTCTTGATCAGATTCGCCAGCGGGAATCCGACCCACGGAATCACCATCGACCACGCCTCGACGCAGCGATGACGGTAGACGCGCTCCTCGAGCGTCTCCCCCTTGAGGATGTCCTCCAGGTTCATCGGTCCCTTTTTGTTGCACTCGCCGTCGATCGTGACGGTCCAGGGCTCCGACTTGAATTTGCCGACGTTGGCCGCCGGATCGGACTTGTCGATGCCGAACTCGTAGTAGTTGTTGTAGCTCGTGATGTCGTCCCACGAGTTGATCTTCTCGCCCGCCGCCGTGAAGTCGCTCTTCTTGATGTTCGCGAGCTTCTTGCCGTGCGGCGCGCCCTTCGCTTCGACGATGGCCGCGGCGCCGAGGAGGCCGGCGGTGAGTCCGGCGGCGCCCGCCAGAAACTCGCGCCGGTTCACGTACAGCTTCTTGTCGGTGATCTCCGAGCTGCGGACGTCCGGGGCCTGTTTAATCAGCATGCTTCGTATTATAGAAGAGCCGGTACCGCGCGCGGCGGCAGCTCCCGCGTCCATCTGCCGCGCCCGACAGCACCGGCTCTCAGTCAGATAACGTGGGGAGGACCGATTTGGATTGGCCGCAGGCCGCCTGAAGAACCTCTATCACGACGAGATGCAGACATGCGCTGCAGGCGTGCGTGATAGAGGTCCAGGCCTCAGATGGCCTTCCGCACGACGGCGGACAGGCCAAACAGAAACGATCCGAGAAGCAGCAGTTTGCCGGCGCCGGGCACCGAATACATCACCGGGTCGGCGGCCGACGTCGTGGTGGGTGTATGGACGAGCACAGGCGACGCGACGACCGTGGCTGCAGTCGGCGCGTTCACGCTCGTGCGCGCGTACATCGCGACCGGCGTGGGTTGTTGTTGCTGGTCGATCGAGAGTGCATATCCGAAGCGCCCCGCGACGGCGGCGACGAACGTGGCGAGCATCAGGACTCGATACCGTTTACGCATTGCACCTCGGGTGATATCAAGCGTCGTACCGCCGCGTAATTCCCTGAATCCGCATGTTTTCCCTCGCATGAGCTGAACGGTGCGCACCTTTCGCGGAACGCGTTTTCACAAGTTGGTTCCGAGTGCTACGCTCAACGATTGGCAAACGCTATGACTACCTCAACTGTAGAAGACTATCCGCCGCTGCTGTCGCTCGCCGTCCACGAATTCCGCACGCCGGCCAGCGTCGTCGGCGGCTACCTGCGGATGCTCGTCCGCGATCCCGAGTTGACCGATCGCCAGCGAAAGATGATCGAGGAGGCCGAGAAATCATGCGCGCGCCTCGTCGCCATCGTCGCGGAGTTGAGCGACATCGGCAAACTCGATTCGGGCGCGATCGCCATTGCACGACAACCGCTCGACCTTTTCGCGCTGACGGCAGAAGTGGCCGAGCTTGTGCAAGAAGGAAAGGATCGCGAGGTGCACTTAGTGGTCCGGGGACCAGAGAGTGGGGCGCCAATCGTCGGCGACGTGACACGGCTGCGCCATGCGCTTGACGCGATTTTCCGAGCAATTTTGCGTGAAAAGGCTGGACCGGCGACCGTGGTCGCCGAGCGCCGCGTCGTCCGCAATGGCGGATCGAGCGCGGCCGTTATCGTCGTGGCCGAGGAAAACAGCGTAGTGGCGGCATACGAAGCGCCAGCTGGAGTGTTCGATGAGAAACGCGGCGGGCTCGGCCTCGCGTTGCCGCTCGCCCGTCGTGTCATCAAAGGCCACGGCGGCGACCTCTGGTCGGCGGCAGAGCCCGACGCGCTCGCGCGCGGATCGATCATCCTTCGAGTACCGATGACGGAGACCAATCGTTGAAGAAACCTTACGTGGCGATCGTGGACGACGACTCCGCCTTCGCAAACTACCTGCGGACCTTCCTCTCGCTGCGCGGCTACGAAACGCGCGCCTACGCGCGCGGCGAAGAGATGGTCGCCGCCGTCAAAGCGGGCGATCCGCCCGACATCGTGCTGCTCGACGTGATGATGCCCGGCATGAACGGCATCGAGACGCTGCGCGCGCTCAAAGCGGCGAAGCCGGAAATGCAGGCGATCATGCTGTCGGGCCGCGAGCACGCCTCGACGATCGTCGAAGCGGTCCGGCTTGGCGCCGCCGACTACGTCGTCAAGCCCGACGACCCGGAGGGGCTCGGCGAGATCGCGCTCGACGCCGCCATCAAAAACGCGATCGAAAAGACGCGCCTCGTCTCCGAAATCACCGAGCTGCGGCGGCAACTGAGCGACGACCAGGACCGCGCTTTCCTCTTCTGGGGCGACAGCCCCGAGATGAAGACCATCGCGCAGGTCATCGAACAGGTCTCGGACAGCGACGTCACCGTCCTGATCCGCGGTGAGAGCGGCGTCGGCAAGGAGCTCGTGGCGCGCGCGATCCATCAGCGGTCGCCGCGCAAAGATCGCCCGTTCGTCAAAGTGAACTGCGCGGCACTGCCCGCGGAACTGCTCGAGAGCGAGCTCTTCGGTCACGAAAAAGGCGCGTTCACCGGCGCCGCGACGACCCGCATCGGCAAGTTCGAGCAGGCGGACACCGGCACGATCTTCCTCGACGAGATCGGCGAGATGAAAGCGGCGCTGCAGGCGAAGCTGCTGCACGTGCTGCAGGACGCCCAATTCACCAAGCTGGGAAGCAACAAAGCCATCAACGTCGACGTCCGCGTCGTCGCCGCCACCAATCGCGACCTCGAAGCGATGATGCTCCGCAACGAGTTCCGCGAGGACCTCTACTACCGCCTGAAGGTGATTGAGGTGACGGTGCCACCGCTGCGCGAGCGCCGCGGCGAAATTCAGCACCTCGCCGGGTTCTTCATGGACCGCTACGCGCGGCGTTACAACCGTCCGGTGCGTCAGATCTCACCCGAGCTCCAGCAGCTGTTCCAGACCTACGAGTGGCCGGGCAACATCCGCGAGCTCGAGAACATGATCAAGCGCATCGTCATCCTGCAGGACGAGCAGCTCGTCGTCCGCGAGATGTCGGCGCGCACACCGCGCGCCGTCGCGGCGTTCGCCGGCGCAGCGGTCGTCCCGAACGCGCCGAGCGCCGTCGCCGTCGAAGAGCCGGACGATCTGGACGTCGTCGACGATGACGAAGAGCCGCAGCCGGAAGAACCGGTCGCGATGGCGCCGGCGGGGTCGCGTCTCGCGGACATCGCGAAAGCGGCCGCGATCAAGGCCGAGCGATCGCTCATCGAAGACACGCTGACTCAGGTGCACTGGAATCGTCGTCGAGCTGCCGAACAGCTCGGCGTCAGCTACAAGACCCTGCTCAACAAGATCAAGGAATGTGGCATCTCACGGAAGTAGTCTGAGAACTTTCCTTCCGCGCGTCTTCGGTATTTCCCTTCACTGAAGACGCGTTCTTTCCCAAAAATCTCCAAATCTCCAATCACGCGAACGTTTTTCCGCTGTGGCACTGCCATTGCTGAATACGGTCGACGTGTCGAGTATGACTCAGCTATCCAACGGCAAACCACAAGTGATGGTCGTCGACGATGACTTGTCGATGTGTAATTTCCTCCGAACCTTTTTGGGTGAGCGCGGCTATAACGCCGTGACCGTCAGCAGCGCCGAAGAGGCGGTGACGCGTTACCACGCGGATCGGCCGGCGGCGGTGATCCTCGACGTCGTGATGCCCGGCAGCATGGACGGCCTCGAAGCGCTCGCGGCCTTCAAGAAAATCGATCGCGAAGTGCCGATCATCGTCTTGTCCGGTCAGGGGCGCACCGCGACCGTCGTCCAGGCGATGAAGCTTGGCGCGTCGGACTTCGTCAGCAAGCCCTTCGACGAGACCGATCTCGAAGTCCCGCTGAACAACGCGTTGAAGCAGCGGCAACTGAGTCGCGAGGTCGCCAACCTGCGCGAGCAGCTGCAATCGCAGGAACACCACAAGATGCTCTTCGGCCACAGCGAGAAGATGGCCGAAGTCCGCGATCTGATCGAGCGCGTGGCCGACACCGACGTCACGTGCCTGATTCGCGGCGAGAGCGGAACCGGAAAAGAGCTTGTCGCGCGTGCGTTGTATGCCTCCTCGCTTCGCCGGGACAAGCCGTTCGTGAAGGTGAACTGCGCCGCACTCCCAACCGAATTGCTGGAATCGGAGCTCTTCGGTTTCGAGCGCGGCGCGTTCACCGGCGCGATTCAACACAAGCCGGGCAAATTCGAATTCGCGAACCACGGGACGATGTTCCTCGACGAGATCGGGGACATGAGCTTCCCGCTGCAGTCGAAGCTGCTGCAGGTGCTCCAGGACGGCGAGTTCTCGCGTCTCGGCGGCAAGCACGACGTCAAGGTCGATGTGCGCGTCATCGCGGCGACGAACCGCGATCTCGAGCAGATGACCGCCGACAACCAGTTCCGTGAGGACCTGTTCTTCCGGCTGAACGTCGTCTGCATCAACCTGCCGCCGCTGCGCGAACGCAAGGAAGAAGTGCCGATCCTCGCCGAGTACTTCCTGAAGAAGTATTCCGTTCAGTACAACAAGCCGTTCACCGAGCTGTCGCACGACATGATGCGCACCTTCATGGACTACGACTGGCCCGGCAACGTGCGCGAGCTCGAGAACCTGATCAAGCGCGCCGTCGTCCTCGGCACCGAAGCGCCCATCCGCAAAGAGATCCAGCACGGGATCACGATGGCGGCCCACAGGGTGACGCAGTCGGCAGTCGCCGGTCATCTGTCGCCAGTCAACGGGCACCAATCCGTGTCGAAGATGAACGGCCATCCGATGGCGGCGGCAGGCGCGGGCACGGCCGTGATCGCCGCACCGCCGACGCCGGCGGAGATTGCGATGGCCGCGGCGGCCGAGGGCAACTACTCGCTCAAAGACATCTCGCGCGAGGCGGCGCGTCAAGCCGAGCGCGAACTCATCCTCAAGATGCTCCAGCAGACGCGATGGAACCGCAAAGAGACGGCCGAGATCCTGGGCATCAGCTACAAGGCCCTGCTCTACAAGATCAAAGAAAACGGCCTCGACAAGGCCTCATAAGTCATGACCAGCAGTTCGTTTTACGAAGAGGGCAGCAAGTTATTGACGCCCGGCGCGTTCGAGTTCGTGCTCGATTCCGAGCTCAAGCGCGCCGTGCGGTCGCAGAACTTCCTCACGCTCGTAACGGTCGAAACGAGCCGCGAGTGGGAAGGGATGACGGTGACGGCCGACGAAGGCACGCTGCACGAAGTCGCCGACATCATCGGACGGGAAGTCCGCGACACCGATCTCATCGGCCACACCGACAAAGGGACGCTGGCCCTCGTCCTCCTCGACGCCGATTTCGAGCACTCGAACCGGGTCATCGACCGGCTCGTCTCGCGAATCGAGAACTACAAATTCCCAACGGCGCTCCGCATCGCGGTCGGCGCCGCCTGCTACCCCACCCACGCCGTCGACGCCGAGACGCTGAAGCGTCAGGCGCTGTCGCGGCCGATCGTCAACTGGCGCGGCGGTTTTCGTCCGGCCACTTCGTCCGCCGATCAGAACTGAGGATGAACATCATGAAGCACCTGGCACCTGGCAACTGGCACCTGGCACGTTTGTGTGTCGCGGCGGCCGCGATGGCGGCGCTGCTCGCTCCGCGTCCGGCGGCAGCGAAGGATCCCGACGACAAGAAACCGGCGCCGGCGGCGCTCACGCAGAACGATGAATATCGTCTGGGCGCCGGCGACAAACTGCGCGTCGAAGTCTACAAGGACGCCCAGCTGTCGCAGTCGGTCCAGATCCGCCCGGACGGCAAGATCACGCTGCCGCTCGTCGGCGACATGACGGCGACCGGCCTCACGCCGATCGAGCTTCGCGACGAGATCGCGAAGAAGCTGAAGGACTACATCAACAACCCGACGGTCACCGTCATCGTCGTCGAAGCCGACTCGGCGCACGCGTACGTGATGGGCGAAGTGGCGCACCCCGGCGCGGTGTCGCTGCACGGCCCGGTCACCATCGTCCAGGCCATCGCGATGGCCGGCGGCTTCAAGGAATTCGCGAACACGAAGGACGTGAAGATCCTGCGCGGCAGTCAGACGTTGAAGTTCAACTACAAGGACATGCTGAACGGCGACGCGCATCCGATGATGCTGCGCCCCGGCGACACGGTCATCGTCCCCTAGCAGGCCTGAAGGCCTGCGCTACATGGTGTAGCGCAGGGCTTTAGCGCTGCCTCGAGGCAGAGATGCGTTACATGCGAATCACCATCGTCGTCGCGATGCTCGGCCTGGCGTCGAACGCGTACGCCCAGGGCGAGCGGCTCGGCTCCGGCGCACCGACGCAGGACTTTCGCGCCGGATGGACGCTGACGCCGTCGGTCGGCATCGCGGAAACGTTCGACGACAACATCAGCCTCTTCGGCCGTGGCACCGCTGAAGGCGTGAACAACGACTACATCACGTCGTTCTTCCCATCCGTCGATCTGCACCACGAGGGGAAGCACACGCAGTTCGACATGGGCTACGGCGGCAGCTTTCTCGGCTACCGCACGTTCAACGGTCTCGATCGCTGGGATCAGAACGGCCATCTCGAGATCCGCCGGCAGGAATCGGCGCGGCTGAAGTGGTTCGCACACGTGAACGGCGCGACGCGTCCGGAGACCGACCTGATCGATCTCGGCGGCATTCCGTACCGGCACACCGGCGCGCAGACGATCGACGGCCGCGGCGGCGTCGACTTCATCTTCAACGCGCGTGATTCGCTGACGCTCTCGAGCGGCTACCAGGACATTCAGTTCCAGCGCTCGGATCTCGAAGCCGGATTCCTTCGGGGCGGGAACGTCTTCGAGAACAACGCCGCGTGGCGGCACAAGGTGGACGAGCGGCTGGCCATCGGCGCCGATTACATGTTCCGGCGCGCGATGGTCGTCGGCGACCTCGAGCACTTCAACATGCACAGCGTTGAAGCGGCCGCCGATTACGACGTGTCGTCGACGTGGTCGGTCAGCGGCGCGGCAGGCGTCGTCTACATGATGCCGACGCCGACACTGCCCTCGCGCACCGGTCCCGGCTATCGCGCCGGCGTCGCGCGTCACCACAATCGGACGACGTTCCACATCGCGTACACGAAGTCGTTCATCCCGGCGTTCGGCTTCGGCGGCATCATCGCGAACCAGGAAGCGAGCGTCGGCCTCCGCACGCCGCTCTTCGGCACGCGGCATTTCTACATGGAGCACTCGCTCGTGTTCCGCGACGATCGGCCGCTCGTCGACACCGATCTCCAGCTGCCGCTGCGCTCCCTGCGCGAGTACTCGATCTTCGGCTGGGAGCCCGATCCGTACGTTCGCATCGAACTGTTTTACGCCCGCGTCGACCAGACCAGTCTCCGGCCTGGCGGCGAGCTCTATCGAGATCGCATCGGATTTCAGATCGTCACGTCCAAGCCAATGAGGATGCAGTGATGGAAGAACCACGCTTCGACCCGCTTGATTACCTGTCCGTTGCCAACCGCCGGAAGTGGTGGTTCATCATTCCGGTGGCGCTTTCGATCATCGTCGGCACGCTGCTCGTGTGGAAGCTGCCGCGCACCTATCAGGCGACGACGACCGTCGCCATCAACTCCGCTCGCATCGCCCCGACGGTCGTCGGCGCGGTCGAGATGGACAAGGCGGACCGGACGCGCGCCGTCTCACAACTGCTCCTCGGCCGCGCGGTGCTCGAGCGCACCGCTCGCCTCGAGCACCTGGACAAGGACACGTCCATCGACGCCGCGATCAACAAGCTGCGCAGCGGCATCTCGGTGTCCCTGCCAGACGGCTTCACGCCGAGCAACGCGAACACCGGCACCGGCCAGCAACAACTGACGCCGGACCAGAAAGCGGCGCTCGACAACTACCAGGTGTCGTACATCGACGACACGCCTGAAGACGCGCAGCGGATCCTGAATCGCCTCGCGCAGGTGTTCGTCGAGGAGAACAGCAAGTCGCTCGAGATTCGCGCCCAGGACACGTCGCAGTTCATCGACAGCCAGTTGCGCGCGAGCGAAGCGCGCCTCTCCGGCCTCGAAGAACGGCTGCGCCAGATGAAAGAGTCGTACATGGGCCGCCTCCCCGAGCAGACCAACGCCAACCTCGCGATGGTCGGCGCCATGCAGCGGCAGCTCGAGTCGAACGCGACCGCACTGCGCGGCGAGCAGGACCGCCTGGCGCTCATCGAACGGCAGATCGAAGCGATGACGAGCAGCGCCGACGACATGGTCGCGACGATGAAGGGCACGCCGCAGGAATCGGCGCAGTCGCGCGTGCTCACGCTCCGCCGCGAGCTGGCGGATGCGCGCCTCGTCTACACCGACAAGCACCCGGAAATCATCCGGCTGCAGCAGGAACTGTCGGACGCGGAGAAAGCCGCGAGCGCCGAGAAGACGCGACCGGCAGCGGATCGCCTCGCCGTCCTCAACGCGAACGGCGAGTACCGCGCGCTCATCAAGGAACGCGAACAGGTCAAGCTGCGGATCGCCGATCTGCAGCATCAGACGGCCGGCATCAACGCGCAGATCTCGTCGTACCAGGCGCGCGTCGAAGCGGCGCCGCGCGTCGAGCAGCAGATGGTCTCGCTGCAGCGCGCCTACGACCTCGAACGCGCCTCCTACGGCGACTTGAGCCAGAAGAAACAGGCGGCGTTGCTCAACGAGGACCTGCAGCGCAAGCAGGGCAGCGAACAGTTCGCCGTCCTCATCCCGGCGGGTCTGCCGAGCGAACCGTTCAAACCGAAGCCGCTGCGCGTGATGTTGATGGCAATCGCCGCGGGCTTCGTCCTGGGCGCCGCCGGTGTGATCGGCCGCGAGTATATGGACCGCTCGGTCTACGACGCGCGCGGTCTGCGTGATGAATTCGAGTTGCCGGTGCTCGCGGAGATCCCGCGCATCGAGCCGGCCATGTGATTGCGGATCGCGGATTGAGGATTGCGGATTGAATCCGCAGTCCGCATTCCTCGGTCCGCAATACAGAGGAAACGAAGATGAGTCGCATTCAAAATATCCTCGAGAAGGCGGAGCGCGAAGGCACCGCCATGCGCACGAGCCGCGTCGGCACGCAGGCGCCCATCGCCGCAGCGGTTCCCGCAAGCGTCGTCCCGGCCGCGATGGCCGAGGCGCCGCCGATCGTGCCGGCCGCTGCCCCGGTCATGACCGCGCCGCAGATTGTCGCGACGGTCAGCAACCCGGCCAACGAGCACGGCGAGCAGTTCAACGTCCGTCTGAATCCCCTGCTCGTCGCCGGTCTGTCGCCGAAATCGGCCGCGGCGGAACAGTACCGCCAACTGCGCACGCGCCTGTCGCTGGCCGAAGGCGCGAGCCAGATTCGCAGCGTCCTGATCACGAGCCCGCAGAAGGGTGAAGGCAAGTCGATCACGTCGGCAAACCTGGCGTTGACGATGGCGCAGGAAGTTCAGCGGCGCGTCATCCTGATCGAAGCGGATCTCCGCAAGCCGTCGCTCCAGCACTTGTTCGGTCTACCCGATGGGCCTGGCCTCGCGGACTACCTGTCTGGCGCGGCGGACTTGAAGCAGGTGATGAAGGTGCTGCCGGAACATCACCTGACGGTGATCCCGGCCGGCGTCGCACCGGCGAATCCGGCGGAGCTGCTCGGGTCGACGGCGATGCGCCGCCTGCTCGACTCGCTGCGCTCGACCTTCGACCGCGTGATTCTCGACACGCCGCCGGTGCTGCCGCTCGCGGACGTCGCGATCCTCGCGCCGATGGTCGACGGCGCGCTGATGGTCGTTCGCGCCGGCTACACACCGAAACCCGCGATCGAGAACGCGCTGCGCGCATTCGACTCCTCTCGCCTGCTCGGCGTCGTGCTCAACGAATCCGGCCTCGAGGATGACTATCGCTATGAAGCGGTGAAGCACTGACACAGCCATGGCTGAAGGCTCATGGCTCAGGGCTGATGGACATCTGTGACAGACGTCCATCAGCCATCAGCCGTTAGCCATTGGCCCTGTCAGGGGATCCAGGGAGATGCAGGTCTTTAACCGAAACGTGTCCGTGCGCGGTCTCACCGTCTTCACCTTCGAGGTCGTGCTGATCTCGGGGTCGATGGCGCTGGCTGCGACGCTGCACGGCGGCGCCGACACGGCGCAGGCGGTCGGCTGGAAGATCGCGCTCGTCACCGCGCTCTGCCAGCTGTGCTTCTACTACAACGATCTCTACGACCTGACGGTTGTCCATTCGAACCGTGAGCTGACCGTCAGGCTGCTGCAAGCGGCCGGCGCCGCGGCGATCGTCCTCGCCGCGGTTGCCGTGGCTGCCCCATCGTTGATTCTCGATCCCACGGTGTTCGTCACCGCGATGTCGGTGTTCGTCATCGCCGTGCTCGCGTGGCGCGTCTCCTTCAACTACATCGCGCGCGGGCCGCATCTCGAGGAACGCGTGCTCATCGTCGGGACCGGCACGACGGCGCGCATGCTCGCGCGCCAGATCGGATCGCAGCTGGACTTCGCCTATCGCCTGGTCGGCTTCGTCGACGAAGGCGAGGATCACAACTACGTCCGCCAGCACGACATCCTCGGGAACGCCACCGACATCGATCGCATCGTCGCCGAGCGTCGCATCAGCCGCATCGTCGTCGGCCTGTCGGACCGTCGCGGTCACCTGCCGATCGACGCGCTGCTGCGCGCGAAGCTCTCGGGCGTCCGCGTCGAGGATGCGACGACGACCTACGAGCGGCTGACCGGCAAGATCCTGATCGATGACCTGAAACCGAGCTGGCTGGTCTTCTCGGACGGCTTCCGCGCCTCTCGCTGGACGCGGTTCATCAAACGGATGCTCGACCTCGCGCTGTCGATCCTCCTGGCGATCGTGGCGGCGCCGCTGATGGCGCTGACCGCCCTCGCAATCCGGCTCGACTCGAAGGGACCGATCCTGTATTCGCAGGAGCGCGTCGGCGAAAACGGACGCGTGTTCACCGTCTACAAGTTCCGCTCGATGCGCACCGACGCCGAGCAGGCCGGCCGTCCGGTCTGGGCGCGCGACAAGGACGATCGGATCACGCGCGTCGGCCGCTTCATCCGAAAGACGCGTCTCGACGAGCTGCCGCAGCTGTGGAACGTGATGAGCGGCGACATGAGCTTCGTCGGTCCGCGGCCCGAGCGTCCGTTCTTCGTCGAGCAGCTCGCGCGCGAAATTCCGTTCTACATGCAGCGCCACGCGGTCAAGCCGGGGCTGACCGGCTGGGCGCAGGTGAAATACGAGTACGGCTCCTCGATCGAAGACGCGATGGAGAAGCTGCGTTACGACCTCTACTACATCAAACATCTGTCGATCTTCTTCGACCTCACCATCGTGCTCGACACCGTGAAGGTCGTTCTTTTCGGAAAGGGCGCGAAGTGAAAGACGTCTGGGGAGATGACGACCGCCAGCTGGTGACGGTCGCACGCAACGTCACGACCAGGTATCTGGCGATCGCGATCGACGCGATGCTCGGCCTGGTGCTGCTGCCCTTCAACGTGCGGCATCTCGGTCCGTCCGCGTACGGCTTGTGGATGCTGACCGCCTCGATGACCACGTACTTCTCGGTGCTGGACCTCGGGTTCGGCGGGTCGATCGTCAAGTTCATCGCGCACTACCGCGCGAGGCGAGATGTCCGGGGCCTCAACGAGATCGCCAGCACGCTGTTCGGCATCTTCTCGGTCGTCGGCATCGTGTCGTATCTGGTCTTCCTGATCCTCGCCTACAACGTGCGGCACGTGGTCAACATCACGCCAGACCAGGAGCCGACCGCGCGATCGCTGATGCTCGTCATCGGCGTCTACGTCTCGCTCGGTTTCCCGTTCAGCATCTTCGGCGGCGTCATCAACGGCTTCCAGCGCTACGACGTCAACAACCTCGTCGGCATTTGCAGCAGCCTGCTGGTCGCGATCGTCAACGTCGCGATGCTGCTGTCCGGCGCGACGCTCGTCCAGCTGGTGCTGACGACGACGACGATTCGCATCCTGACCTACTTCGTGTATCGGTTGAACGCGTATCAGGTGTTCCCCGCGCTCTCGGTGCGGCCGTCGCTGTTTCTGTGGTCGCGCGTGCGCGAGCTGACCAGCTTCAGCGTGTACGTCGCGATCATCGACTGGTCGAACAAGCTGAATTATTCGATCGACGCGATCGTCATCGGCGCGTTCCTGTCGACCGCAGCCGTCGCGTTGTGGACCGTGCCGCAGCGGCTCGCGGAAATGCTGCAGCGGCTCACCAACCAGCTGAATGGCGTGCTGTTCCCCGTCGTCGTCGACAGCGATGCGGGAAAGAAGCCGGAGCGGCTGCGGATGATCTTCATTCAGGGGACGCGGCTGTCGCTCGTCAGCGTGATGCCGCTCGCCGCGGCACTGGTGTTCCTGATGGATCCGCTGGTCCACGCCTGGGTCGGACCGCGATTCGCCGACAGCGTCATCGTCGCGCAGATTTTGATTGCGGTCGTCGCGATCCGTGTCGGCAACGCGACCGCCACGACGATCCTGAAAGGCGCCGGTCAGCACCGGTTGCTGTCGTACGCCAACGCCGGCGCCGCGCTCGCGAACGTCGCGCTCAGTCTGTTGTGGATTCGTAAGTACGGTCTCGTCGGACAAGCGATGGGCACGCTCGTGCCGGTCGCATTTACCGCGATCTTCATCTTGTGGCCGGCGGCATGCCGGCGTGTCGGCGTCACCCTTGCCGCGTCCTTCTGGCAGGCGGTGTGGCCGACCGTGTGGCCGCTCGTCGTGATGGCAATCGTCGTCATCCCTGTACGTAACGCGCTTCCACCACGCCTCTACGCGGTGGCGATCGCCGGCGCGATCGGGACGTTGGTCTACGCGGTGACGTTCCTGGCATTCGCCGTGAAGAGTGACGAGCGACGGACGTACGTAACGAAAGCGTTGGAACTCGCACGGGTCAGACAGCGCGTTCCGGCAGCCGCGTGACTGGCGACTGGTGACTGGAGACTGGTGACTGTATGAGAGGGATCATTCTCGCAGCCGGCAAGGGCTCGCGATTGAACGGAACGGCGGGGGACAAACCGAAGTGTCTCGTTCGCGTGGGCGATCGCACGCTGCTCGAGCGGCAGATCGATACGCTGCGTGCCGCCGGCATCGGCGACATCGCGGTCGTGGTCGGGTGTCAGGCCGAGTCGGTGCGGCTGCAGTGCGGCGGCGGCATCACCTACATCGAGAACTCGCGATTCGCGCAGACGAACAGTCTGTATTCGCTGTGGTTGGCACGACCTCTGCTGGACGAGGGGTTCGTGGTCATGAACTGTGACGTGCTGTTCCATCCGCAGCTGCTGACGGATCTCGTGACGTCACGCTACGCCGACGCGCTGCTGATCGCGTATCAGGAAGACGATAGCGAACCGCTCGGTGACGAAGAAATGAAGATCAAAGTCCGTCGCGGCCGCGTCGTCGACATGTCGAAGACGATGCCGGCGGACGAGGCGGATGGCGAGAACCTCGGCATCCTGAAGTTCGGACCCGAGGGCGCGTTGATCCTCTCCGACATCCTGGACGAGCGGATCGCCGCCGGCGCGCTGCGCGACTGGGCGCCGCGGGCGTTTGCCGACTTCGCACGCATCCGGCCGCTTCACGCCATCGGCACGCGCGGGCTGCCGTGGACCGAAATCGATTTCCCAGAGGACTACCAGCGCGCGGTCAACGAGATTCTGCCGTTGATCGAAGCCGACGAACTCGCGCTGATGCCGGCAGCGAACGAATAACGGAGAGATCACCGATGTACGAACGCTTTTATCGCCTACGCGAACGGCCGTTCGCGCTCACGCCCGACCCGGATTACCTCTATCCGAGCCGCGTCCACCAGGAAGCGCTGAACTACCTGCGCTACGGCATCGAAAGCCACGCCGGCTTCGTCGTCATCACCGGCGCGATCGGTTCCGGCAAGACGACGCTGCTGCAGACGTTGCTCCGCGGTCTCGACAACCAGACCACGGTCGCGCGGTTGATGAACACGCTGCTCGATCCGCGCGAGCTGCTCGAGTCGGCCATGATCGATTTCGGCCTCGACCCGAGCGGCAAATCGAAGCCGGCGATGCTGAAGATGCTCGGCGAGTTCCTGGTCAGCGAGCGCTCGGCCGGCCGCCTCGTCCTGCTCGTCATCGACGAAGCGCAGAACCTGACGCTGCCGGCGCTTGAAGAGATTCGCATGCTGTCGAACCTCGAGACCGAGAAGTCGAAGCTGCTGCAGATCATCCTGATCGGCCAGCCCGATCTGCGCGACAAGCTCGATCGACCGGAACTCGAGCAGTTGCGGCAGCGCATCACGGTCAGCTATCACCTCGAACCGCTCGACGCCGACGAGACCGCGCGCTACATCAATCACCGGCTGGCCCGGGCCGCGGTCGGCACGCCGATGGAATTCGGCCGCGGCGTCACCGACCGCATCCATGCGCGCAGCAAAGGCGTGCCGCGCCTGATCAACGTCATCGCCGACGCCGCGCTCGTGTTCGGGTACGGCGAAGAGCGATCGACGATCGACGACGGGCTGATCGAAGAAGTGATTGCGGATCTGGACGCGACCGGCGTGCTCGGTCCGCAGTCGGATGCCAATCGGCACGCCTCTGTGGTCCCTGCGGATCCAGCGGTCGCGGCGGCCGTGGCCGCGCCGATCGCCGCGTCGGCGATCGCGACCGACGAGAAGCTGCAGCGCGAGCTCGCGGCGGTCGCCGCGCGCGAAGCGGAACTGAAGAAACGCGAGCAGGACATGGCGGCGCGCGAGCGCGAGATGGCCGAACAGCGCCGCGTCCTCGCCGAGCAATATCGTCTGCTGAAAACGCAGACGCAGGCGCCCGCCGCCGCCGCGTGGCCGCCCGCACCGAAGTTCGTGCAGAGCGCCAGGCTCGGCACGCCGTCGAAGAGCCGCGGCAGTTTCTGGCGCCGCGTGAAAAACACCATTCTCGGAACACCCGAACCAGTGTTGGAGGACTCGCTGTGAACCAGTCGGCTTCGGGCAGCCCTGAAGGGCTGCGCTACAAACTCACGTCGCGCACCGCGCGGACCGGCGTTATCGGCCTCGGCTACGTTGGCCTCCCGCTGGCGGTCGAATTCGCGCGAGCCGGATTTTCGACGACAGGCATCGATCTCGATCAACGGAAGACGGACGCCGTCAACCAGGGCACGTCGTACATCCCGGATGTTCCGACAGAAGAAGTGGCGCGACTCGTCGCCGAGAACAAACTGAGGGCGACGACGGACTTCGCTGTCGTGCGGGAGCTCGACACGATCAACATCTGCGTCCCGACGCCGCTGCGCAAGACGAAGGACCCCGACATGTCCTACATCGTCTCGGCCGTCGAGCAGATCGCGAAGTATCTGCATCCGGGGATGCTGATCGTGCTGGAGTCGACGACCTATCCGGGCACGACCGAAGAACTGGTGAAGCCGATGCTCGAGGCGGGCGGTCTCGTCGCCGGCGTCGACTTCTTCCTCGCGTTCTCGCCCGAGCGCGTCGATCCGGGCAACCCGACGTTCAACACGCACAACGTGCCGAAGGTGGTCGGCGGCCTGGGCCAGGAGTCGACCGAGCTCGCGTCTTTGCTCTACGGCGCGGCAATCGAAACGATCGTTCCCGTCAGTTCTCCGCAGGCGGCCGAGATGGTCAAGCTGCTCGAGAACACGTTCCGCATGGTCAACATCGGTCTCGTCAACGAGATCGCGTTGATGTGCGACCGGCTCGGCCTCGATGTCTGGGAAGTGGTGAAGGCGGCGGCGACGAAGCCGTTCGGCTTCATGCCTTTCTATCCTGGCCCGGGCCTCGGCGGCCACTGCATCCCAATCGATCCGTTCTATCTGTCGTGGAAAGCGAAGCAGACCGGATTCGATCCGCGCTTCATCGAGCTCGCCGGCCAGATCAACGGCGCGATGCCGCACTTCGTCGTCGACAAGATCGGCGACGCGCTGAACCGTCACCAGAAATCGATCAACGGATCGACCGTCCTGGTGCTGGGCGTCGCCTACAAGCGCGACATCGACGACATGCGCGAGTCGCCGTCGCTCGACGTCATGGCGCTGCTGCACCAGAAGGGCGCAAAGGTGCAGTACGCGGATCCGTACGTGCCGAAGGTCTCCGCACGCGCCTGGCACGGTGGATTCGACATCGAAACCGAACCGCTGACGGCGGACGCGATCGCTGCGGCCGACTGCGTCGCGATCCTGACCGAGCACAAGACCGTGAACTACGACATGGTGTTGAACTCGGCGAAGCTGATCGTCGACACGCGCAACGCGATCGCCGGCGTCCACGCGCACGTCATCAAGCTCGGCGCGCCGGCGCCGGCATTCGTGCGCGCGCCCAAGACGGAGGAGGCCGCTGCCTAACGGTCCGATGACTTGGGTGTTCTGGTGCTCCGCAGTAGTCGTGCTCTACGTGTACGTCGGCTATCCGATGCTGCTGCGCGTGTACTGCGGATTGCGGAATGCGGATTGCGAATTGAATCCTTCAATAAATCCGCAATCCGCAATCCGCAATCCGCAATACACGATCTCCATCGTTCTGGCAGCTCGTAACGAAGGCGCGCGTTTGCCAGCGCGCCTGGACAATCTCCTGTCCTTGGATTACCCGGCTGAGAACCGACAGATCGTCGTGGTTTCGGACGGCTCGACCGACAACACGATGGACGTCCTCGCGCGGTACGCGAAGGACGTCGTCGCGGTGTCCGTTCCCCCAAGCGGCAAGGCGCTCGCGCTCAACGCGGGACTCGCGCACGCCACGGGTGACATCGTCGTGTTCGCGGACGCGCGTCAGGTGTTTGCGCCCGACGCGCTGCGCGAGCTCGTCGCGCCGTTTGCCGATCCGAAGGTCGGCGGCGTCACCGGCGAGCTGCTGCTCGATGCGGAGTCGCCATGCCGTCGCGCGGGTCGCGATCGGCGCGCGCACGAACGGCGCCTGCGCGCCCGCGAGCAGGCCGGCGACCGGCGTGTCGAAGAGCGTCGTCGCACGCTGCGGTCCACGATCGCCGACGGCGTCGGTCTCTACTGGAAATACGAAAAGGCGATGCGGAAGATGGAAAGCGTCGTCGACTCGACGCTGGGCGCCACCGGCGCGATCTACGCGATCCGGCGCGCGCTCTTTCGGCCGCTCCCGGCTGACACGATCCTCGACGATGTGCTGACGCCGATGCGGGTGGTGCTCGCCGGCTATCGCGTCGTGTTCAACGAGCGCGCGAAGGCGTTCGATCGAGCCGCCGTCGATGCCGACGCCGAGGCGCGCCGCAAGGTTCGCACGCTCGCCGGCAACTACCAGATCCTGGCGCTCGAGCCGCGCCTGTTGATGCCGTGGGCGAACCGCGTGTGGCTGCAGTACGTGTCGCACAAGCTCGGACGCCTCGCTGTCCCGTACGCCCTGCTCGCGCTCTTTGCGTCGAGCGTGGTGCTCGCCGCCACGAGCGCGTTCTCGTTCGTCGCGCTTGGCGGCCAGGTGCTGCTCTATCTGCTCGCCGGCTGCGGTGCGCTCATTGAAATGAACGCGCGACGCAAGGACGAGGCATTCGCGCGAATCCCGAACACCGAACCCCGAATCCCGACCGTGGAGGCCGCATGAAGTTGTTCGGCCGGTTAGCCAAGGTCGCGTTCACCTTCGTGATGATGAATTACGCCGCCGTCGCGGGTCTATTCGCCGCGACCCGCGGCCGCAAGGTATGGCGATGAGGACTCTATGGAGCGTTTAACCTTCAACGTCGGACGCGGACGCGAGGGCCAGCCCGTGGTCGCGGGCCGAACGAGCATGTCCCGCCGAAGCGCCAGAGGCGCCAAGGCGGACGCGACGGCCGCCGCGGTCGCTGTTCCCGTCCGCGAGAAGTACGACTGGGACTATCTGTGGCTGCTCGCGTTCACCGCGGTTCTCTTCTTCCGCCCGCAGGATCAGGTGCCCGGCCTTGAAGCGCTCCACCTCGCCGAGTTGACGGCGATCTTCGGTCTGGCGGCGATGGCCGTGCGCCGTCTCGGCGCCGGACTCGCGGTCGCGAAGGTGAATGCGGAACTCGTCGGCGTGATGGCGCTCGGCGGCGTCATCCTGATGTCGATCCCGTTCTCGATCTGGCCCGGCGGTTCGCTGAAGGTGTTCAGCGACATCTACGTCAAGATCATCCTCATCTTCGCGCTGATGATGAGCACGATCACGTCGCCGAAACGTATTCGGCAGATGACGTGGATCATGATCATCGCATCGAGCTACATCGCGGGCCGAGCCGTGTTCGACTACGTGCGCGGCGTCAACCTCGTCGAAGGCGATCGCGTCCGCGGCGCCGTCGGCGGCATGTTCGAGAACCCGAACGACCTGGCGCTCAACCTCGTGACCTTCCTGGCGCCGACGCTGTTCATCCTGATTCAGGATCGCAAGCCGTCGCGCCGCGCCTTCGCGGGGCTGTGCGCCGTCGTCATGCTGGCGGCGATCGTCTGCACGAAATCACGCAGCGGGTTCCTCGGATTGATCTGCATGGGCACCGTGGTCGGCTATTACACGATCCGTATTCGGCCGGGGATCGTGCTCGCGGCCGTGCTCGCCGGCGCGATGGCGCTGCCGGTGATGCCGCAGTCCTTCTGGAACCGCATGGACAGCATCGTCAACGGCGAAGAAGACCAGACCGGTTCGCGCGAAGCGCGGTTGCGGCTGCTCAATCAGGGCTTGCAGGTGTTTGCCGACAACCCCATCACCGGTGTGGGCGCCGGACAGTTCAAGAACTACAACGACCCGACGGTCACGCAGGAAAAATGGCGCGTCACGCATGACGTGTGGCTGCAGGTCGCCTCGGAGTTGGGCATCTTCGGTTTGATCGCGTTCACGTTCCTGGTCATACGCGCCTACACCGCAAACCTGATGGCGCTCCGGCTGATGCGAGGCCGCCGTCGCGCACCACCGGCGGTCACGCTGCCGGAAAAGGAGCGCGTGATCCTCGACCAGAATGCGAAAGGGATGCTCGCCGCGATGGTCGGCTGGACCATCTGCTCGTTCTTTGCCTC
>Ga0070741_10008207_pt1 | contig 21104 bp, 25 predicted proteins | sample Coa_R1_4_FD_66440 | JGI IMG/M metagenome (GOLD analysis project Ga0070741, IMG submission 66440) | Surface soil microbial communities from Centralia Pennsylvania, which are recovering from an underground coalmine fire - Coalmine... | ecosystem: Environmental > Terrestrial > Soil > Unclassified ...
GCCGCTTCAGGACATCTTCAAGGCGCTCCAACTCGTCGCTCCGACTTCCTAAATCGGGGGTGCCTGGTGCTCGAGGTCGACAAACCGCGTGCTCCGCTCCATAAACAGGAGGGACACCATGCCGGTTGGCCCGTTGCGGTGCTTCGCCACGTACAGGTCCGTGATGCCCTTGCGCTCGGTCTCCCGGTCGTAGACGTCTTCGCGATAGATGAAGATCACGACGTCCGCGTCCTGTTCGATGCTGCCGCTGTCGCGGAGGTCTGAGAGCATGGGGATGTGAGGCGACCGCCCCTCGACGGCGCGCGAGAGCTGCGAGAGGGCGAGCACGGGCACGTTCAGCTCGCGGGCGAGCGCCTTCAGCGAACGGGACACCTCGGATATCTCCTGCACCCGGTTCTCCGGCACGCTTCCGCCGACGAGCTGGAGGTAGTCGACGATGAGGAGATCGAGCGGATGCTCGCCGTGGAGCCTGCGCGCCTTGCCGCGCAACTCGTTGATCCCGATGGACGGTGTATCGTCGATGTAGATGGGCGAGGCCGACAACACCTCGAGCGCCTCGCCGAGATTTCGGATCTCGACCTCCGATAACCGTCCCTCGCGAATGCGCGCCGAATCCACCCCGGACTCGGTCGACAGAAACCGCTGCGCGATCTGAAGCCGGCTCATCTCGACGCTGAAGATCGCGGTAGTGAGGTTGAAGCGCACCGCCGCATTGCGGGCGATGTTGAGTGCGAGAGCAGTCTTGCCCAGACTCGGCCGCGCTGCCAGGATCAACAAGTCCGACCGTTGAAAGCCGCCCAGCAACCGATCGAGATCGATGAAGCCGGACGGCACGCCCGGTCGCGCGGTGTCGGCGCCAACACCGAGCTGAATCTGCTCGAGGTATTCGGCGAGCACGTCACGGATGTGGAGGAAGTCCCTGGCCGCGCGAAACTGCGTGACGGCGAAAAGCTCTTGCTCGGCCCGCTCCAGGGCCGTCGCCGTATCGGCATGGTCTTCGTACCCGATGGCCGCGATTCGCCCTGCCGCGGAGATCAGGCGCCGCATGAGGGCGGTGCGCTCCACGACCCTGGCGTAGTGCTCGACATGGACGGACGTCGGGACCACGGTGAGCAGCCGAGACACGTAGCCGACTCCGCCGATGCGCTCGAGCAGGTCCTCGCGCTCCAACTCGTCGCACACCATCACAAAGTCCGTCGGCTGTCGACGCTCGTACAGGCGGAGCATGGCGGCGTAGATGTCGCGGTTGCGGGGGTGATAAAAGTCATCCGGTCGCAGAAACGCCGCGACCGCCTCGATGGCCTCGGGGTCGATCAACATACTGCCGAGGACGGATTCCTCGGCCTCAGAGTTGTGCGGGGGCAGTGGCTCGAAGGCCCGGTCGGGGGCGTACGCCTCAATCGCCATCGCGCAGTCGCTCCGCGTGAGGGTGCAACGCCATCATGAACGGCTCGCGGTACCGGTACGTGCGCCCTACGGCCTGTCCCCGACGACCTCGACGTTGACCGTCGCGATGACCCGCGGAGCCACATGCACCCGCACGTGATGCATCCCGACCGTGCGGATCGGCTCCTCCAACTCGACGTCCCGCTTGTCTACGGTCTGCCCAAGGGCCGCCTTGATGGCGTCCGCGACATCGGCGGTGGTCACCGATCCGTAGAGCCGCCCCTGCTCGCCGGCATGCGCGCGGACGACGATCGGCGTCTCGGTCAAGCGCTTGGCGAGAGCTTCGTGCTCGGCGGCGAGACGGGCCTGTTGGCGCGATTCGGCCGCCTTGTGCGCTTCGACGTTCTGTACGGCGGTCTTGGATGCGATCGCGGCCAATCCCCGGGGGATCAAGTAGTTCCTGCCGTACCCGTCGGAAACCTCTTTCACTTCGCCCGCGCGGCCGAGGCTCGGGACGTCCTTTCGCAACACCACTTTCATCACACACCTCCATCCCGGACATCATCACGGCTCGCCTCTCGACGCATTGTATCGAACAAATGATCTCATTTCCATGCTTTCGGGAAAATTGCGCGCACATTCTAGAGAGCGGCCGCTGGCGCCAGGAATCCGGTCTCGTCAACGGGGCACAGCGCGATTCGACGCCGCCTTTTCCACGCGGGCGAGTTCCTCGGCGCGCCAGGTTTCCACCGCTTTTCCACCGATTCCCATCGGGGCAGCCCTGCCGAATCGCCGCGCTGTGGAAAACTCGCAAGGTCTGGCGATTTCGGTGTGACACGGTGTCAGTTGACACCTTTGTAATGCGCGGAGCGGCGTTCGGGACGGCGTGATCGTCCGTCACGGCTCACGCCACGCGGTGAGGTGTGCCGGCCGATGATGCGGTACATTTCATCGTGACGCGGAATGCCCTGGAGCGGAAGCGTGAAAATTGGCCTCGTCCTGCTATCGGGCGGGCTCGACTCGACCACCGTCGCGGCTCTCGCCCTGCACGAGGGCTACGAGCTGTCGGCGCTCACCGTGGATTACGGCCAGACACACCGACAAGAGGTCGCGGCTGCCCAGGCAGTCGCGGCATCGCTGGGCGTTGCTCATCACATTGCGTCAGTGGAGTTCTTTCGCCAGCTCGCCTGGTACTCGGCGCTCACCAGTCCGGATCGATATTCGGCGCCGGTCGATCGGGACAGCGCGGCGATGGCCGCCGACATCCCGATTACCTACGTGCCGCTTCGGAACACGTTCCTCTTGACGCTGGGCGCCGCCGCGCTGGAAAGCCGCGCCCTCGCGCTCATCGAGGCGGGCGGAGCCGATGCGCGGGAACTGTCGCCGACGCTGTTCATCGCGGCCAATGCGATCGACTACAGCGGCTACCCCGATTGTCGTCCGGAGTTCTACCGCGCCGCCGGAGAAACGCTGCGACTGGGAAGCAAGCTGGGGACACAATACGGGGTTCGCATCGAGATTCGCACCCCGCTCATCGATAAGGGGAAGCGCGAAATCGTGGAGCTCGGCCTGGCGCTGGGGGCGCCCCTCGACCGCACGTGGAGCTGCTACGGCCCTGGCCCAGCGCCCTGCGGCCGGTGCGATAGCTGCGAGCTGCGGGCGAAGGGGTTCGCCGAGGCTGGCGCCGCCGACCCGGCGCTCTTGAGGATCGGGACCGCGCCACGCGCCGCGCACGCGCGGGGCGGTCGCGCGACACCGCGATGAGCGCACGCACGCTCCGCGTGAGCCGGTTGCCGGACGGGCGACCCGAGATCTTCACTTCGATCCAGGGCGAGGGCCCCACGTGTGGGTTGCCGAGTGTGTTCGTTCGCCTCGCTCTGTGCAACCTTCGCTGTTCGTGGTGCGACACGGCCTACACGTGGGACTGGGCGCGGTTCGACCAACGCGAATCGATCATCGAGTTGGACGCTTCCACATTCGCGTCGCGCGTCATCGCCGCCGCCTCTGCTCAGGGGACGGCCAACGCGGTCATTACCGGCGGCGAACCCCTGCTTCAGCAAGACGGACTCGTACGCCTCGCCCACGCGCTGAAGGACGCGGGCCTACGGATCGAGGTGGAAACGAATGGGACGATCGTGCCGCTTGCCGGGCTCGCGGAGCACGTGGACCAGTGGAACGTGTCACCGAAGCTAACCAACTCGCGCAACGATCCGGCGCTGCGCCGTCGCGACGAAGCGCTGAAGTGGTTCGCGGCAAAGGAGTCGGCGTACTTCAAGTTTGTGATCGTCGCGCCTGATGACGTTGAAGAAGTGTCGTGCCTCGTGCGTCAGCACGGCCTGCCCCGCCATCGTGTGATGCTGATGCCCGAAGGGGTGGACGCGTCGACCGTCACCGAGCGGTCGCGATGGCTGGCGGAGCGGTGCGTGGCGGAAGGGTACCGACTCGGCCCACGCATGCACATCTTATTGTGGGGCGCGGAGCGCGCCCGTTGACCGCGCGCGGGGCGTAGGCGCGCCTCCGGAGCGCCGAGGTGTTACGCGGTCCCTTGGACGTGGCTCAGGGCAGGGCGTTCGGCGTGGGGTGAGCGGCCCTCTGGATTCCCGTCAGGCGGTTCGCGCCGGCTGCGCGGCTTCGGCCGCTTCCGGAGCCGGAGGCGCGGGGGGCGCCTCCGTTCGGACCATCTCTTCCATGGTCACGATGTGGTTCTTGTTGACCGCGACGAAGGGCGTGCGGTCGGTCCGCCCGTCGGCCGACGTGATGGCCGCGCTCGTGACCGCGACGAACACCTCGGTGTCGCGCTCCAGCAAGTCCGTCAATCGTGTGCCCGGCACGAGGTAAATATTTCCCCGAATGACCAGTCCACCAGCCGTCCGAATCAGCGCATCGCGCGGCTCCCGGATCGTCCGGTCGAACGACTGGCTGCCAACGCCTCGGTGCGAGAGACTCATTTTGCGCTCCGCTTCCAGAAGGGCCGGGCCTCACGCGATTGCGCCTTGGCGGCCGCGACGACCGGGGCGGCCTCGCCGTTCTGGCGCTCGGGGCGCGGCTGGCCCGCGACGAGCTCGACGAGCCGTGCCAGGTCCCGCGTGACCTCCGCCTCTTCGTTAGGATCCTGATCGAAGAGCGAGACGCCGTGGTTCGCCGCTTCGACGACGGCACGGCCCGCGCTAACTACGGTCCCCGCGATGGGCATGCCGAGCTGCTCCTCGAGGGCGGCGAGACGGATGCCGCTGTTGGCGCGGTTTAGCACGAGGGACAGCTTGTTGCTGATGCCGAGCGCCCCCGAGACCTCGAGGAACCGGCTGGTGTGGTGGACTGCGCTGATCTCAGGCGTCGTGATCATGATGATTCGGTCCGCGACGTCGAGGATCTGGAGGTTCAACTCGTCCAGGGTCGGGTGGGTGTCGACGATGACGTAGTCGAACAGCGCGCGATACGAGGAGATCGCGGACACGACGATGTCGCTCCGGATCTTCTCCGCCGTGGAGAGATCCGGGGGTCGCAGAAGTAGGTGCGTGCCGGAGCTGTGCTGCACCAGCACCTGCTGCAGCACCCCCAGGTTGGTGTCCTCTTCGGCGGAGATGTCGAACACGCTCTTGCGCGAGGCAAGGTTGAGGAGCACGCCGACGTCGCCGAACCACAGGTCGGCGTCCACCAGGAGCGTTTTGTAGTCGTAGAAACGTGACAGCCCAACGGCCAGGTTCACGGCGATGGTGCTCTTGCCGACACCGCCCTTGGGGGAGAAGAGCACGATGATCGTGCCGTGGTGGATCCCCTCGGACCTGCCCACGACGTATCCGAGCGAGCCGTCCGGGATCTCATAACCGGAGCGGATCATCATCGCCTTGACGCGAAGGATCAGCTCGCCCACGCCCACGGGCTTCGCCGCGTACTCGTCCAGGGGCGGGCGGTGGGAGTCCAGGGCGAACTGCTGGTAGCGCTCCGGTGCCACGAGCGTGAGCGTTGGGACCGCGTGGGCCGAATGGAGCAGTTTGAAAACCTGGAACGCCATGTCCTGGGGAATGTCGCCGTCTACGACAGCGATGCATTGGGTCACTTCTTCGATGTCTCCACCGGAGGTGAGGCGCTCCAAGAAGCTCACCACTTCGGCGTACGAACCCGCGACTTGGCAATTAATCTTCTCGGATCGAAGCGCGGTGGCGTACTCTTCGAAGGACCGGTCTTGACTGATGAGAAGTACTGACGGAACGCTCACGATTCCTCCAGGCGGATCCGAAAGCCCGGGAGCTTCAGAATATCTCGGAGCACGCGCTCCGGGTTCTCGCTGAAGAGAGAGAGGATCGCCTCATCTCCGGACTCCGGGGTGATGTTGACGAAGGTGACCCCATTGAATCGAGATATGGCCTGCTCCAGGGCAAACAGCGTGGCGTAGGTCAACGCCCCCGCAACCTTGCAGCGCAGCGAGCCGCTCCCTTTAAATAGCGACGAGAGCACCAACTCCCCGCCATGGGATGACTTCCCATTTGGCGTCGCCTCGTCGGCCGCGAGCGGCTGCCCCTGATTAGCAGACTGGCTCAACCCACCGTGCTCCAACGCGGATCGGCGCTGTTGCACCGCCCAGTCCCGAGCCCGCCCATCGGTACGGGCTCAGGTGCCCAAGGATACCTGAAACATTGAACCACTGCAACGCAACTGTAACATCCTTCACGGACCATCTACCGGAGCAGGGCCATCGCCCGGTCCGCGACCGGGTCTTCTCCGCGGGCCAGCGCCTGGGAATCCGCGGCGACGGGAACGTCCGGCTCGACGCCGGAGCCGAGCAACGAATCGCGCGACGGGCTATAAATGCGGGTCGTCGTAATCTCCGCCGCCGACCCATCGGACAACCCGACCACGGTCGGCGTGCCGAGCCGCCCGGCCGTCGTCTCGCCGACGAGCGTGCCCGCGCCGTAGTCGCGAATCGCGGCCGCGAACAACTCTCCGGGCCCCGCCGTGGCGCCATCCACCAGGACGACCGTCGGAAGCAGGCTGGCGAGCGGAAGGCTCGTCCCGCGTATCGTCGTCTCGCGCCCGCCATGCTCCCGCTCGATGGCGATTGTCTGCTGGCCGACAAACAGCGATGCTACGTCCACCGCGTTTGTCAAGTTCCCCTCGCCATTCCCGCGGACGTCGATGACCCACCCGCTGGCTCCATCGGCGATGCTGTCCCGCAGCGCGCGCCGCAGCGTATCGACAACGTTCCGATCAAAGGAGCGGAGCTGGATCATTTCGATCCCGTCGACGAGGGTGGCCGTTATGGAGCGTCGATCGAGCCGCGACCGCGAGACGGTGATCTCCCGCGGCTCCCCGCCCGGCGAGCTGACGCCGATTTGGACCTGGGATCCCGCCGGTCCGCTCAGGCTGAGAAGCACGTCGTAGAGGTCGAGCCCGCTCGTCGGCGATCCGTCCACGGAGAGGATCGAATCACCGGGCGCGATGCCCGCGCCCGCAGCCGGACCGGCCGAATCGGTCAGACGGACGACCGGGGGACCGCCATCGCGCCCCGGCACGAGCGTGACGCCGATGCTCCCTTCGCCGGCGGACTGCATGCGCTTCATGGTGTCGCGGTCGAGGTAGGTTGTCAGCGGATCGCCGAGGGCGGCAAGCATCCCGCGGGCGGCGCCCCGCCCGACGGCGCCAATGTCGAGTCGGCCCCCGAGCTTTGCGACGAACGCGTCATACGCGGCGCCGAAGTCCGCGTAGTCGGTTCGTGGATCACCCGATGGGTGGAGCGGCGCGGTGTCCAGAATTCCGGTTTCGATGGGGAGCAGCCCGATGGCGACCGCGGCGTCGCGCGCACCGGTCAGCGCTGCTTCGAGAAGCTTCCCGTCGTCGACTCGATCTACGTATTCGGTGATCAGCGCCTGGTAGATCGCGTACAGATCGTCGGACGTCAGTGCGCTGGGGGCGGAGGGCTCGATGGTGGGGGGCTGGCCGATGGATGGCTGGGCCGGCGCGCCGGCGGTGGGCGTGGGCATGGGCATCATGGTGCAGCCAGCGAGCGTGCACGCCACCAGGCCGAATAGCGCTGACACTGGCTTCCGGTTGTGGAAGCGCATTGTGTCGTCCCCGGGGTTGATCTGAAGTCGCGCCGCGAACCACGCAGGGCGGAGCCGGCGGCGTGTCTATTCTAAGCCAGGTTTCGCTTCCGGCAGACAGACCGTCGACATTCCAGAACGTTTACGACGGCGCAACCATACGCTACGTTGACATCGCCGTCGCTTCCGCATACTCGCCTCACATGGAGAGGAGTATGCGGATGATGAACAGGCGCGCGTGTCGAATCGTCGACATCTCGCGCGAGCGAGCGCGAAGGCGCGGCCACGGCGCGGGCGATCCCGCCCCATCGATTCGTCTTCTGGCGCGGTATCTCGGCGGCTCCATCGCGCACGCGGCGCGAGCCGACTCCTGGACCATGACCGTACGCTGGGCGGACGCTGAGCTGACAGAGTCGCGGCTCCGAAACCCGCCCGGCGGTCGCGGAGCTTCGGGAGCAGCGGCGCGGGGCGCGACCGTGGCCCTGGTCGTGGGAGCGCGGGAGATCGGGCGCGTGTACCTCCGCACCGGTCGACCCGGAGGATTCTCCGGCGCAGAGATCGTTCGGGCTCACGCGGCCGGAGAGTGCGCCGCGCGGTTCCTGGCCCTGGCCATCGACCTCGCCGCGCAGGATGCCGCCCATGCGGTCAACCGCGGAGCCCACTCTGACCCGGCGAGATGTCGGTCGCTACGCAGGCCCCAGAGACCACTCCCAGATGTTCCACAAATACGAGCCGCGCACGGGTGGTTTGATCCCTAGGACGTCGGCTCGGGCGGCTCCGACCCGTGGCTGGTAGTACAGCATCCCCTGAGCTACGTCTGCGCTGAAGATGCGCTCGATGTCCAGCAAGATCTTCTCCCGAGCCGGCTGATCGATGGTCAGCAGGGACTGAGCATACAGTCGGTCGAGCTCAGGATTCGAATAACTGCCGCGGTTCTTGCCGGTGTACTTGTTCTGGGGCGTCGGCGCCTGATCGGTGATGGCGTTGGCCGCGGAGACAACATCGGTCTGAGCAGAGATGGCCACGCCGGGAAAGTTGACGCGATATTCCACGTCCGTGGTGAGCGCGCGAGGCACCACGAAGCTGCGCGCGTCGATCCCCGCTTTCTTCCAGTCGTCGGCGACGATCTCCGCTTCCTGCTCGCGTTCGCCGGTGACACGAACCTCCACGTCGAGCGACTTGCCCGAGCTCTCGCGATAGAGGCCGTCCGGCCCGCGCGCCCAGCCGGCCTCGCCGAGCCGCTGGTCCGCGCGGCGCACGTCGTACGGGTAGGTCGTGAGCACCTGCGCGACGCGCGGGTAGAACGGGTCACTCTCCGAGTAGCCGGTGTTCGCAACCCCGCCGAAGCCGTACTGGAGCGCATCGGCCAACGCCTTGCGATCGAGGGCGTACATCAAGGCCTGGCGTACGCGGACGTCGTTCAGCGCCGCTTGATGGTCCGGGACGTCGCGATGCTGGAACTCGATGTAGCGTGTGCCAAACAGGCTTTGCGCGTAGATCTGGCCGCCGTGGTCCTGATCCCATCGATCTCGGAGGATCAGCGCCTGCTCTGCCCCGATGGCCGTGTACTCCGCGAAATCGATCGTGCCGGAGAAGAATCCCGCGACGATGGTGTTGCTGTCCGTGACCCAGCGGACTTCGATATTTTCGATCTTCGGCTTCCCCAGGGGGAAGAACGGATTGGCGGCGAGCGCGATGACGACGCCGTGGTCCCACCGCGTCACCCGGTAAGGCCCGCTTCCGACGAAGTCCGGCGATGTCCAGAACGTGCTCGCCAGGAACGCGTTCTTATCCTGGTTGTACAGATCGCCGAGCACGTGGCGCGGGAAAGGCGCGAGTTGGCTGTTGATCAGGGCGTTCGCATCGACGTACGGCTGGCTCCACGTGATGGCGATGGTGCGATCGTCCACGGCGTTCACGTCGCTCATGAGCGATTCGGGCAGGCGCGTGGTCATGGGGATGTCGCGGTCCGTGTAAATTTGAAAGGCGAAGGAGAAATCATCCGCGGTCAGCGGCTCGCCGTCGTGCCAGCGCATATTGGGGCGCAATCGATAGACGGTTTTCATCGATCCATCGGCCGCGATGGTCCAGCTTCCGTCATCCTGGGTGGGGAGGCGCTCGGCCAGCATCGGCTGCGGCACCTGTAACGCGTCCAGGTACGCGAGACTGACGGTGATCGGGAATCCAAGGCCCATGCGATCGAGTCGGTCGCTGAGATTCGGAGGCTCCGCCCGCAGGACGATCGTCACGACGCGCTGGGGAACCGGCGAGCTTGTCTGAGCTGCCGACCCGGCGCCGCTTGCCGCCGCCGACTGACCCCGCGAAGCGGACTGATCGGGCGCGCACCCGGCAAGCACCACCGTGGCGGACACACAGAGCGCGAGCACGCTCGCCGCGATCGCGCGGCGAGCGCCGAGGGGCGTCACCATGCGGGGCGGGCGGAGTCGCGAAGCCACATCTCGACCATGCCGGCATAGACCTCGCCCTGGGCGATGCCCAGCCCAACGCCGGCGATCTCCTCCTCGGGCGCCACCACGGCGACCCCATTGCGAAGAAGCACGGCAAGGGTGAGAGCGATGCCCGTTTGGGTGCTGCCTTTGCCGAAGGGCTTGTCGCGTATCAGGCCGAACAGGAGGAAAGACGCCAGGGTCACGATGTCGCCGCGTTGCTGCTGGACGGTGCCGTGCGCGCGCTCGAGGGTTGAGCGGAGCCGGGCTTCGTCAGGCTGATCCAGGTCATGGACCCCCAGCCGGTCCATGAGGGCATAGTGAAAGGCGATGGCCTGCGGGGCGTCGGGATAGGGAAACGATGAGGGCTGCCTACTCACCCGCCATCTCCAGGGCCTCCCGATGCTCCTCGATTACGGCCTCCAATGCGCGCTCCCATTCAATGGAGAACCAGGGAGCTACGTCGAGTGGCTCGAGTATCAGCCCCTCATCCGTCGCCGTTACCTCAACGGAACCACCGGCCGCGAGATGGTAGCGGTCCACAAGCTCCGGAGGGATGGTGATGGCCAAGCCCCGTTCGCTGGCGAAAAGCTCGCTCTTCACGTCCTGTGCCTCCGCTTCAAGCGACCGGCCATGGGATGTATTCTAAGCGCTATGACTGGGGAAGACATCCTGGCCGCGAACGAGGCGTTCTACCGGGCCTTCAACCAGAAGGACATCTCCGCCATGGACGCCGTGTGGGCGCGTGATGTCGACGTCGCCTGCGTGCACCCCGGGTGGAACGTGCTGCAGGGGCGTGACCCGATCATCGAAAGCTGGGCGCGGATCCTCTCCAACCCGAACCAGCCGCGCATCATGACCGGCGGCGCGACGGCCACGGTTATCGGCGATGTCGGCATCGTCGTATGTCGCGAGCTGGTCGGCGGCACACCCCTTGCCGCCACCAACGTGTTCGTGCGCGAGGCCGGCGCGTGGAAGATGATCCACCACCATTCCGGTCCCGTGGCCCTCCCGGGATAATCGCTAGGGCGCTCCCGGCGTCTCTTCGACGCGAAGCGGTGTATTGGTCGGTCCTACCGTCGGCGCGGGGGTGGGCGTCGCTTGGGGCGTCGGGACCGGGGTTGGGATCGATTGGACTCCGCCCAGGTCGACCGTGATGGCCCCCGTCGTGCCGGGGACCCGGTATGCCAGCGTCAGCCCCTCGGCGTCGCTCGGGATATCGAAGTTGACGTTCCCGGTCGCGTCCTTCGTCGCATCCAGCGTTGAGCGCTGGAGCGGCTGGCTCCCGGCGGTGACTCCCGCCTCATATGTATTCCCGGCGCGATCCGTGATGGAGAAGTCGTACGGGCTGTAGGGGATCTGATACGGCCGCTTGTTGTTGATGGTGACGTTCACGACGACGAAGACGTCACCGGGGCTCGGCCGGAAAAAGTCGCCGATCTGATCGAGCTGGGTCACCGAATTGACGCTCAGCCCGACGTTCGCGAATTCGATGCGCTGACCGACGATGCCCGTTGCCGGAGGTGTTGGCGTGACGGCAGTTCGGGCAAAGGGCCCGGCGCAGGCGGCGACCAGGGTGGCGCTGAGCGCGAGGAGCGCCGCGGGCTGGCGGACGCGATGAAGATCCCACATATCAGGCGACCCCGGCGGCCGCGCTGGGCACGGCGCCCGCGCGGCGCGCGCGGAGGAAATAGCCGAGGCCGACCACCACGCCGACAAGGCAGACCGCCGCCTCGATTTGCAGCGCGGTCCCAACGTCCCATCGGTCGGCGAGGAGCCCGGTCACCAACGCACCGGGTGGCGTCATTCCGGCAAGTAGGAGCGTATAGAGTCCCATGATCCTCCCACGCATCCCGTCGGGGACGCTGAGTTGGAGAGTCGTATTCGCGGTCGTCGTAAAGACCGTGCCCGCGAGGCCCAGCGCGGCAATGAGTCCGAGCGAGAGCCCCGCCCAGGAGGACCACCCGACGCCCGCGAGAAACACGGCGAAGCCGATGCCGCCCCACGCCTGCCTGAGGGGAGACGTGTACCCGACGCGCGCGATGGCCACGGCGCCAACAATGGCGCCCGCCCCGAGGGCAACGCTCAGTGTGCCATAGCCCCCGGCGCCAAGGCCAAGGCGATAGCGAGCGAGGAGCGGCATAAAGGTGCTGTAGTTGAACCCGAAGATGCCCAGGCAGCTGAGCGCGCACAGGGTGAACACGATTGGCGGCCGCCGCCCCGCGAAGGCGAGCGCTTCACCGATCTCGCGTATCGGACTGCGCAGGCCGGCTGCCGGCTGGGGATGAGGGAGCTCGTGCCGGATGAGGGCGAGGGCCACCAGCACGGCGACGTAGCTCGCGGCGTTCAGAGCAAACGCGCCCGCGAGGCTGATCCAGGTCACGACGAAGCCGCCCAGGGCCGGTCCGAGCACCCGGGCCGTGTTCTGGACCGTCGAATTCAACGCGATGGCGTTGGGGATCAGCTCGCGACCGACCAGCTCGGAGGGAAACGCCTGGCGGAGCGGCTGCTCCAGCGCATTCGCCGTTCCTTGGACCGCGGCCAGCGCGTAGATCTGCCAGAGGGCAATCTGATTCGTCGCCACCAGCGTGGCCAGCGTGGCGGCCTGTGCGATGTTCACGACCTGGATCCCGACGAGGGCGCGTCGCTTGGGAACGCGATCGGCGAGGGCGCCGGCGAACAGGGAGAGCGCGAGGATCGGGAGAAACTGAATGGTGACGACCGTCCCGAGCGCGGCCGCCGAATCCGTGAGCTGAAGCACGATCCAGGATTGGGCGATTCGCTGCATCCAGCTTCCAGACTGCGAGATCACCTGCCCGGCCATGAACAGGCGGTAGTTGCGATTCGCGAGGGCAGCGAGGGCCCCTTGGCCGCGATGGGCGGCGGTCGCGCCCTGGTCCTCTCCTTGGCGCCCGGCCGTCATGCTGTGGATGCGACGCGTCGGGCGATCAACGCGCCGTCGCCGGCTGTTCCTTCAGCGCCTCGTCGAGGGAGCGCAGGTCGGCGGCCGTAAGCTGCCACTCCAGCGCCCGCACGTTCTCCTCGACTTGCTCCGGCCTGGTCGCGCCTGAGATGACGCTCGCGACCCCTGGTTGAGCGGCAAGCCAGGCAAGCGCCAGCTGGCCGACGGAGTGGTCCCGCTCCTCCGCGAATCGCTCGAAGACGGCCAGCCTGGCGAAATTTGTGTCGGTGAGGACCCGGCGCGCGAAGTTGCTGGACCCGGCGAACCGCGTGCCCGGCGGCGGCGGCTCCCCCTGGTGATACTTGCCCGTCAGGAATCCCGAAGCGAGAGGAAAGTAGGGGATGAGGCCCATGCCGTAGCGCCGCGCGACCGGCAACACGTCGCGCTCGATCCCTCGCTCGAGCAGGTTGTACTGGTTCTGGGTCGAGACGAGGGGAACGAGGCGCTCGGAGCGCGCGATCCACTGGGCCTCGACGATCTGCCACGCCGCGAAGTTCGAGCATCCGATGTAGCGAACGTCTCCGCGGTGCACCAGATCGTCGAGGGCGCGGAGCGTCTCCTCGAGAGGCGTTTCGTCGTTCCAGTAGTGGATCTGGTAGAGGTCGATGGCATCGACGTCCAGGCGGCGAAGGCTGTCCTCGACCGCCTCCATCACGTGACGGCGCGACGTTCCGGAGTGAAGCGGTCCCTCCCCGACCGGGCGCTCGAACTTCGTCGCGATGACGAGGTCGCGGCGGTGCCCTTTGATGGCCTTGCCGATGTACTCCTCGGAGAGGGTGTCGCCGTACACATCAGCGGTATCGATGAAGTTGACGCCCAGATCGATCGCCCGATGGATGACCGCGGCCGTCTCCTCGGCGTTACAGCGACGGCCGAAGTTGTTCGTTCCGAGGCCGGCGACCGAGACTCGGAGCCCCGAATTGCCCATGCGTCGGTATTCCATGAGTCCATTCCCTCGAACGGTGAATTCTCTTCGGCGGATTCAGCGCGGTCTGCGCGTTGCCCGGTCCGTGCCCGCGCCTAAACGCCAAGCTCGAGCACAACCGGAGCGTGGTCGGATGGCGACGGCTTCCCGCGCTCGTCGGTGTCGATAAAGGCGCTCACCGCGCGCTTGGCGAGATCGGGCGTCGTCCAGACGTGATCAATGCGCAGGCCCAGATTCCGACGGAACGAGCCCTGCCGGTAATCCCACCAGCTATACAGTCCCGCTTCATCGCGACAGCAGCGGAACGCGTCGACGAATCCTCGCGCGCGCAGGCGCTCGAGCGCGGCGCGCTCGTCGGGGTGGTACAGGATGTGGCCTTCCAGGGCGACCGGGTCGTACACGTCGCGTGGTTCGGGAGCCACATTGAAATCTCCCAGCAGCGCAATCGGCCCAGGTCCGCCCTCGAGGGCGCTGTCCGCGAAGATCAGCGCGCCGAGCGCATTGATCCACGCGATCTTTGTCTGGAAGTGCGGGCTCTCGGGATCGCGCCCGTTGGGAAAATATGCGCAATAGACGCGGACTCCGTCGAACACCGCGCTGATCAAGCGCGGCTCCGGATTGTCGGCGAGCGGGTATTCGATCCGCACGTCGCTGGCGGGAACCTTCGAGATCAGGGCGACGCCGTTGTAGCTCTTCCCGCCGACGAAGACCGACGAGTAGCCGATGTCGGCCAGCGCCTGCGCGGGAAAGAGTTCGTCGGCGACCTTGGTCTCCTGGACGCCGAGCACGTCGGGCTGCCGGCGGAGGAGCCAGTCCGTCAGGACCGGCATTCGTGGACGGATGGAGTTGATATTCCAGGTGGCGAGCTTCACCGGCTGCTCGCGCTATAGACGAGGGGGACCACCTCAAACTCCATGCGAAACGTCGGCTGCAGAGGGAACCCCTCCGGCTGGATCCCGTGCAACATCAATTCTCCATCCCAGCTGGGCTCCGCGTCACATGCCCAGCACGCCCAGCGCATCCTGAATTCGATCGCCGAGGCCGGCAAGGAAGGAGTCGTGCGCTCGCGGGGCTTCCCGCGGCACCAGGCCGGCGTCTGCGAGGGCGGCGAGGGCGGCGCGGCGCGGGTATACGTCCCGCACCCAATCTCGCGCGACGATCATCTCGGCAGCCAGGCGCGGGCCAAGAGTGGGCTGGGCGTCGACGAGCTTTCGGAACCCGCCGATCACGAATCGCTGGTGGTCCTCTTCGTCCTTCACGATGGAATGAGCCACCTGTGAGAGGCTGCTGTTGTCGACGCCGGTCAGCGCGATCAGGCACGCGGTCGCAGCCTGGTCGAGCGAGAAGGCGGCCATGGTCGCGGACGCCCACGATTCGTCCGGCGTCTGGCCCTCCTCGCGACCGACGCGCTCGGCGGGCGGGAAGGGTGGCCCAACCGTCAGCAAACCCAGGACGCGGTCGAGCGCTCGGCCGTGCGCAGCTTCTTCGTCGCCCATCCGGGCGAGAGCCCGCCGCGCGGTCCGGTCGGGCGCCTTCGTGTGCCACGCCCGATACATGCGGGCCGCGGCTCGCTTCGCTCGGCACGTTGCACGCACCAGCGGGGCGAGTTGCTCTTGGAGCGGCTCGGGGGGAAAGTCGGGGATCTGCTCACGCGCCATACGTTCTCCCTGGGGCATCACGCGGCGTGGATCAGCGGATATTCGATTCACCAGGGTAGTATAGTCCGGACGGATTTGCGCCTGGCCGCCCTGGGCCACCCCTGACCAACGCCCGGAGTTTTTGATGAGGACCCTCGCGATCGTGCGCGTTGCGCTCAGCGTTCTCTTGGCGGGGGCGGTCTTCGCGTCGTGCGGCTTTGGCGCGGACCAGCCGACCGGGCGGGTTGGCGAAACGCTCACCGCCGGGGACTACCAGCTCACGGTCTCGACCGTCGAAAACCCCGCTGATCGCCCAGACCGGTTTACGAACCCCAAGCCGGGAAATCGATTCGTGAAGGTCCACGTCGTCGTCGCCAATGCGGGCTCGCAGCACCTTCCCTTCGCGGCCAACTACTTCTCGCTCCGCGACAGTGGAGGGATCGACAATCCGGCCATGCCCAATGTCCCATCGGACAACCCGCCCCGGCCGTCGAGCATCGCTCCCGGGCAGCAGACGGAGCACGACCTCTATTTCGAGATGGCCGCGAACTTGAGCCCAACTCAGCTCGTCTTTGCGCCCAGCGTCGTTGGCTGGCGCACGCGCATCACCGTGAACCTCTAGCGAGGAGTGATGAACCGCGATTGGCGCGCCGACTTCTGCGAAGCGTTGGTTGCAACCGGCCTCCTCGGAGCGACAGTGGCGGTGATTTACCGCCTCGTCATGGGCGAGGTGCCATGGTCGTTCTTCCTCGGGGAGATCCTGGGGCTCGGCATGGGCGTCGGGCTGTTGACGGCCTCGCTGCCCCGACGCTGGGGATAGCTTGATATTCCCGACCTGGCGTCACGCGTCCACATCGCCGAAGCGCACGGCGGACCTTCGATGTCGGGAATGGTGCTCGGGACTGGGCCGACCGTGCGCGTCCTGTTTCCCGGTGGGATCGGCGGGACCGCTCAGCGCGCCATCCGTGCTAGCCGGCAGTCACCGAGGCGACCGGGTACTCTTCGGCGGCGAGAATCTCTCGCACCGTCTGCATCGAAAGCGCTGACTCATCGTAATCGAGCTGGACGCTCTTGCCGGGGATGTCGACCCGCACGGACCGAACGCCGGCAATGGGCGTGAGGGCCTCGGTGATCGCGTGCTCGCAGTGCTCGCACTCGATGTCGGGAACGCTGAGCTTTGCCTGTGCCATTGCTGTCCTTCTCCACTTTCGTGTTTGCTCACCGCGCGCCGTCCGATCCGGCGCAACGTGTTGCATGGATCACATTGAATGACCGCCGCCCGATCGGGCGATCCAGAGAGCGATGAGCCCGACGATCGCCGCGCCGAGACCGATCGCCATAAGGTACCCCCATTCGGCCAGGACCGCCAGCCGCGATGGATGAGCGATCTCGGCCGCGGTGGCCGGCTGACGAAAGCCACGAAGTCGAAGCGAGTTGGTGACGACGCTCACGCTGGACATCGCCATCGCGCCGGCGGCGAGCGTGGGGTTCAACAGAACGCCGAAGAACGGGAAGAGGGCGCCGGCGGCTACCGGTATCAGGATCACGTTGTAGACGAAGGCCCAGAACAGATTCTGGCGGATCAGCGCCATCGTTTTCCGGGCGAGGGCGATGGCCGTCACGATCTTCCGCAGATCGCTCGTGATGAGGGTGACGTCGGACGCGGCCAGCGCCACGTCGGTGCCGGCGCCGATGGCGATGCCGAGGTCCGCCTGGGCGAGGGCCGGCGCATCGTTGATGCCATCGCCCACCATCGCCACCACGTGCCCCTGGCGCTGAAGCTCGCGAATCTTGTCGGCCTTCTGATCCGGGAGGGTCTCGGCCAGCACGTTCGGCACGCCGATCTGGCGCGCCACGGCCTCCGCGGTTCGGTGGTGGTCGCCGGTCAACATCCAGACGTCGAGCCCGAGGGCAATGAGCAGCCCGACTGCCTCCGCGGCCTCGGCACGCGGTCGGTCGGCGACTCCGATCACGCCGAGGGCGCGGCCATCAACCGCGACCAGGAGCGGCGTTCGGCCCTCCGCGGCGAGCGCCTCCGCCTGTGCGCCCAGGCCGTCGAGCGAGATGGCCATCCGATCGAACATGGGGCGGTTCCCCAACACGACCTCCCGCGCGTCCACGCGCGCGCACACGCCCTCCCCGGTCACGGAGCGGAAATGCTCGGCGCGCGGAAGCTCGATGCCCGTTGTGCGCGCGCGATCCACGATCGCCTCGCCGAGCGGGTGCTCGGATCCAACTTCCGCAGCCGCGGCCAATCGCAGCAGCTCGCGCTCGGCTGCGCCGTCGGCCGGGATGATGTCGGTCACCTCGGGCTTCCCCAGAGTCAGGGTTCCGGTCTTGTCGAGGACGACGGCGGAGACGCGCTCTGCCGACTGGATGGCCTCCCCACCCCGGATGAGAACGCCGCGCTCGGCGCCGACGCCGGTGCCGACCATGATCGCCGTCGGCGTGGCGAGCCCCATGGCGCATGGGCACGCAATGATCAAGACGGCGACGAACGTCTCCAGCGCCATCGAGATTCGGGGCTCGGGGCCGAGCGCGAACCAAACGGCGCCGGTTACAAGGGCGAAGGCGATGACCGCCGGCACGAAGTACCCGGCGACCGTGTCCGCAAGCCGCTGGATCGGGGCCTTGGAGCCCTGGGCCTCTTCGACGAGCCGCACGATCTGGGCGAGGGTCGTGTCCGCTCCAACGCGCGTGGCGCGAAAGACGAAGCTGCCCGTGCGATTCACCGTCGCGCCGATAGCCACGTCGCCCGGCCGCTTTTCGACGGGGACGGACTCGCCGGTCACCATCGACTCGTCGACCGTCGACGCGCCCTCTTCGACGACGCCGTCCACCGGGATCCGCTCGCCCGGGCGGACGCGCACGAGGTCGCCGACCACGACCGAGTCGACCGGGACGTCGACCTCGGCGGCGCCTCGGATGATGCGCGCGGACCTCGGCTGGAGATCCACGAGTGCCGAGATCGCGGCGGACATGCGCCTCCGCGCGCGCGCCTCCAGCCATCGCCCCATCAGGATGAGCGCGATGATCGTCGTCGCCGTCTCGTAATACACGTGCAGCGGGAACCCCATGCGGACGGCAAGGTCCGGCCACAGCGTGACGAAAGCGGAGGAGATGAACGCGGCAGACGTCCCAACCGCGACCAGCGTGTCCATGTTGGTTGAGCCGTGCCGCCCGGCGGCCCACGCGGCTCGATAGAACCGCGCGCCGGCCCAGAACTGAATCGGCGTGGCGATGGCCAGCAGGCCCAGGTTCAACATCGTCCGATCGACGGGGAGCGGCAGATACATCGCGGCCATCAGAACCGCGGCTGCCACCAAGCTGACGATGAACCGTCGTTGGAGGTCGTCGATCTCCGAATCCCGAGCCTCGTCGTCGTTCGACCGCTGGTCGATGGTCGGCGTCCGCGGCCCCTCACTCAGAGCTTCGCGGATCCCGTAGCCGGCGCGCTCGACCGACTCCCGCATGGCCGCGAAGTCCGCGATGGCGGGATCGAAGATGACCCGAGCGCGCTCCGTGGCCAGGTTCACCGAGGCCTCTTCAACCCCGGGGACCTTCTTGAGAGCCCGTTCGACGCGGCGGACGCAGCTCGCGCAGGTCATCCCCGAGATGGGGAGACTTGCTTCGCGACGGTCGGACCGGGGCGACGTCTGCGGTGGAGCGGTCATGGCGAGGGCCTCAGCGGCGCGCCAGGGCGAACAGCTCGGCCAGCTCTTCCAGGGCCTGGCCGCTTCGGCCATCGGCGAAGGCCTCCGGCACGCACGAGCTGAGATGGCCCTTCAACAGCAGCTCTTCCAGCCGGTCGATGGCGCGCTGCACCGCGTAGGTCTGCTTGAGGACATCAACGCAGTACGCATCCTCCTCGATCATGCGGCGGATGCCGCGAAGGTGCCCTTCGATTGACGCGAGGCGCTGGAGCGCGTCGCGTCGGTGGATGTCATCCACGGCCTCTCCCACCCCCCTGGGGAGGGGGTAGACAGATCATACCATGCTCGCCCGCACCCGTACCCTCCCCCGTCGCGGGGGACGGGGGAGCTGCGACACCCCCACCCTTACCCTCACCCGGGGAGGGGGAGGGGAGCCCAGGGCGAATAGCCCTCTTCGAGAAGGGGGAACGCGCTCAAGGCGTGGGCGGGGCGGACCGGCTCGGCTGCGCACAGGTGGGATCGGTCCAGATCGCCCAGGCGCGTGACCCCGAGGAGCCCGAGGCAGATGCGGACCTCATCCTCCAGCAGCTCCAGAGCCCGAACGACGCCGTCCTCCGCGGCGGCTGCGAGCGCGAGGCCGGTCAGGCGACCGAGCCCCACCGCGTGCGCGCCCAGGGCGATGGCCTTCACGACGTCGGTGCCACGCATGAACCCACCGTCCACGACGATGGTGGCCCGGCCGTCGACCGCCGCCACGATCTCCGGAAGGACGTCGATCGTCCCGCGGCCGTGGTCGAGCTGGCGGCCGCCGTGGTTGGAGACGTAAACGATCTCGACGCCGTGCTCGCACGCGATGGCCGCGTCCTCGGCGGTCGCGATCCCCTTGATGCCCAGCGGGATCGTGTGCTTGTCCTTGAATCGCTTCACGTGGTCCCAGGAGAGGGACGCCTGGAACTCGCGGCCGTCGGCTCGACTCCGCGACGGCGGCACGTAGCGCTTCGCGAGGTCGCGCTCCCGACGGCTGTAGATGGCGACGTCGACCGTCAGGCAGAAGGCCGCGTATCCGCAGTCAACCGCGCGGCGAACGTGGTCGTCGACGAAGTCGTCGCCGCCGCGTACGTAGAGCTGGTACATCCGGAAGCTATCCGCCGCGGCGGCCACGGCCTCGAGGCTTGGCTGGCACACGCACGAGAGCATCAAGGGCACCCCGAAGGCCGCCGCGCCGCGGGCGACGGCCACGCCGCCGGTTGGGGTGAAGCTCTCGATGGAGCCCATGGGCGCCAGCAGCACCGGAAGCCGCGTGGGGCGCCCGAGGAGCGTCGAGGAGCAATTGACCGACGAGACGTCCCGGAGCACGCGCGGCCTGAAGGCAATGGAGTCGAGAGCCTGGCGATTCCGGCGGAGTGTCGTCTCCGTCTCGGCGCCGCCCATCAGGTAATCCCACGGCCCGGGCTCGAGGTTGGCGCGGGCGGCCGCCGCGATCTCGTGGAGAGTGCGAAATCGCTCCGCGGTGGATGCTGCCATGGTGCCGTATCGTATCACAGGATTCGGCGGGTTGAGAGACCGCGAGCTCCGAGGTGGCGACGTGGAGATCTATACCATTGGACACAGCAATCTCGAGCTTTCGCGCTTCCTCGAGATCCTGCGACAACACCGCATCGTCCGGCTCATCGACGTGCGCAGCTATCCATACAGCAAGCGCGTTGTCTGGGCGAATGCGTCGCCCCTGGCCGCGGCGCTACGATCGGCAGGGATCGCGTACGCGTCCGCGGGCGACGCGCTCGGCGGGCGGCCGTCCGACCCGCGCCTCCGGAGCCCGACTGGACGCCCCGACTATGATCGAATCGCCGCGAGCGACGACTATCAGCGCGGCATCGAGCGGCTGCTCGCCGTGGCTGGGCGCGAGCGCGCCGCGATCCTCTGCAGCGAGGGCGATCCAATGATGTGCCACCGCGAGCGCCTCATCGGCCGCACCCTCCGCCAGCGGGGGTGCGCGGTGCGGCACATCCTTCGCGATGGGAGCATCCTCGCCCAGCATCAACCGACGCTCTGCTAA
>Ga0070741_10008208_pt1 | contig 21103 bp, 26 predicted proteins | sample Coa_R1_4_FD_66440 | JGI IMG/M metagenome (GOLD analysis project Ga0070741, IMG submission 66440) | Surface soil microbial communities from Centralia Pennsylvania, which are recovering from an underground coalmine fire - Coalmine... | ecosystem: Environmental > Terrestrial > Soil > Unclassified ...
GAGAACTATGGGCTCCCTCCGAACTGGAGCGCCAATGTGATGGGCATGATGTCGCTGGTGCGCGTGGCGCCGGACGAGTTGTACGAAAAGATCATGACGATGAAGGCTCGGGGCGAATCGCAACCACCGCAGCAACCTGAACACACTCACGAACACCCGCAGGGATAAGGCTCTGATCGGGACAACGATTTTTCATAAAGGAAGGCTGATGCGATGACCAAGGTCCAGGCAACAATCATTTCCCTCGCGCTGATCGGTAGTCTTGCTGCACTGCCCATGCAGGCGCAGACCGATGCTGCTCATCAGGGCAACGGTGCGACAGCACAGCAGACGGCACCGCCGCCGAGTTCCAGCCATCCTGCGGAACGGACGCAACCACATGCTGCTCACACATCTGGGGCTGCGCAGCAACGACCGCAGCCATCACAACCCGGCGCCAAACAGAAGGGCCAGGAAATGGAAGGCATGCAAGACATGGACGGCATGCAGCATGAAACCCCAACTCCTGCCCCAACCCAGCAGGAGCACCCCAGCAAGCCGCCCCAGGCCGGCGAACAACAGCCGGGTCAGCAGATGGAGATGCCTGGAATGGAGGGTATGCAGCACGGGGCAGGGCAGAAAATGAAGATGGAGCCCCTGCCGCCGCCCGTTGTTCCCAAGCTGGGCAAGGCGCAAGTAGAGGGCAAGGGACCGTTGTTGCGGCTGGAGGAGTTGGAGCAGATGGCGCTCAACGGCAACCCTACCTTGCTGCAAGCGGCAACGGAGATTCGTTCTGCAGCTGGCCGGAAGCTGCAATCGGGCCTGTGGCCGAATCCCACCGCGGGCTACACGGGGGAGGAGATTCGTGGCGGCTCGTTTCGTGGCGGCGAGCAGGGGTTCTTTGTCCAGCAGGATGTGATTCTTGGCGGCAAGCTAGGACTCAACCGCAAGATCTTTGCGCAGGAAGTCCGCCAAGCGGAAGCGGAAAATGACGAACAAAAGCTGCGTGTGACCAATGCGGTGAAGATCCAGTACTACCAGGCGCTGGCGGCACAGGAAATGGTGGACATGCGCAAGGAACTGTCCCGCATCGCCGCCGAAACCGCGAAGTATAGCCGTCAACTCTTCAACATTGGCCAGCAGAACGAAACCGAGGTTCTGCAGGCGGAAGTAGAAGCCGAACAAGCGGACCTGGCCGTTGTCTCGGCTGAGCATATGCGGCGGCGGGCTATGACGGCACTTGCCGCGGTCGTCGGGAATCCGAGTGTTCAGCAGGCTACTTTGGGTGGCGGTCTTGAGGAGAACCTCCCGGAACTGGACGAACAACAGCTTGTCGACGCCCTCCTTCAGGACAGCCCGGCTGTGCACATCGCTCAGACGGGTGTAGCGCGCGCTGAAGCCGCCCTTACCCGAGCGCGGAGAGAGCCGGTGCCGGATCTTGTCCTGCGAGGAGGGCTGCAACAGAACCGCGAGCTGCTGGAGACAACCGGGCGGCCCGTTGGGCTGCAGGGTTTTGCCGAGATCGGCGTGCGACTGAAGATATTTGATCGCAATCAGGGAAACATCCAGGCGGCGCAGGCCGACGTGGAGCGCGCACAATCGGAGGTCAAGCGCATTGATTTGGTTCTACGCGAGCGGTCGGCGTCATTTGTGGAGAACTATCGCACCGCCAAGATCATGGTGGACCGCTACCGAAACGCGATCCTGCCACGCGCGCAGCGGGCCTATGAATTGATCTACAAGCGATACGGCTTGTTGCAGGCCTCATATCCACAGGTCCTGCTTTCCGAACACACGCTGTTCAAGGCCGAGACCGACTACATCGGGAACCTGGAAACGTTGTGGACGAACTCAATCGCCCTTCAGGGCTTCCTGCTTACTGATGGTTTGGAGGCGCCCGCCCGGCCAAGCGATGTCGACCGGCCGATACGGGAGGTGAACGTGCCCGCCGCCATGAGCTCAACGATGAAGGAGAAGTGAATATGACCCGGGCTGAAATTCTGAAGGGCGTTGTTGTGGCCGGTATTGTGTTTGTTTTTGTCCTTATCATAGTCGGCGGGCTGCTCACGCTCCGTCGCGGTTTCAGCGCGCGCAACAATCCCTCATCGATGGAAGTGGTCGTCGCGAGGACAACGCGAAAAATGGCCATGCCCGCGCAAGCAAAACGCAAGAGCAACCCGACTCCGAATACTCCCGAAACCCTAGCACAAGCGCGAGCACACTGGGCGGACCACTGTGCGATCTGCCACGCCAACAATGGCGGCGGTAACACCGAAATTGGCCGAAATCTGTACCCCAAGGCTCCCGACATGCGCTTACCCGCGACACAAAATCTGACCGACGGGGAGCTTTATTACACCATCAACAACGGCATCCGTCTTACCGGGATGCCTGCCTGGGGTCAACCCGGTGAGAATGACGAGGACACTTGGAAGCTCGTTCACTTCATCCGGCACCTGCCCCAGCTTACGCCGGAGGAGGAGCGTGAGATGGAACGGCTTAACCCCAAAGGGCCGGAGGAGCAGCAGGAGGAACAAGAAGAAGAACAGTTCTTGAACGAGGACCAACCTGGCAATCAGGCACCGAAAACACCCACACATCACAATCACTAGGAGAAATCATGAAACGCACAATCGCAGTAGTCGTTTTGTTGTTTGCATTGTCTGTAATGGCACTTGCTCATGGCAAGGAAAAACACGTAATGGGCACGGTCACCAGCATTTCCGATACTTCCATCACGGTTCAAACCAAGGACAAGAAATCCGTAGCTGTTGATGTGAGTGACAAGACCAAGTTTGAAAAGAGCGGCTCACCGGCAACGCTGAAAGACCTAAAAGTCGGTGACAAAGTGGTGATTCATGCGGATGTTTCGGGCGACAAGCTAGTCGCAAACGAAGTCCACTCTGGCGCGATGAAAGCGAAGCAGTCCATGGAGGGAATGAAGGGAATGGAGGGCATGGATCAGAAGTGAAGTTGCGCGTTAAGCCAGCACACCAAGAGATCGAGATGTCCACTGAACGGCGACGTAAGCGTCCTTCGCCAATAACACGTCGAGCGTCTCGGTGGAGAGAGCAGATCGGATCCCTGCAAGGGGGCGGAAGACCGGGCTGCTTTCGAGACGGGCAGCAGAGCGAACCATACAAAGTGTTTGCTCTGCGGGCGTGTTTAACCGGTAGAACGGAGGACTTGTGCTAAGACAGATCTGTTTGGCCTTATTTCTTGCCGCTGTTTCGCCAGCATTGCTGGCCGCGGGCGACGCAGAGACCACTGGAGTAAAGGGCGTCATTCAGCAATTTCATCAGGCCCTCAACCGTCACGACGTCGCGGCCATCGAGGCGCTGGTGTCGGCTGACGTCGTGGTACTGGAGAACGGTCATCGCAATGATGGATGGCCAGATTTTCGTGACAATCACTTGATCCCGGAGTTCAAGGAACCGGCAGCGCCGTCCAAGTGGGAGTTCGTGAAGGTGGCCGCCAGTTCCGAGATGGCTTGGGGCTATACCAAACAGACTATTAGCGTAACCGGGAAGGACGGCAAGCCTGGTGGTTATCTGGTCTGGTCTACTTACGTCCTTCAGAAGGCGGGGCCTACTTGGAAAGTCGTTCTGCTGGACTGGAGTGTGAGGCGACTGAATGACGCAGACTAGCGGCTGGACGGCGTCATGAATCGGAAGCCGCACGGTCGAATGGCGAGCCGGGGACACGGCTACGGAGCAGGATTATGAATCGTTTGCACCGATGGATTTGTCGGTCCGGTTTCTGGAGAAAGTTCCTTCAGAACGAAATGCTGCCTTGGGCGCTCAGGGACTTGGATTTGGAACAGAATTTGTTGGAGGTGGGTCCAGGGCCGGGTCTCACAACAGATTTCCTGCGCACGCGATTCGATCGCATCACCGCGCTTGAAGTCGACCCCGCCTTGGCCGATTTGCGGGAGCGAAAAATGAATCGCACGAATGCTACCGTGATCCAAGGGCGACGCTTCGTCCATGCCCTTCGAAGACGCAACACTGTCAGGAGCCATTGCTACAATGCTCCATCATATCCATCGCTGGTGCTGCAGGAGCAGCTTCTCCGCGAGGTGCACAGAGTAGTTAGGCCGGAGTCAGTGGAGGTGAGGTCCAAATTGTTCGAGGTTTGCTCAAGGCCACTTGTTGTAACTGGTAGGTGAGACCAAAATCTGTCAACTCGATCTGTTCCAGGAGGCTATATGCGTACTCGTCGGGTTCTGATTTGCGCATCGGTTTTGCTGGTAGTTGCAGTAGCGGCTTGGGGGCAGTTGTCCACGTCTTCCCTGCGTGGCGTCGCCCTTGATCCAAATGGCGCCGCAGTTCCGGGTGTATTGGTGACCATTGAAAACGCCGCCACCGGGGTGATCGAGAGGACCTTGACCACTGACGAAAACGGCAACTATGCCGCGGAAGCTCTGGCTCCGGGTACCTACAAGGTGTCCGCGAAGAAGCAAGGCTTCACAACCCAAGTTCGTAACATAGACGTCCAAGTCGGGAGAGTCGTAGTGGTGGACTTGCCTCTGGCATTGGGCTCCGTCGAACAGAGTGTTACCGTTACCGCGGGAGCTCCGTTGGTCGACCGCGAGAATTCTGAGATCGGTGAAGTCGTCGATCCAAAGTCGGTGAGTGATCTCCCCCTCAACGGGCGTCAGTTCGGAGACTTGGCGGCGCTTGTGCCGGGGGTATTGCCGGCGCCGAACTTCGATCCTATCAAGACGCGAATCCTTAACATTTCCGCGGGGGGTTCAGATGGCCGCAGCTCCAACTTCACGATCGACGGCGCGGAGAACTCTGACATCGTCAATGGTGGACTGCTGCAGAACTTCACCATTGAGGGAGTACAGGAATTCTATGTTTCCAGCAGCCGCTTCGGAGCAGACCAGGGCCGCTCTTTGGGAGCGGCTGTCAGCGTCGTGACGAAGTCAGGCGCGAATGATTACCACGGCAGCTACTTTGTTTTCTATCGGAACCAGGACCTGAACGCCCAAGACCCTTTTCAGGCAAAGAAGACGGATTTTCACCGCACACAGCAGGGATTCACGCTCGGTGGTCCGATCCTGAAGAACCGCGCTTTCTTTTTTGCTGCGTTTGAAAACACGGGTGAACAAAATCTAGGCATCGTGAATACCAATGGTGCCTTCCCTCAGTTCGAGGGCAGTTTTCCGCTGCCTTTCACTTCGCGTCTTGCCACGATCCGGCTGGATCATCAATTGACCAGCAAGCAAAAATTGATGTTCCGCCTAAACTATGAAAACAACTTCAGCTTGCAGGGAATCGGCGGAATTCGCGCAGCCGACAACGGCATCCGAAGCACCAATCAAGCCTTTTCCTGGGTCGTCTCCCACACAGCTGTGCTATCACCGCACGTGCTGAATACATTCATGTATCATTACTCTCACTTCAACAACCATCTCTTACCTCTCTCCGAGACTCCTGAAGTCGATCGGCCTAGCCTGATTACGGGCGGTGCGTTCAACACGGCGCAGAAGACCTTCATTGAACGGCACCAGTTTCGAGACGACTTGTCTCTGAGTATCCCGTCTTCCTTGGGCAATCACAATCTTAAGCTCGGCGTGGATTACAACCGTGTTCTGGTGAAGTCATTCCTGGAATTTGCAGCGCGAGGTCAGTTTATTTTCTTCAGCGATGCACCGCTGAGCCAGACGGGCGCAGACTTCGCATTCTTTGCGGTCGGCAACTTCCAGTTCCCCAACTACTCGGACAACATTCTGGGACTCTATGCCCAGGATGACTGGAAGGTAAACCAACGGCTGACGTTAAACTTGGGGATACGCTGGGACTTGTCCACCAACGAAAACAACCCCAATTTCACTTCCAATATTGCGCCCGCCGGAGCTAGGAAAAAAGACCTGAACAATTTCGGGCCGCGCATTGGTTTCGCCTGGGATCCTGTTGGGCACGGTAAGACGATCGTCCGCGGCGGCTACGGCATCTTCTATGCCCTCCCGGTGGCCACCGATCCGGCGGTAGAAAGTGCCTTCGATGGTCGTCGCATCGGTTTCGCTTTTTTGCCTGGCCCGATCGATGTTAACGACCCGTTTCCTGGGCTTACTCCGGCTCAAATTAGCGCGCTGGTGTTCTCCCAGCCTCAGTTCTTGCTCATCTCGATGGATAACCATCTGCGGACTCCCTACGAACAACAGTCTTCTATCGGCGTGCAACATGCATTGAGTGACAGCATGGGAATCACGGTCGACTACGTGCACAACCTGGGACTGAAAGAGCGGCTGGGAATCGATGTCAATCTCGATCCGACAGGACAAATCGGATCGCCCGCCACGCTCCTGGCGCAGGAATTCGGTCCGGCTGTCGCAGCCTCCTACGGAGCGGTAATTCGCGTCACGGATGCGGGCCGTTCCACCTATAACGCACTGGAGGTCTCCGTGAATAAGCGGCTGAGCAATCGATTCGCGTTCCTCGGAGCGTACACGCTGTCCCACGCGGTCGACTTCGGAGATGATTCCATCGGCTCAACGGTAGCGAATCCTTTTGACTTGAAATCCGAACGGGGCGATTCGAACCGGGACCAACGTCACCGGTTCGTCTTCAGCGGATCTGTGTCGCTGCCTTATGGATTTCAGCTTTCAACTATCACTTCTTTTGCATCGGCAAGACCCTTCGACATCATCACCGGGTTGTCGGCCGACGGCTTTGCCCCGAACCGGCCGGATGGCGTGACCCGCAACAAGGGTGCGCGGGGTGACGCCAGGACGATTGCTGCAATCAATGCGGCCCGCACCGCTCAGGGCCTGGCGGCAATCACTACAACATCGCCTCGATCCTTCTTCTTTTATTCGACCGATCTTCGACTGACCAAGGAGTTCAAGATCAAGGATAGGTTGCGAGTTATGGCGTTGATTGAGGGCTTCAACATCTTCAATCACGTCAACTTCCTCTCGAACGGTGGCCCCACTTTCTCGGGCCAGAGCGGCGCCCAGAACAATGTCTTCGCAGCCGATTTCGGACAGCCTCGGCGAACGGCTGGAGGTGTTTTGGGATCTGGAGGTCCCAGGGCTGCCCAACTCGGATTGCGGATTCAGTTCTAAGGAGGATTCATGCACCGATTCTCGTTGCTGACCATTGTCTTCTCTATCCTTATCCCGTCAGCTGTCTCGGCAGCTGGCGGGGACAAGCTTCAGATCATCGATCTGACCGACACAATTCGTGTTGGACTGGTGGAGCAAACAGCAGGACGCGCCATGATCGAGAAGTACGGGATCCACGAAGTCTCAATGGAGCCTGAGATGAACTTCAAGGTCACAACCGGTCGGTCAACGTTCCTCGGGATTTCGACTCAGGTTGGAACTCACGTGGATGCAGGAGCGCATGTTGAGCCCGACGGGTGGCCTGTTGACCAGATAGACCTGGATCGCATGATGGGCCCCGGAGTGCTGGTCGACGAGCGCGCGAAAACCGCCGATGATCCAGTTACTCCCGCCGACCTGGAGAGGCAGAGCATCCACGAAGGAGACATCGTGGTGTTCTACTTCAACTACCATCCACCCAAGGATGGGGAACTGTACTCGCAGTCGTACTTGACTGACGAGACAGCGCGCTGGCTCGTCAAACACAAGGTGCGCGCAATCGCCAGCAATACCCCGGGCGTGGAGAACTTCAAGAGGGGTGTGGCGCAGCATTGGACCGAACCCCAGAACCAAGCGGTAGCGTGGCCGGTGCACAAGATCTTGCTTTCGCATCGAATTCCCATCATCGAAGGTCTAACCAACCTCGATCAATTGCTGGGCAGGAGATTTCAGTTTATCGCCCTGCCTTTGAAGATTGCCGGTGCAGACGGTTCTCCGATTCGAGCGGTTGCCGTGCTCAGGTAGGCAGGGACTACGTTAGCTCACTTCTTTGCTCGGAGGATTTGGTATCGCCGGGCGCCCAAGTTGCGCGTTTGGTTCGGCTCTGAAAACACGCGTGAGATAGTGTCCGCAACTCGGTGCCGTTTGCTGCTTAGGTAATGGTTTAGCTCGTCGTGGAAGGCGCCCGAAATCTGAAGCCTTTTGGTCGAATAGCACAAAGCCTAGACAGTTTTGGAGCACGACGATGAACCGCATGCACCGATGGATTTGTAGATCTGGCTTCTGGAAAAAGCTTCTTCAGAACGAAATGCTGCCTTGGGCGCTCAAGGATGTTGATTTGGGGCAGAATTTGTTGGAGGTTGGTCCAGGGCCGGGCCTGACCACCGATTTCCTGCGCACGCGATCCGATCGCATGACCGCGCTTGAAGTCGATCCTGCCTTGGCCGATTTGCTGAAGCGAAGAATGAGTGGCACGAATGTTACGGTGATCCAGGGCGACGCTTCGGTCATGCCATTCGAAGACGCAACATTCTCAGCAGCCGTTGCTTTCACGATGCTCCATCATGTTCCGTCGCCGACTCTGCAGGATCGGCTTCTCTCCGAAGTGTACCGCGTACTCAAACCAGGTGGAGTATTTGTCGGAACTGACAGCATTTGGAGCCCGGGACTATGGCTGATTCACATCGGTGACACTCTGGTCCCCGTAGACCCCCGCACCTTCAAATCACGCCTCGAAAGCGCGGGCTTCACTGACGTCCAGATCGAGTTGGAGAGAAAAAGGTTCCGGTTCAGCGCCCGGCGTGCTTAGGTTCTTTCGCGCGACTCTTGAGCGGAGCAACATTTCGCTTACATCTGAGAACACGCGGTGAATTGCCAGTACACTGGACGCCACGGAAGGCTACCGCCATGTCGGCAACGAAAGGTCGGTTGTCAGCAAGAAGACTCAAAACCCTAGCCATCCTCGTCGCGGTTTCAGGGCTGACCGGCGCACACTTCCTGGTCGCTCACGGCACACATGGGCTGCATGAGATTCACATCATCCTGGGCGGGATGTACCTGGTCCCGATCATTGCTGCTGCGTTGTGGTTTGGGCTGCGGGGCGCTCTAGCCACCACCGCGGTGATCTCCCTCGCATACTATGCGCACATACGGTTGTCGTGGCCCGATCAGCCCATGGAGAATGCCAATCAGTTCGCCATGATTGTTGTTTACTGGATAGTGGGGGCCGTCGCCGGAGCGTTAGTAAACCTGGAGACGCAAGAGAGGGAACGTCGGCTCAAAGCGGAACGCGAGATCATAATCGAAGGTATTGCGGGACTCTCCAACGCACTCCGGTTTCGTGATGAATACACCCGCAAACACAGTGAGCATGTTTCGCGCCTGGCTGTTCGAATCGGTGAGCGTCTCGGCCTATCCGAAGAGAGACTTGACCTGGTCCGCTTGGCAGGGTTGGTCCACGATGTGGGAAAGATCGGCATCCGGGATGATGTGCTCCTGAAACCCCACGGCCTGAGCGAGGAAGAGCTGGCTGTGATCAAGCAGCACCCGGTAATCGCAGCCGAAATACTGAGGCCGATCCGTGGTGCGAGGGAGATTGCGGATATCGTGCTCGCCCATCACGAATGTCCCGATGGGTCAGGGTACCCTCGGGGATGCAAAGAGGAAGAAATTCCGGTTGAAGCGAGAATAGTACGGGTAGCAGACGTATTTTCGTCTCTGATAGAAGAACGACCGTATAAGGCTGCCGTGGAGGTGACGCGAGCCATGAAGATCATCAAAGAATTGGCAGGGACCAAATTGGACGTGGATGGCGTCCGAGTTCTTCAGCATTTAGTCGATGAAGGCGCGCCCGTGCTGTAGATTGGGTCCCATCGTTTTTCATCCTGCTATGCATTGGAAGCGAGGAAATGATGTCTGCTAACGAAAATATCCATGTACCTGAGTCAGACACGACGAGACAGAAAGGGCGGCGCTGGCTGTCGCGTGCGGTCGCAGTTGTCTATGGCCTGGTCATGTTTGAAGTCGCGATCATGGTCAGCCCGTTCGCGTTTTACTTCTATGCTGCCTACGGGCCGACCCTCAAATGGCTGAACCACTCAGCGGCTACAGCCTGGCTTACTGGCTTCCTGCTCCCGCATGCAGTCTTCACTACCAGCCCGGTTCTGGAGTTTCTTCGCTGGGATTTGGGCCGCTATTTCTTCGGGCTGGGGCTGCTGGCTTTCTTTGTCCAAGCTGCACAGATCTACGGCTCAAAGCTGCTTGGCCGAAAATTAGTAAACTCCGGCATATATCGTTACATCAGGCACCCGCAGTACCTGAGCCTTGGGCTTTCGGCTTTCGGCCTCTTCACGATGTGGCCGCGCATGATCATCTTCCTCTTTTTTGTGGGGATGCTGTTTGCCTACTACTTCCTGGCGCGCGTAGAGGAGCGACGAATGCTGGCGATCGATCCCAGCTATGCCGACTACATGGGTCACACTGGCATGTTCCTCCCCGGCAACCCTGGCGGCCGTCTCTACCGGTTGTTATTTGGAAATTTGGGCGAGCGGAAATTTGCTCGGCCGCTCGCACTTACGAGCTTGCTCGTGCTGGTTCTGCTGGCGGTGTTCGGCTTGCGTGCCTACACCGTGCGGCATATCGCTCGCACCGCCGTGTTACCGAACGTGGAAGTCGTCTCGGTTTATCCCAAGACAGCCGTGGCGATGCAGGAACTATTCTCCTTGGCGCTGTCCGATCCCTCAGTTCAAGAGGCCTTGCAGCGGGAGGGGAACGCTACCTTTGTCGCACATCTTCTGCCACACGACTATGGGATGATCGGAATGTTTGCCGATGTTGGCACTGGCCACATGGCGCCTGGGAATGTTCACTTGTCACGTTTCAAGTATCTGTGCGCATGGCTGCTGCCGTTTCTCGACTCGCACGTGCGGACCGGCCTCATGGGGTCCGATGGACAGGAATACCGGGTTGTTTTTTCCCGCGTGGATGGTCCCCACGGACAACCCGTCCCCGCTGCCCAGCTATTTAACCTCAGCGCGAAGATGACCCCTGTTTACGTTGTCGATGTCAGCGCAGCTACACACCAGGTGAGCCGCACCATTGATCCTCCGCACCGCAGTTTCTGGGGCGATGTCAAGATGCCAATGTTCTGACTGCCGGTTTGACCGGCAGGATAAGAGACCAGCGTCAGATCGCAATTTGATCAACGAAGCGCTGCGCGCAATAGAGGATCATCTCCCAAGTCGCTTCTTGTCGGCGTCGCCTCCTTCATCAAGCGAGTCTGGCCTCGCGCTGCCTGTCCATCGCTTTCCACCCGATAACCAATGCGACCGTGACCAACAATGCCCCGGTCAGCAAGTACGGAGCGTTCATCTGCCAAACGAACAGCGCGCTCCCCAACAGCGGTCCGCTCGCTTGACCGAGACTATTGGCTGCATTTTGAACGCCGAGTGCTGCACCTACGCGGCGGTTTCCACCGCGCTTCGAGATCAAAGCCGCGAGGTTCGGAGAGACAAAAGCCGTCCCTAAAGCGAGCAGTCCGACAAGGGCAAAGACAAAGAACTTTGGGCGCGCCATTACCAATAGGGCGAGACTCGTCCCCATCAATCCGAAGCCCCCTCCGATCTGGTAAATCTCGCGGATGCGTCCCGCGAGGAAACCGACCGCCCCGACTTGAAAGACGGTCATCACCAATCCGCACACAACGAAGACGGCTCCCACTTCGGCAGGACCGTAGTTGAACTTCGCCTGCGCATAAAGTGCGAATGTTGCCTCAAAAATCGCGAGCCCGAATTGTCCGGCGAGCGCCAGACCGAGGAGCGGCCCAAGGCTTCGCGCTAGCTTTCGCCAATCCGTGTCCGTCTCTTCGCCCGTGGCGTGCGCCGCAGGTGCTGGCACCGATTCTGGCAGCCACCGCATCGCCGCGAAAAGCGTAAGCAGTCCGAGAGCTGCGGCCGCGAAGAACGGGACCGAGAAACTATTAATCATGAAGTGTCCATAGCGCGCGGTGAAATGCAGGTCTCTGCGAGCCAATATTCCGCCGAGCGCCGGACCGACGACGAAGCCGAGACTCACCGCCGTGCCCAACCACGCCATCCCACGACCGCGCTCCTCATCAGTCGTCATGTCGGCAACGTAAGCTGCCGAGACCGGCAGTGTTGCCGAGGACAAAATGCCTCCGAGAATGCGCGCCGCATAGAGCAGCCAGAGTGATGTAGCCAGACCGAAAAGAACCTGCGCGACAACGTAGCCCGCGATGCCGATTAAGATGAGCGGCCTTCTGCCCGTTCGATCTGACAAGCGCCCCCACACGGGCGCGAAGATGAGTTGCCCCAGCGCGTACACGCCGGTCAAGAAGCCAACGTGCATTGCCACCAACTGGCGCGACACACCTTCTGCCAGGGCGAGCCGCTCGACGTAGAACGGCAGCACCGGCATCGTAATGCCGAGGCCGATCATGACGACGAACAAGCACGCGAGAAGCACAAACAGGTGCTTACTGATCACACCAGAACCCTTCCGTTTGCCCTAATAGAGTCCTCTACCAGGCACGCGCCAACTAACAATGCGAGCGGGGCGATGTGTAACTACTGCTGTGCGGGCACACCCCACCGGCGAGTGAGGAAGTTGTAGATGGGGACGAACACGAGTCCGGCGTATACGCCGGAGAGAAAGCTTTCAATCACCCCATCGCTCATTTCAGTGGCCGCAGGATCGTTGTGGCTCCGACGTTGCCGTCGGGCGCCCGCGCCATCGAGACCTCGCCGGAGTTTCGCTTCAGGAATCATCGTATGTACCTTTCAAAGGTGCCGTATCGCTCGACGACGGGACCGCGTGGGAAACTGAGGAGGATCATCAGGGTACCGGCGATCATGTCGTTCCATGTCGCGGCAGTCGTAGTGCCGCGCAGTAGCCACGGAGAAGCGATCACCCATGCGCCAAAGAGCACGTTGACAAAACGCACCGCGCGCCCCACCTCGGCAAGTGCGATTACGGCGACCGTCAGCATCAACGCTCCGACCAGGTGGTTGCTGTGGGCTGCCGCACCAGTGATACCCAGGGTGGAGGGCGCAAACATCAGCCACAGTCCCAGCGCGGCGCTGACGAGTAAGTTCCACGGCAGCGACATCCCCCAGAACATTGCCATCGGGCGCACTACATCGGGACGGACGGTACTGGCGGCAACTTCACTGGTCTCGCGCAGCGTGCCGCCCAACCAGAAAACTTTCCAGAGCGGCTGACCTTCCTGGCGCGCTTGAACGAGGAACTGGAGCATCGCCAGTACCTCGTCGAGCGTGAGCGAAATCATGACAAGCATTGCAGCGGCCGCCATGAGGCACGGCGTGCACCATGCCCCGACTGCGAGCGGCTGCAAGATGATGAGCGCGATGCTGACGACGCCGAGCGGCACGACCAGGATGCCGAAAAAGGTGACCATCCATGGCATCGTCCGCCACCGTGCCTTGTCGCCCATGAAGCCCATCAGGAATTCGATCATGTAAGCGACCGCACCCAGCCCGGCATCGGGGATCGGGAACGCGTGCGAAACGTCGGAGGTAAGGACGCGCACCGTGCCGACTCCGAAGAACGGATCGGTGAACGACGTGATGTAATGGAGCTGGAAGGAAGTCATCTGCCGCGACAGGAAGAACCCGACAAGGGCGAGCGCGATAATCGGCGCACGCTGGGGCCAACTCGATGGGTTGTACGACCAGCCGCGCGGCACATCCGGACCGGGCAGCATACGCATCCCCGGCATCGCTACCAGAATCGCAAAGATGATCACCAGCGCGCCGACCAGCGTGTCGTTGGAGTAGACGGCAGACGTGGGCGACCAAAAGATGAGTGGCGCGAAGAGCAGCCAGAGGCCGACCAGCGAGTTCGTCCACGGCGCCCAGAGCTTGAGCCAAGGGCGATGCGACAGCGATAGGATGCTCAGAATGATGACCAGCACACCGCTCACCGCATCACTCACCTGGAGCGAGGTGCTGCGGTATTCGAGCGCGAAGACACTCGTGGTCAGCCACAGCCCCACCACCATGTTGGCAAAATGAGGCCATGGTGGTGCCATATGCTCCATCTGCGCGCCGACCGCCGCAGGCTTGTCATCCTGCATCTGCATATGCGCGGCCTCGCCGCCCGGCGGTGGGGCGGGATGCGCGGGTGGCACGTGGACGTCTGGATGCGTGTGGGTCGGTGCCATGAAACTCACCTCTTAGCCAGTGTTTCAGCCTGCCCTTGCATTTCGGATGAGGGTTCCAGGTTGTTCTCGTGGTACCAGCCGAGCGGATCGGCTTTGAGTGCTGCGATCATCTTCGGCAGTGTCTCGCGCAGCGAACGCTTCGGCTCCCAACCGAGCAGCGTGCGGGCGCGTGTGATGTCGAGTGCGTAGTGGTCGTTCGCCCGGTCAATCATCCACGGTTTGATGAACGGGTCGGCGCCGGGCAGTTTCTCCATCACCCAAGCGCCCGCCTTTGCCAGCGGCGCCAGCGGGCCGGGAACTTCGAGCGTCTCCCAGTCCTCGCCATGGATCAGGCGCGCCACCGTGTGTTGAAGTTCGTCGTAGCTCAGCGGCTCCGGTTCACCCAGCAGTATAGGTAGTTCGGGCGGCAACGCGGCGCGGCGCTCGACCACCAGCTCAATGGCGTCCACCAGATCGTCCAGATGCATGAAGGACTGTCCGTGCGAAGTGCTGCCGGAGTAAACGTGGCTCGTGAACTTGCGCTCGTAGATGCGCTGAATCTGGTGCGCCAGCGGGATTGAGTGGCACAGATCGTCGTACACTCCGGAGATGCGCAACAGCGCTGCTGGAATATCGCCGCGTTCCTCGTGGATGAGCTGCTCGGTTCGAACCTTCGATTCCGGGTATGCCCATGTGGGGCCCAGCGGCCAGTCTTCATTAATGAATTGCCCCGGCTCAGCCGGGCGATGCACGAGCATGGTGCTCGAAAATACAAACTGCTCGACTTGGAAGCCGAGATCGCGCAGTCCGCGCAGCAGGCGTCCGGTGCCGCGCACGGTGATCTCGTCGTACTTCGTACTCGACTCACCGAAGAAATCGTAGTAGGCAGCGAGATGAATTACCGAGACAACGTGCGCCCCATGGTGCTCACGAACCATGCGGAGCCCTTCCTGCACGCTCTCGTCAGATGTGATTTCGACGGGCACGTACACACAGCCGGGGGGCGGCGGCTTCGGTGCCTCGCGGTCGAAGCCAACGATGCTGTCAAAGCGCCCCGCGAATCGCCGCATTACGGCCGAGCCAATCGTTCCATTGGATCCTGTAACCAGCGCAATACCACTTTGTGTCTTCATCGCTGTTTCTCCTGTGCGAGTATTCAATGCGCTTCTGAACGTGGTTCCAATCGTCTGCCGAGGCCGGATTGCAGGCACCGCCAGTTCCGGTGCGTGCGTGTTCTCTGTTTTGATGATCAATCCGGCACCAGTTTGCACCCCGCTACCATACGAGATTCGACTTCCGCGTTTTGAATCGCGGATTACTGGGGGTGTGCATCAAACCTCGTTCTGCAGCCCTTGAAACTAAAGTAGCAAGTATTCCCCGGTGGCTGGATTGTGACGCGGCCTTTTGATCAGCGACATTCATGCCGCAGACATGATCAGTATGTGTCGCCATTTCCGTCCCTCCTCTTAAGTTGCAACTTCGAAAGCTGGAGTGCACCCTGACTTCATCGCGCTCGTCTCCACTCAATGTCCGGTTGAAACACCATTTGCGAGGAGAAGTCCTTGCGTGTGGTTGTCGGTACTTGAAAAGCAACGCCAAGCATCATGAACTTGTTCACGCGCACCTTCAACCCGAGCAGCAGGCTTATGATGGGCCGCTCGCCGCGCGCTGCCTCTGTTAGAACTTCCATCACAGGGTAAAAGCGGGAGCCGGCTTTGAAGACGAACGACGCGCTGCCGTCGATCATGTCTTCTCGGGGGTTGTAATGTAACACCTGATTGAAAGATACCCTTGAATTCGCGAGGGCAGTCGAAAAACCAACAAGTGTGTTGATACGTTTACCGCCGCCAGAGCGCGTCGGAAATTCAAACTCGATCAGCGGCGAAAACCCGCTCATCCCGTTCTTGCTCCTCACCGCGGCAAACTGGAACATGGCTTCCGTGCGCGTATTAGTGAGGAACCTGTCATTTCTTACGTGAAGGCCGATGAGCTTCGTCAACCCCGTTTCGAAGTGGAAAGCGAAATCGCCGTCGGTATGGCCGTCGGTGCGAGTCGCTAGGCCAGCAAGCCGAAGATTGTAGACGCCCACCCCTTCCGGCACTCCCATGTGTGTGAAGAATGGGTGCGCCACCTCTTCTTCCTCCATGCCCGTCTTGTCGGTCTGGTTATCCTGGTTCTTCCCTGGTGCCGGAGCAGTGGTGTCTTGTGGCATTTGTTGGCTGTAGGCTGGAAGTCCCCATGCGGCGAACGCAATAAAACAAGCTAAGGCTATAGCGGAAGTCCGCGTGTTTCCAATTGTTCTGCTGCTTCTTAAGTCAACGTTACCGGCCGTCACCTTATCAGCCTCATGTCCTACAGACCTCGTTCGACGCATGGACATCCTTTCTTCAGCCATTGTTCACTCGCGGTCAAACTCCGGGTTTTGCTGACCAGCAGCCTGCGCATCAGGGTGTCCTGTGACGCAGATTCCCGGCTTTCTATGTAGGTGATCTTTCGAGTTTGACCAGCGCCTGCGTCAGAGCACGCTGCCCGTGCCACGTCAGGTGCTCGTAAACACTCGACCAATACAGACCGAAGGTAAAACCGAACATCAGCTCTTCCAGCGGTACACCGATTAACCGAACAGCTGAGATTGCCTTCAGGTTCCACACCGCCTCCACGTATCCTGGAAAAGCAACGTTGAATAAAGCGAATACGAAGAAGTAAAGCGCGAAGAAAAGGCCCCCGCTGACGATCATCTTCAGCCATAGGTCTCGACGGCAAGACAAGGTGGCGAAGAAGCCGGCGATCAGCGCGATTGCCGACGAGTAGATCGGATTTAACCGCGTCGTGGCACTGAGAAACCCGAACAGCAGCGGTGCCGAAAGGACGGCAAGAGTGTGCTGTCGATGGCGTCCTTTTTTCGAGTCCGCCGCGATGTTTTCGACGGGTTTAACGTGAAACAGGAACTCGTAGGCCGCGAACACGATGCCACCGATGGAAAATGAAAACAACAGGCTTTCCAGATCAAAACCGGTCCGACGTGCAAGATTAAAAATAGTGAACGGGTTCCAGTAGCGGGGGACAAATATTGGTTCAGTCAGCCCCAACAATGCGGTACAGACGCTTACTCGCAACATACTGGCGTTGAGGTCGTGGCGGAGTACGTGCAATGTAGCCCATACTACGGACAAGGCTACGCTCAGGCTGAGGTAGGCGTAGATCCAACTCGCGGGCTCGTGTGTGGTCACAGCGTTCCTCCGCGACCCGTGTGCCAAGTTGAGGCGGCGGTCCGCTTTGCCTAAATAGGAAACACTGAAGTGGGCGTGAAGGTGCGAACGTCGCCACATCGCCGACACTAGCCCATGCCTGCCTGTCCCCCGCCTCAGAACAGCCTTCACAATACTGCTCCAGCCAAAGGGGTTACTGTTCAGAATTGCTCACTGTTGAAGACAATCACAGGAATCCTCACGTCCTGACTGTTCCAAATTCGCGCGGGATCGATAAACCTTCGCCCAGCGAGTTCCGCCGTCCGCCGCATTCGATAGTCTCGCCCGCATCCCCGTTGGATGTAGGCTGAACACTCGTACTTACGACGAAAGGATCGTGTTCAATGTGTTTTTCAGCCTCGGCCAGTTTCATCGCCGGTGCTTCACTTTCCGCTGTCGGCATAGCGGCCATCAAGAAAACGCAGAGGACAACTGAGATACCCTTCGCGATGATCCCGTTGCTGTTCGGGCTCCAGCAGTTGACCGAAGGCGTCATCTGGCTGACATTCCACCATGACGCGCCGCTGCTCAAGCAACCGATGACGTATCTGTATTTCGGGATTCTCGCACGTGCTGTCGCCGATGTACGTGCCGTTCGCTATGGGCATCCTGGAAGCGGTACGCTGGCGCAAGAAGGCAATTTTCGCGTTCGAAGCCGCGGGCGGCGCCGTTGGCCTCTACCTGCTCTATTTCATCGTGACCCGCCCGGTAGTCGCTGAAGTCGTCGGCAGGTACATCGTCTACGCGTCGCCACATTTCTACTTGATTCCGGTGATAGTGCTCTACCTAGCGGCGACGTGCGTCAGTTGTTTCTTCTCGAGTCATGGATATGTGAAACTGTTTGGGGGTGTTGGCGTTGTTGTCCTTCATCGCAGCGTACCTCGTTCATGTGATGGCCTTTGGTCTCGATTTGGTGCTTCTTCGCGGCCATCTTGAGTCTTCTCATCTATTTTCCATCTCAGATTCAGAGATCTCGGAGGGTTTCCGAAGGAAGCTGCGTTGCCAGTCCCTGAATGTCTTCGGCCTTCAGAGACTTTCCGTACAGGGCATCTTTGCCTTGCCGTTCGTACTGCGGGACATAATCACCAAGTTACCATGCACAAGACCGCGACAACGGCGATTTAGCTGCAGCAGCCATGGCCGCTCTTCGGCGTTCCCGCAGACTTGCCCAAGTATTGCTCGGGATTAAGGTCGAACTCCTCTTTGCACCTGGAGCCGCAGAAGTAATACGTCTGCCCTTTGTGCTCGGTTCGTCCGGCGGAGGTAGCCGTTTCGATGTCCATGCCGCATACAGGATCTTTCACAGCGGTTGTGCTACTCATTATGATTTCTCCTTTATTGTCCATCTTGAGGCCGCTCTTTCAGTACTTCAGCCCTTCGCAGTCGTTCTTCGCGTCAATGCTTGCCGATAGCTGCTTAGTTTTCGCTGCCGCCTTCGTCGACTGTGGACAACTTCTGCTTCCTTCGCATCCACGCATCCGGTGATCTCTCCTCTTTCGCCTGTGTTGGGCATGTGCCAATGATGTCTGAATGAGGACATACATTCTGGTCAATTGTGTACAGTCATGCACCCAACTCTAGAACGCCTGCCCCGTGCCGAGCAGATCACATGCCCTTTTGTTCTGGAAGGATGCGGAGGCTAGTCGTGGAGAACAACGTTCAGAAGTGAGCTGTGGACTTGCAGCCCGCCATTGTAGTGAATGAATCCCAATTTCCTGAAGCGGTTCATGAAGAAGCTGACCCGCCGGGTTGTGCCGATCATCTCCGCCAGCGTCTCCTGACTGATCTTGGAAACCACCGTCTCGGGTATGCCTTCCTTGCCAAAATGGGCGAGCAGTAAAAGGATCCGGGCCAGCCTCTTCTCGCTCGAATTGAAGAGCTGATCCACCGATCCACCAGATCTTCTTCGTATCGGATATTCCGCGCCAACAAATAGGCCACGAACATGTCGGACAATTCATGTTCCCGATGAAGCGCTTCCATCATCGCTTTCTTCTCGATTCGCAGAACAGCGCAATCCGTCAGTGCGGTTGCAGAGCCCATCCGGAGAGCCTGCCCCGCCAGCGCACCTTCACCGAAGAAGTCCCCGCCCCCTAATATGCCCATGGTTGCTTCCTTGCCATCATTGGACACGACTGTGAGTCTTACCTTGCCGGTCTGGATATGAACACCGCATCGGCGATATCCCCTTGCGCAAAGATTCCTTGTTTCTTCGGGAACAGCACAAACTCCTGCCCTCGCCGATAATTGCGAGGAACGCATGAGGATCGAAATCGTGCCTCTTCTTAGCCGCTACACTTGGACCCAGGGCATTACGCTCTCTTCGGAGTTTTGGGCCGATTGGGGTTTGGCGAGCGATTCTCCTTCTGCGCGGAGAAACCGTTGGGTCGGCGAGCCGGAGACATGGGCACCTCCCGACTACCTAAACAACGACGCTTATATTTTAGCCCATTCCTGGACGACGTAAAAATCCGAAGACCACAGCCGACTACGCGCTGGATCGTCCCAGAATCAGGGAAGCTCGGATGGAGAAAAGATTGTGTCTGATGCCTCGCGACATGAGCCATTTTGCACAGTATTGCCGGAGCAAGTGAGAGAATCTATTGGCGTCTCAAAAGGGCAGTGCGCCCGCCAAACCAGACGGCGTGAACTACCCTCACGGATCAGTTCGGCGTCAACTGTCAACGCCCGCAGCAGAATCTGGGTACCGTCTTCATAATCCGTATCGAAGCCCTGGACCGTTCACGTCGAACCGACATTTCAACTCTTCAACGTATCCGATCCGTTTGTGTTGCGAACGGGGATCGGATATTCCAGCGGCCACCTTCTACATCGGCGATCACCGACTCCGTGAGCGACGATGCAGGCTTGGCTCTGTCCCGGCGAAGTTGAAACGAGCCGTGGTTGTTGCAGTTAGCGCTGATCTGGTTTTTATCAGCAATCGATTTGAGAACACCAAGGAGATGAAGCAATGACAAAACTGCTGTTCGTATTGATTCTCGCATTACTGCTAGTGGGCTTCCAAGGTGCACCACTGCAAGCCCAGAACGCCATGCAAAGTGCAGGCATGGACATGAAGAGCATGAAATCGCAGATGGAGCAGATGCGTACGCAGATGGAACAGTTGCAGACTCTGATGAAGGACAACATGGCTAAAATGACCGCCGCCGATGCCGCCATCAAGAGTCACATGGAAACGGAACAAGCCAGCATGAAGAGCCAGATGGAACTGCAGCAGGCGATGCTCAACCAGTTACAAGCTATGACGGATCACATGCAGACAATGACCGACCGCATGACCATGATGCCGGATCCAATGGACATGCACAAGAAAGGCGCGGCGAAGATGAAAAAAGATAAGGGGATGGCGGGCGATCAGAAGAAATGAGTCTGACAGTGTCCCGCATTCTCAGACAGCAAGTTCGGAGGAGGTCCCGTGCACGGATATGGTATGCAAGGGTGGAACATGGGTTGGATATGGATATTCGGGTTGGTGCTGATCATCGCTCTGGCTCTGATATTCCGGGCACGAAAGTGAAATCTGTGTGCTCCGCATTTAACATTTAGAAGCAGATGCGGCAGGCGAAAGAAGGGACAGTGTGATCTACCAGAAATCATCGAAGCACTCGCCACAGGAAGTTGAGCAGAGTCTCCGCGAAGCCGCGCAGCGGCATAAATTTGGCGTTCTTCACGTTTTGGATCTTAAGAACACTCTGCATGACAAGGGGATCGATCTAGACAGCGAAGTCCGAATCTACGATGTCTGCAACCCGCAGGCAGCATCGCAGGCTCTGCGCCAGGACATGGCCACTGCGACGGTGCTGCCGTGCCGGATAGCCGTCTACAGCAATGCCGGCGGCAGCA
>Ga0070741_10008209_pt1 | contig 21100 bp, 18 predicted proteins | sample Coa_R1_4_FD_66440 | JGI IMG/M metagenome (GOLD analysis project Ga0070741, IMG submission 66440) | Surface soil microbial communities from Centralia Pennsylvania, which are recovering from an underground coalmine fire - Coalmine... | ecosystem: Environmental > Terrestrial > Soil > Unclassified ...
AGGTGGACCGGTCCGAGATCGGTGGTGATGTTGAGGTAGACGTCGTCCTGGCGAACCTGCGTGCGGTTGACCGCGGCCGGTGCGACGTAATCGATCATCGCCTGCGTGATGCCAGCCTGGCCGGCGAACAGATTGAGCGGCACGCAATCGCCCGTGCAGTTCTCCGGCGGACCGAGCGCGCGCTCGAGATGATCCTCGCGGAACACGTTCTGCGACTTGCCCGACTCCTTCTTGGTGTTCTTCGAATAGGTGTAGCCGATGTCCCAGTTGAACATGTGCTCGACGATGTCGAACTGACCCTCGAAGCCGCCGCCGAGGCGGATCGTGTCGTTCTGGAAGATCGACTGGCGCGGATCGCCGAGCAGGCGGATGCCGAACACGCCGGAGCCGACGCCGAGGCCCGCGCCGGTGGGGCCGCCCACCACGGTGTCGCCGACGATGCCGGTCGGATCGGGAATCGTCGTCGGCGGGAAGGGCAGGTTCACCGTCGTGTCCGCCGGCGGCGTGCCGCGGCCGATGTCCTGATGGAACGGGTTGTACATCTGGCGCGCGTCGATGTACGACGGGAAGCCGATCAGGTCACCACCTTGGATGAAGTTGTAGCCGATCTGCGAAAGCGCGGTGCGGTGGTTGTACAGCCCCTGGAAGTTGAAGTTCACGCCGTCGAACAGATGCTGGCGGAGCTGCGTGAACAGTCCGTAGCGCTTGCTCGGGTTCTGGATGTTGAAGCCTTCGGCGCGATTGAACGCGTCGTCGGGACCGCGCGTGTGGAAATCAGTGGGGAACGTGCCAGGCGTGCCCGGCGTGTGCGCGAGATCGCAGACCGGCAGGGTGGGCTCGCAAGCCTGCGCCGCGAGCGCGATCGTCGTCGGCGTCGGCACGAAGGTGAAGCGGCCATTGGGCCCGAGCGTGCTCCAGCGTCCGACGCCGGTGTCGATGTGGTTCCAGGCGGAGATCCAGCGCGACGTCGCCTTGACGTCGTCTTCCTTGGTGAAGCTGAAGTTCGCGAAGATCGACGTGCCGCCGCTGACGTGGCCGAACGAGATCTGGTGCTGCTGCGTCGCGCCGTCGCCCTGCTCGAACTCGCCGTACTGCGACGACAGCTCGAAGCCCTGGTAATTCTTGCGCGTGATGATGTTGACCACGCCGGCGATCGCGTCGGAGCCGTACACGGCCGACGCGCCGTCCTTCAGCACTTCGATGCGCTCGATGATCGACGTCGGGATCGTGTTGAGGTCGACCGCGGACGTGCTCGTCGACGTCAGGCCGTTCACCCAGCGATGGCCGTCGACGAGGATCAGCACGCGATTGGTGCCGAGGTTGCGGAAGTCCAGATTGGTCTCGCCGCCGGTCAGCGCGAGCGAGGCAAACGCGGTGTTGATACTGCTGCCCGCGGTCGTCATGCGGATGAGCAGATCGCCGATGTTGGTGAGACCGGAGCGCTCGATGTCCTTGCGGCTGACGACGGCGACCGGCTGCGCGGTCTCGAAGTCCTGGCGCTTCAGTCGCGAGCCGGTGACTTCGACCTTCTCGAGCTTGGTCGCGTCGGAGCTTCCTGCCGGCGCCGGCTGCGCTTGCGCGGCCTGCTCCTGGACCGGGACAGTGTTTTCGTACGCGTTGGGCGTCGTCTCGGCCGAGACCGGCGCGTTCTCAGCCGGGGCTGCCGCGACATCGGCAGGCGCTGCGGCCGCGTCGGATGGCGGCGTGGCGGCTGCCGGATCCTCCTGCGCCGCGGCGACACCGGAGATCAGGACGAAGAGCGTGCTTGCAACAACGCGCAGGACCGTGCGCAACGACGGCGCGGACGACGGAATCATGTGTCACTCCCCAAAAGTGAAGCTTCCGGCCTTGTGGTGCGGCCGGTCAGATTCGGTTGTAAGAGGGAAAATTTTACCGCATTTCCCGATGCCGATCGATGCTTTGCGGGCATGCGTTCACGCGCCATCTCGCCTCCGGCTCAATTCGTTGACGCGTTTTTTTTCGCTTGCTATAAAGCCTGCCCGGCATCGACCCGCGCCGTTCAGGGACTGAAAAGAGGGACTAAAACCAATGAACAAGGCAGAACTGATTGACGCGGTGGCCGAGAAGTCCGGCCTTTCGAAAGCCGATGCCAATCGCGCGGTCGACACCGTGATCGACGTCATCGGGAAGGCGCTCAAGAAAGGCGATAAGGTCTCGCTGGTCGGCTTCGGCGTGTTCTCGGTGCGCAAGCGCGCCGCGCGCAAGGGCCGCAATCCGAAGACCGGCGCAGAGATCAAGATCCCCGCGGGCAAGACGCCGGCGTTCAAAGCTGGCAAGGCTCTGAAGGACTCAGTAAACTAGCGCGCCTTTTTGGATGGGTGCGCGAGGTTGAGGCCGCACCGCTTGATACGGGTGCTTAGCTCAGCTGGTAGAGCGTCGCCCTTACAAGGCGAATGTCGGCGGTTCGATCCCGTCAGCACCCACCATTCAAGGTAAGCACCGACGCGGAGCGGTAGTTCAGTCGGTTAGAATACCGGCCTGTCACGCCGGGGGTCGCGGGTTCGAGTCCCGTCCGCTCCGCCACATTGACATGCACGGGCGCCTCACAAGGCGCCCGTGTCGTTTTGATCAACCGGAAAACCGTTCGAACATGCTCCAAGCAATCCGTGACCGTCTGATCGGCTGGGTCCTCTGGCTGATGATCGGCATCATCTGCGTCCCCTTCGCGTTCTGGGGCATCCAGTCGATCGGCAGCGGCGGCGGCGATCCGGTCGTCGCGAAAGTCGGCGGCTGGTTCGGCGGTCTCGTCGGCGCCGAGCGCATCACCGAGAGCCAGCTGCGCGCGCAGTACGAGCGCCGCTACCAGCAGCTGCAGATGATGATGGGCGACAACTTCCGCGCCGATCAGGTCGATCCCAAGCAGTTCCGCGAGATCGTGCTGCGCGACATGATCCAGGAGATCACGCTGCGCCAGTACAGCGACAAGGCCGGCTATGCCGCGTCGGACAGCGCGCTCGTCCAGGCGGTGCGCGAGATCCCGATGTTCCAGGGCAAGGACGGTCAGTTCGACGTCGACGTCTATCACCAGCGCCTTTCCGAGCGTGGCTATTCGACGGCGCGCTTCGAGACCGAGATGCGCAACTCGCTCGCCATCGAGCAGATGCGCTCCGGCGTGGTCGAGACCGCGTTCGCCACCGACGCCGATCTCGCCGAGACCTATCGCGTCGCCGGGCAGCAGCGCACGCTGTCCTACGCGCAGTTCGAAGTCTCCAAATACGCGCCGAACGTCAAGATCGAAGACGCGCAGGTGCAGGCGCAGTACGACAAGAAGAAGAGCCAGTTCATGACGCCCGAGCGCATCAAGCTCGCGTACGTGGAGCTGTCGCTCGAAGCCATGCCGAAGGCCGCGAATCCGGGTGACGACGTGCTGAAGGTGATGTACGAAGCCGAGAAAGCCACGCGCTTCTCGACCACGGAGGAGCGCCACGCCCGCCACATCCTGATCGGCGTCGCCAAGGACGCCGACGCGGCGACCAAGGCAGCGGCGCAAAAGCGCGCCGAGGAAATCGCCGCGAAGCTCAAGGCCGGCGCCGATTTCGCGCAGCTCGCCAGGAGCGAATCGACCGATCCGGGCAGCAAGGACAAGGGCGGCGATCTCGGCTGGGTCAAGAAGGGTCAGATGGTGCCGAAGTTCGAGCAGGCGTTGTTCGCCCTGCAGAAGGGTGAGGTGAGCGGCCCGGTCGAGACCGACTTCGGCTACCACATCATCAAGCTCGACGACGTGCATCCGTCGACGGTGCAGCCGTTCGAGGACAAGGCGGTCCAGGCCGAATTGCTGGATGCCTACCAGAAGAAGGAAGGCGAGAAGCACTTCGCCGAGCAGCAGGAGAAGATCGAGCAGCTCGCGTTCGAGAACCCGACGTCGCTCGACGCGGTGGCCAAGGCGCTCAATCTCGAAGTGAAGACGACCGACTGGTTCGGCCGCGGCGGCGGCACCGGCATCGCCGCGAACAACGCGGTCAAGGAAGCGGCGTTCTCGCCCGAAGTGTTCAGCAGCAACGAGAACAGCAAGCCGATCTCGATCGGCCCGGGCGACGTCGTCGTCGTGCGCAAGGCGGAGTACGAAGCGCCGCGGCAGAAGGAGTTGAAGGAAGTCGCCGACGACATCCGCAACGAGCTGCGCAACCAGGCCGCGAAGGACGAGGCGATCAAGCAGGCGCAAGCGATGCTGAACCTCGTGCGCGAGGGCAAGAAGCCCGAAGAGGCCGCGAAGCAGTCCGGCGTCGAGCTCAAGAGCGCCGGCGCGATCAAGCGTGACGATGCCAAGATCGATCGCGCGATCATCCGCGTGCTGTTCCACCTGCCGCGCCCGCAGGGCGACAAGCCGAGCTTCGAGCAGGTCGTGCTCGGCAACGGCGACGTCGCTGCGGTGTTCCTTTCCGAAGTGAAGGACGGCGATCTCGCGAGCGCATCGGCGGAGGATGTGAAGCGCCTGCGCCAGCAGCTGCGCGACAAGGATGCCGGCGAGGAATTCAAGGCGTTCCGCGACCACATCAGCAACACCGTCAAGGTGAAGCAGCTGCGCTCGGCCGCGGAAGTCCCGGACAACGCGCCGGCTCAATAGCGCCGTGGCCCGCCACTGGCAGATCGCGATCGCGCTTGCATGCGCGATGCTGGTCGGTGGGCTGTCTTCTCCGGATTCGCTGATCGTCGAGGCCGGCGGCTTCATCGGCACGCTGTTCCTCAATGCGCTCAAGCTCCTCGTCGTCCCGCTGATCGTCGCGTCTCTGATCCACGCGCTGCTCGGGCTCGCGGATCCGCAGGCGCTGTCGCGCATGGGCGTGCGCGCGATCGTCTACTACGTCGCGACCTGCCTGCTCGCGATCCTCACCGGGCTCGTCGTCATCAACGTGCTGAAGCCGGGCATCATCCACGGCGAGCCCGCGGGCCAGTTGCTCGGATTGACTGCCGCTGATGCGGAGCTGCACGCGAAGGTCGCGGGCAAGAGCCTCGCCGACGTGCTGCAGGTGTTCAATCGCATGATCCCGCCGAACGTGTTCGAGGCGGCGGCGAAAGGCGACATCCTCGGACTGATCCTGTTCAGCCTGCTGTTCGGCTATTTCGCGTCGCGGCTGCCCGAGTCGCTCGCGAGAACGCAGCGCGAGTTCTGGGGCGGCGCGAAGGAAGTGATGCTGAACTTCACCGGCTTCGTGATGCGCTTCGCGCCGCTGGGCGTATTCGGCCTCGTGACCAAGACGTTTGCCTCGACCGGGCTTGCCGCGGTGAAGCCGCTCGCGATCTTCTTCGTTTGCGTGCTCCTCGCACTCGCCATCCATCTGTTCATCGGCTTGCCGCTCACGCTCAAGCTGATCGGCCGCGTGCCGCCGTACCGCCATCTGCGAGCGATGACGCCGGCGCTGCTCACAGCGTTCTCGAGCTCGAGCTCAGCCGCAACCTTGCCGGTGACGATGGATTGCTTGCAGAAGCGCGCCGGAGTCTCGGAGCGCGTCACCGGATTCGTGCTGCCGCTCGGCGCGACGATCAACCTCGACGGCAGCGCGCTCTACGAGTGCGCGGTGGCGATGTTCCTCGCGCAGGCGTACGGATTGAATCTCGATTTCCACACGCAGTTCCTCATCGTGTGGATGGCGCTCGTCACGTCGATGGGGATTTCGGGGATTCCATCGTCATCGCTGGTCGCGATCGCGATCATCCTCGGTGCGATCGGCCTGCCGCTGGACGCCGTCGGCATGATCCTCGCGGTCGACCGCGTGCTCGACATGTGCCGCACCGCGGTGAACGTGTTCGGCGACTCGTGCGGCGCGGTGATCGTCGCGCGCCTGGACGGCGAAGAGGTCCTGCAGAAGCCGATCGTGTGAATCGTGGGTCGCCCTTCAGGGCGACGCTTTTGCCTTCTCTTCCTCAGCGAAGGTAAAGCCCATGATGTTGAACCCGGCGTCGACGTAGAGGATCTCGCCGGTGATGCCCGACGCCAGGTCGGAGCATAGGAACGCCGCAGCGTTGCCGACTTCTTCGATCGTGACGTTGCGTTTCAGCGCGGAGGCTTTCTCCGCCGACGACAGCATGCCGCGGAATCCCTTGATGCCCGCGGCGGCGAGTGTCTTGATCGGCCCCGCGGAGATCGCGTTGACGCGGATGCCTTCGGCGCCGAGCTCCGCGGCCATGTAGCGCACGTTCGCTTCGAGGCTCGCTTTCGCGGCACCCATCACGTTGTACATCGGCACCGCGCGCTCGGCGCCGAGATAGGTGAGGGTGAGCATCGACGCATTGCGACCTCGCATCAGGGGTCGCGCTGCCTTGCCGAGCGCCGCGAACGAGTAAGCAGAGATGTCGTGCGCGATCGCATAGCCTTCGCGCGTCACGGTGTCGAGATAGCTGCCGGCCAGCAGCTCGCGCGGCGCGAAGCCGATCGAGTGGATGACGACGTCGACGCCGCTCCACTTCTGCTTCAGCGCGTCGAACACCGCGGAGATCTCCGCGTCGCGGGTGACGTCGAGCGGCAGGACGATGTTCGATTGCGTCGATTGCGCGAGCTCCTCGACGCGCGACTTGAGCTTCTCGCCCTGGTAGGTGAACGCGAGCTCGGCGCCTTCGCGATGCATCGCCTCGGCGATGCCGGTCGCGATCGAGCGCTCGCTCGCGACGCCCGTGATCAGCGCCTTCTTGCCCTGCAGGAAGCCCATGCGCACTCCACGATCGTTCGGAGTGCGGGAGTTTAAGGGATCAGCCCGGCTGGAACACGATCGGGTAGTTCGGGTAGTTGAACGGCGGCACCGCCTTCGCCCCGAAGTTGATCATCTTGATGCGCTCGAGGATCTTGTGCTCGAGGTCGGCGTCGCCGAGCTCGCTCGACACCAGATTGAGCTTCGACACCGAGCCGTCCGGCGCGATGGTGATGTCGAGGATCATCTTGCCGCGCAGCGACGGGTTGTCGCGCAGCGCGCGATTGAAGATCGTGTAGAGCGCGCCCTTGTTGCGATCGAACACGAGCTGCAATTCGTCGATCGTGCGGCCCGCGAGCAGATCGCGACCGCCTTGTCCCGGGCGCGTCTTGTCGGGGCCGAAGCCTTTCGGGCCGCTCACCGTCGTCGTGCGCCGCGAGCCGAGGCCCGTGCCGCTCTGCGTGTTGGTGATGCTGCTCGAGTTATCGCCGATGCCCTGGCTCGCTTGCGCAGCGGAGGCGACGAACGACGACGTGTCGCCGCCGGCGCCGGAGCGCGCAGTGAGCACGCTCGCCTGCAGCGGCGTCGTCGATTCGAGCGCCGTGAGATTCTGATCGCGCAGCTCGGCGAGCGCGTCGGCGACTTTCGCGAGCTGCTTGGCCGCGACCTTGCGCGCCTGCTCCTGGATCTGCTCGGGCGTCGGCGGCACCACTTCCTTCTTCGGCACCGGCTTGGGTTGCGGCTTGGTCTCGGGCTTGGCTTCTTCCTGCGGTTTCGGCTCCTCGACCTTCTGCGCCACCGGCGCGGGCGGCTGCTCGGGCAGCAGCTGCGCGTAGCGCGTGGCTTCCAGCTCGCCGCCGCCTTTCTCGATGCCGGCGATCTGCAGGAGCGAGATGATGATCGCGAGCGCGAGCGCAGGCAGGCCGATGCCGATCAGCAGGCGCCGGAACTGCCGGTCGGCGCGCTCGGATATTTCCCACAGCTCTTCGGAGAGGGCGTAGACGCTCACTTCACTTCGCTCCTCGCGACTCCGGGATCACGCCCAGCGAGATGCGCGCGAATCCGACGTTGCTGCAGGTGGCCATCACCTTCTTGAGCAGGCTGTAGGGGATGTTCTTGTCGCCCATGATGTTCACTTCGCCGCGGCTCTGCTGCGACGGGTCGTTCGCGAGCGGCTTCATCGGCGCGCGCCGCTCGAGCTCCGTCTTCAGCGGATCGAGGACCTGGCCGGCCGGCGCGCTCTCGGCGTCGGCGGTGTTCATCACCTTGCGACCGTCGACGAGGATCTCCTGGCCGGTGACGATCACCGCGGTGTTCTCGCGCGGCTGCTCTTCGGCGATCGACTTCGGCAGATTCACCTGCTCGGCGCCGATCACCTGCACGGCGGCGGTGTTCACCAGCATGTAGATGATGAGGATGGTGAAGATGTCGATCATCGACACCAGATTGATCGACGTCACCACCGCCTGGCGCTTGACGCGACGGACCTTGCGCAGCGTGCGGATGGAAAGCTTCATGGCGTGGCCGCCGGCGGCGACGCCGCAGTCGGTGCGTTCGCCGGCGCGGGCGACGTGGCCGGCGCGTCGCCGATCGAGATGTTCGGGAACATCTCGCGCAGCTGGCTGGTGCCGGTCGCATCCTCGGGATAGACGCGCGCGGTGTCCATCACTTTCACCAGCGTTTCGTACGGCAGATCCTGCTCCATGAGGATCGTCACCGACGTCTCCTCGGGGTTCTTCGCCTTGACCTTGGACAGGAAGTCGCCGAGCGCGGCGAGGTTGTAGCCGTTCGGCGTGTTCGGCAGCGCCTGCAGCACGCCGTTGGCGTCGCCGACGTCGAGCTCGCTGTGCTTGACCAGGATGGTCAGCGACAGCGGCGGCTTCTCCGGCGTCGGCTGGTTCGGTGCCGGCAGGTTGAGCTTCAGGATCGCGAGATGGCTCGCGATCGAGCCCACCAGCAGGTAGAGCACCAGCACGGTGAGGATGTCGATCATCGGCACGAGGTTGATGTTCGCCTCGTGGCTGGCGGCACGCTGGCCGCCGGCCATCCGCAGTGCGCGTCGCGACAGTCGCATGAGTTAGGTCCGCGTCCTCGAGCGGATCAGCGCGCGGCCGGCGCGCGCTTGAGCGACAGGCTGTTGAGGAACTTCACGCTCGCCATCTCCAGCGAGTCGACGAGCTCGCCCGCCTTGGTCGTCAGCCACGAATGGATCAGGAGCAGCGGCACTGCCACGAGCAGGCCGAACGCGGTGCAGTTCAGCGCTTCCGAGATCGAGAACGACAGCACGTTGGTCTTCTCGGCGAGGTTCAGGCTCGCGATCGCGGAGAACGCCTTGATCAGGCCCGAGATGGTGCCGAGCAGTCCGAGCAGCGTCGCGACGTTGGCGAACACCGCGAGGTAGTGCGTGCGCTTCTCGAGCAGCGCCGTGACTTCCATCAGCGATTCTTCCATCGCCATCTCGAGCTCGGCGCGACCCGCCTGCTGGCGCGAATGCGCGAAGCCGTAGCCGAGCACGCGGCCGATCGCGGTGTCGGACTCGCGCGCGACGCGCTCGGCGCCGTCGAAGTCGCCCGCGCTCATCAGCGGCAGCATCTGGCCCCAGACGCGACGGTTCTCGCGCGCGGAGCGGTTGAGGAACAGCCAGCGCTCCAGCGTGATCACCAGCCCGAGCACGAGGATCGCGCCGATCGGGAACATGAACCATCCGCCGGCCTGGAAGAAGTGGACGAGCGTTGCAAAGACATCCATGAGTGGCCTCTAGGTTTGAAGACTGTTATTGAGCGGCGCCCTGCGCCTTGAGATGGTTGGTCAGCGCGGTGTAGTAATCGAGCTGACGGCGGAACGTTCCGGGATCCAGCGGCAGCGGCTCTTCGTCGAGCAATCGCGCCGGGCGATCGATGCCTTGCTCCGGCGCGGAATTGCGCCACGGCATGATGTACAGGCCGATCGGCGATTCGCGCTCGCCGATGATCGTGGTGCCGGGCGCGCTGTTGTTCGGCGCGCTCGTCGAGACCGAGGGCGATGCGGAATTCGCCGGCGCCGGCGCGCTCGAGCGGTACTTGCTCGTGTCCACCGCCGGACCGGAAGTGTCGACCGCCGGCTCCTGGGCGAGGGCCGCGGCGGCGAACAGCATCGACATCAGCGTGATCGTTGTCTTCATTGCTTGCGTACCGGCAGGATCGAGCGTTCTTCCGTCATCTTCGGCGCAGCCGGCGTCGGAGCGGCATTCTGCAGCGGCGCGGGCTTGGACACCGGCTGCTTCGATTCGATCTCCGCAATCCAGGCGGCCACTCGCAGCTCATCTTTTCCGGCGAGCTGCTGATACTGCTTATAGTGCATCAGCGCGTCGGTAGGACGGCCCAGATACGTGTCGTAAAGAATGCCGAGGTTCAGGTGCGCCAGCGCGTAATTGGGATTCGCCTGCAGCGCCTTCAGGTAAGCCTGCTCTGCACCAATCCGATCGCCCGCGTCGCGCTGCTCCATGCCAAGCCAGTTCCATGCCACCGCGTTCTTGCTGTTCAGCGACGTCGCCTTGGTCAGCACGCCGATCGCCTGATCGCGACGGTTCGACTTCGCGTAGATGATGCCGAGATTGGTCAACGGCCCCGAGTACTGCGGGAAATCGTTGTTGAGGGCGATGAAGGCCGCCTCTGCGTCGGGCAGTTTCTTCTGCTTCATCAGCTGCACGGCGTCGTTGAAGCGCGCCTGCGGATCGCCCTTGCTCGGCGGTGCGACGGGCTTGCCGCCGGCGGAAGGCCGCGTGCCGCCAGCGGACGGCGCGTTGGGCCCGCCTTTCTTGCTGAAGCCCGAACAGCCGGCGATCAGCGCGACCGCGATCGACAGCGCGACGAACTTACTTGAGCGCTTCATAAGCCTCGTCCCCTTGCTCGCGCTTGGAATACTTGCCCGGCGCAAGGCCGGCGAGCGCGAGCTGGCTCTTCTTCACCCAGTCGTCGTAGACGCCCTGGCTGATGCGACGCAGATTCGACTCGTGCGCCTGGATCGCCTTCTCCTCGAACGGGAAGGACTGCTCTTCGAGCAGCAGACTGTATTGCTCGAGCTGCGCAGTGGTCATCTTCTTCGGCCGCTCCGAGTCGAGCAGGGCGCGCGAGAACGCCTGATAGAGCGCGCCGATCTCGTAGGTCGCCGCGGTGGTCACGTCGGCGATGCCGTAGCCCGCGGCGCGCGACAGCGTGTTGATCGCCTTCTCGAGCGCGACCTTCTTCGCCGCGATGCTCTTGTTGAGCGGCTGCGTGAGCGAGATCGCGTTCGCGGCGGCGACGTCGTTTCGACCGAGCTCCAGGCTCGCGCGCGCGGCGAGCGTCTTGCTCTTGTCGCTGCGCTCGGCGCCGGCGAAAGCGTCGGCGGCGATGAAGTCCTGCTGGATGCGCAGATAGTTCCTCTGGTCGCCGTTGCCCTTGTAGATCTCGGCGAGGCGCACGCGCGCATCGAGCGCGCGATCGACCGGCTGGGTGAAGTTCTTGATGTAGAACTCGTAGGACGCGACCGTCTGCGGCTGATCGTTCGACTTGTCGTAGAGCGTCGCCGCCTGCCATGACGCTTCGCGGCGGATGTCGGGCGACTCGCTCGTGCGCGCGGCGATGCGCTGATACGCGCCGGCGGCTTCATGCGGACGATTGTCCTTCTCGTAGACGACCGCGAGCTTCTTGTCGACGTCCGGGATCAACTGGTGCTTCGGGAAATTCGCGCGGAAGCCTTCGAGCACGTTTGCGGCCGTCGGCCAATCCTGCAGCGTGATCAAGCCAGCGGCGGCGTCGTAATCCGCGGTCGGACGGATGCTCGCTTCCGGCACGACCTTGCCGACGCGCAGGAAATGGTTCACCGCCGTGCGCAGATCGTTCGCGCTACGCGCCGCTTCGCCTTGCTTGTAGATCGACGCGGCGAGCTGCTCGACGATCGTCTTGCGACCGGCATCGGTGGGCGAAGTGAGCTGCAGCACGTTGGTGTAGGCGACTTCCGATTCGGGATAGCGCTTCTGCTGGAAGCTCGCGTCGGCGACCACGCTCCAGGCCTGGCGCTTGAGATCCGGCGTCGCCTTCGGTGCGCTGATCACCTGATTGGCGACCTGCGTCGCCTCGTCGAGCGACTTGATCTCGAACAGCGCGAGCGCGGTGCGCGTCAGCACCGGCAGCACCTGCTCGTGATTGGGGAACGCACCGGCGAAGCGCTTGGAATTGTCGATCTCGAGCCGCAGCGCGGCGGCGTGATCGGCGGCTTCCTTGGTGTTGCGCTGATACGCGAGGACCGCGGCATACGCGGCCTCTGCGCTGCGCGCGTGCGCCGGATACTCGTAGGCCGTCCGCGTGTATTCCTTCGCCGCTTCCATGGTCTGACCGCCGTCGTAGAGCGACTCGGCGAGCAGGAAGTTCGTCTCGGGGTTCTTCGGATCGTTCGGGAACGCCTTCAGGATGCGGCGATACCAGTTCGCGGCGGTGACGAAGTCACCCTTGTTCGTCTGCGGGTTCGCCTGCGCGCGCGCGTGATAGAACTTCGCGAGATCGTCGAGGTGGCCGCGCAGCTCCGACATCACTTCCGGCAGCGGCGCGCGACCGTTCCAGTACGGCGCCGACGGGTCATACGTCGTCGCGAACTTCTCCTTCTCCTGCACGACGAGCTCCGAGAAGCCGCCGTCGGCGTAGGTCTTGATCACGCGCGACTGGAACGACGGCGCGAGCGGATGCATCGGATATTTCTCGGTGAAGGCGCCGTAGGCCTTCGCCGCGTCGGTGTAGCGCTGCTTCTCCGCGAGCTGCTCGCCGAGCGCGTTGTAGAGCAGCGGGAAGAAGCGCGGCTCGCCCTTGCGCTGGATGAATTCGTTGACCGCTTCGCCGCCGCCGAGCGCGGCGAAGGAGAGGCCCGCGACGCGCAGGGCATCCTTGGCGACGTCGCGCTTGCCCTGATCGACCGCGGCAAGCGCGATCTGCGGATTGGCGCCGACGCCGGGCGGCAGCTCGCGATCGAGGATCTGGCAGAACACCACCAGCGCCGGCTCGTACTGCGACTGCTTGAACAGCGACCAGCCGTACTTGTACTGCGCGGGCTCGAAGAACGCCGTGCGCCCGCCCATATCCATCACCGTCTTGTATTCGGTGCTTGCCTCGTCGAAGCGCTGGAGATGGAACAGGAGCTCGGCGCGGCGGAAATGCGCATCGCCGATCAGCTGCGAGTCGGGGAACTGCTTCTCGAGGCGACCGAGCGCCTCGACGGCCTGATCTTCGTGGCCGGTGTTCTGGTACGCGCGCGACAGCTGATAGAGCACGCGATCGTTGTTGCGATCGTCGGGCTTCTCGGTGAGCAGCTGGTTGTAGAGGTTGATCGAGTCCTGCTGGACCTGCGCGCTCTTCTTCGGGTCCGAGGTGCCGCTCTCGTCGACCTGGATCTGCAGGTCGGCGAGGCGACGCATCGCCTCCGCCTTGGTCTCGACGTCGGGCGCGAGCTCGAGGATCTTGCGGTAGTTCTCCTCGGCCGATTCGGGGCTGACTTCCACCGGCGCCGATTTCTGGATCGGCAGCTTCTGTGGCGCAGGCGCTTTCTGCTTCGACAGCTCCTTGATCGGGGTGCCGGTGTCCTTGAGACCCGACGAGCAGGCCGCGACGACGAGCGCGGCGAAGACGACGACGCGCACTTTCACTTCTTGTCTCCGCGCGGCGCCGCCGGTTGCTCCTTGCTCTCGCGGTCGTAGATGCGTGCGACCGACAGACGCGCTTCGACGAGATAACGCTCGATCTGCTTCTTCTGCCCGTTGAGCTCGCGCAGCGAGGTCGCCTCCAGCTGCTTGCTGCCGTCTGCGCTCGCACTGGCGAGCTTGGGCTTCAATTGATCGATCGCGCCACGCACGGCGGCCATACGCTCGAAGGGACCGTTGGCGTTGCGAGGCGCGTAGACCGCCGCGAGCTTGACGTTGGGATGCACGTCGAACGTCAGCGGCGCGTCGTAGGTGCCGGGCGCGGCGAGCCCATCGTCGGCGCGCAGCGCGAGCGACATGATCACGTAGATCGACGAATAGGTCTGCCGCGCGCGGGCGATGAACAGCTCCGGCGCGATGTTCGGCTGCTGCTGATCGGCTGCGCCGCGGTCGAAGCCGGCCATGCGGTCTTTCCAGCCATCGAGGTTGCGGCCGATCAGGCGCAGGTCGCGATAGTTCTTGAGCGTCTCCTGGAACACGTTCTCCGCGAGCAGGTTCTGCAGGAAGTAGGTCTCGGGCGCGTCGGGCAGGTCGCGCAGGCGCCATTGCCAGCCGCTCTCGGCCTCGCTGTCGCGGCGCACGATCGTCTCGACCATGCGGCCCTGCTTGATCGAGACCATCGCGTCGTCCATGTGCTTGCGCGTGGTCTCGAGCGTGTCGATCGCGCGCTGGTATTCCTGCAGCGCCTGCTCGTGCGCCTTCAGGCGATCGAGCGCGAAGGGAATCGCCAGCAGCGCTTCCTGCACCGCGGGGTGCATCGGATCGCGCGCGACGAGCTCCGTCCACGGCACCAGCGCGCGCTTGAGCGCTTCCTCTTCTTCCTTGCTGATGTTGGACAGCTTGAACGGACGCAGGCCGAGGCGCTTGAACGGATCGGCGTCGTAGTAGCCCGGACGCAGCAGCACGCCGAGCGACGAGAAGGTGGAGAAGGGCGACTGATCCTCCGGCGAGCCGGGCGCGTGCTTCTGCAGTTCGCCGCGCGGCGCGAGCTCCGACCAGCCGAGCCCGAGCAGCGCGCGATTCGAGTACGGGCCTTCGGTACGGATGCGGCCGAAGATCGGCTTCGCGGTGCCGCCCTGCTGCGAGCGCAGGAAGTGATAGCCGAGCGTGAGATTGGCCCGATCGCGCAGCGTCAGTGTCTCGACATCGGTGACCTTCATCGTGCCGAGGCGGTCGAGGATGGTCCGGCCTTGCTCGACGCGGCCCTCGTTCAAGAGCGCGATGGCGAGGTTGTAACGCGCGTACGGCGACAGGTTGTCGAACTTGCCCTCGTTGAGCACTTCGACCGCTTGCGCGTTGCGACCCTGCGCGAGCAGCGCGCGCGACAGCAGGTCCTGCCATTCCGGCATCACGTCGGCGGGCAGCTTCTCGGAGAGGTTCGACAGCGTCTCCGTCGCGTCGCTGACGTAGCCGCGCTCGAGCTGGAACTGGCCCAGGCGCAGGCGGGCGCGCGCCGCGTCGACGGCGTTGGTCGCGCTCTCGCGCGCGAGCCGCTTGTAGATCGCGATCGCGCGATCGGGCATGCCGAAGTTGAGATAGCACTCGGCGAGCTGCTCGTGGAACGCGATCGGCAGCTGATCGGGATCGGGCACCGTCGCGGCGATGCGCAGGAGCTCGGCGATCGCCGTGTAGTAGCGCTTGTCGTTCTTGAGGAAGATCGCCATGCCGAGCCGCGGATCCGCGGCGCTGCCCGGCGCGTAATCGTGCGAATCGGCCCAGCGCGACGAGTCGAGCATCACCGCGCGGCGCGCGATGCGCGTCTGCGTGCTCTCCATGCGCTGCACTTCGGGCAGGCCCGGGCGATCGAGGCGCGAGTTGCGGGTGATCGGCACCGTCAGATCGAGCGGCCCGAGGTTCTTGTCGAACACGCGATCGACGGCGCCCTTGATCGGCGGGTCCTTCGGTTGCGCGTCGATGAACTTGCCGGCGAACTCCGCGTGCACGCGATGCGCGCCCGGTTGCATGTTCACGCGCAGCAGACGGTGCAGGCCGCCCTTCAGCAGCGCGCGCGATTCGGAATCGGTGTAGTTGTAGGTGACGAGCTGGCCGTCATCGAGCGCGACCGACATCGAGCTCAGCATGAAGCCGCCGACCTTCACGCCGATGTAGACCGAGACGCGCGTGATGTCCGGATAGAGCAGGGTCTCGTCGAGCGTCAGCAGGTCGCGATCCAGCACGACCGCGGCGTCCTTGATGTCCTGCACGGACTGGTCGACCTTGATGGCGCCGGGATCCGAAGCGTTCGGCGTCGCGGTGGATGCGCTGGGTGCCGTGGCCGCAAAGGCAATCGTCGTCGCGGCCATCAGGGCGACGCCGAGGCCGCGCGCAGCGCTGTTGAGCCCGACCATGGGAATCCCGAAAAAGAATGACGTCCTTGTAGCTGGGCGCGAGTTTAGCAAATGGTCCACCAGTACTTTTTTACGACAGAGTCTTCTTATGGCGCTCGGAAACCATCTTTCCAGCGGCGCAGCGTGGCGAACACTTCGACAGCATCAGCGGGTGGGCGGCCGAGCTTCCCGGCCGCGGCGCGCATTATCGCAGCTTCGCCGGTGCGCAAGAAAGGATTGACGCGCCGCTCGAGCGACAGCCGGCTGGGCAGCGAAGGCTCGCCGCGATCGCGCAGGGCGCGCACGTCATCGCGGTGGCGCGCGACGTCCGCATTGCCGGGCTCGACCGCGGACGCGAACGCGAGGTTGGAGAGCGTGTATTCGTGCGTGCAGTAGATCTCGGTGTCGGCATCGAAACCGTTCAGCTTCGCGAGCGAATGATGGAGCTGCTCGGCCGTGCCTTCGAACAGCCGGCCGCAGCCGGCGGAGAACATCGTGTCGCCGCAGAACAGGCGCGGCGGCTGTTGGCCCTCGCGCTCGGCGTAGTAGGCGATGTGACCGAGAGTGTGGCCGGGCACCGACAGTATGGAGAGCGGCAAGCCGAGCTTCGGCACTTCGATGCGATCGCCATCGACGAGCAGCTGCGTGAGTCCCGGGATGGTGCTCGATTCGGCGCGCGGCCCGAACACCGGCACCGGATGCGCCTGCACGATCTTCGCGATGCCGCCGACGTGATCGGCGTGATGATGCGTGATCAGGATCGCGGCGAGCGGCAGCTTGGCGGCCTCGAGCGCGCGCAGCACCGGCGCGGCGTCGCCGGGATCGACGACGGCAGCATATCCCGCGCGCTCGATCATCCAGATATAGTTGTCGACGAACGCGGGGAGCGCGATTACGCGGGTCATCATGCGGCGAATGGTTGCAAAGTCGACGGAGCAGATCAACGCATGAAAGTGCGCGAGCGCTGGGGCGGCCAGCCGTTCGATCGGCATGCGCTCGAGCTGTGGCAGCGCTCCACGCCGGGGCGGCGGTTGCTCGAGCTCGAGGAGGCCGAGCTCGCGCGAACCATGCCCGAGCTGTTCGGGCGTCACTTCCTGCAGATCGGCTCCTGGGGGCGCGGCAATCGCCTGATCGGTGCGAGCCAGATGCTGCACAGCGCCGTGCTCGGCACCGTGCGCGGCTTCGACGAGCAGGCGCTGGCAGAGCCCGAGCATCTGCCGGTCATGGCGAAGAGCGTCGATGCCGTGCTCTTGCCGCATTGCCTGGAATTCGTGCGCTCGCCGCAATCGGTGCTGCGCGAAGTCAATCGCATCCTCACCGATCGCGGACGCGTGCTGATCCTCGGCTTCAACCCGTGGAGCTTCTGGGGATTGCGCAAAGGCCTTGGGCTGCGGCATCGCGCGTTCCCGCAGGGTGCGCGGCTGGTGAGTGTCGGCCGACTGCGCGACTGGCTCGAGCTGCTCGACTTCGAAGTGTGCGAGCTGCGCCGCTTCGGGCTCGGCTTTCCGTGGAACGCGCCGCACTCCGAAGGTCTCGGCAACGCGATCCAGCGCGCGTTCGACGCGCTCGCCGATTGTTATCTCGTCGTCGCCAAGAAGCGCGTGATCCCGATGACGCTGGTCGGACGTCGCTTGCGCGCGGCGGTTCCGGCCATCGTTCCCGCGCCGGCGACCGAAGCGCGGCGCGCGGCGCACGATCAAGCATGAAGGAAGTCGTGATCCACACCGATGGCGCGTGCCGGGGCAATCCGGGGCCGGGCGGCTGGGGCGCGGTGCTCGAGTTCAACGGTCGCGCAAAGTCGCTCAAGGGCGGCGAGACGCTGACGACCAACAACCGCATGGAGCTGATGGCCGCGATCCGCGCGCTCGAGACGCTGAAGGAGCCGTGCGCGGTGCAGCTCTACACCGACTCGAATTACCTTCGGCAGGGCATTCTCGAATGGCTGCGCGGCTGGAAAGCCAAGGGCTGGAAGACCGCCGACAAGAAGCCGGTGAAGAATCAGGATCTCTGGGAGCGACTCGACGTGGCGGCGGCGCGCCATCGCGTCGAGTGGCATTGGGTGAAAGGTCACTCAGGGCATCCCGGCAACGAAGCCGCGGACCGGCTCGCGAACGAAGCGATCGACGAGATGCAGAAGGCGGCATGAGCACGAATCCAGTCCGGCAGATCATCCTCGACACCGAGACGACGGGCCTCGAAGTCGCCGAAGGGCATCGCATCATCGAAGTCGGCTGCGTCGAGCTGCGCTCGCGCCGCGCGAGCGACAACACGTTCCATCGCTATCTCAATCCCGGTCGCGCGATCGATCGCGGCGCGCACGAGGTGCACGGCCTCACCGACCAGTTCCTCGCCGACAAGCCGCGCTTCGCGGACGTCGCGCTGGAGCTGCTCAATTTCATCCGCGGCGCCGAGCTCATCATTCACAACGCTGCGTTCGACGTGGAATTCCTGAACCAGGAGCTCGCGATTGCCGGGATCACCGAGCGCATCGAGCAGATCTGCACCGTCGTCGACACCGTGCAGATGGCGCGCCGGATGCATCCCGGTCAGCGCGTGAACCTCGACGCGCTGTGCCAGCGTTACAGCGTCGACAACTCGCGGCGCGATCTCCACGGCGCATTGCTCGACGCGCAGCTGCTCGCCGAGGTTTATCTGGCGATGACCAGCGGCCAGGACGCGCTCGCCTTCGGGCCGGCGCCGGGCGAGACCGTCGGCGAGACTGCTTCTGTGCTCGAGCCGCTCAAGCGCGGCGTGCTGCTCGTGGTGCGTGCGACGGCCGACGAGATCGCGGCGCACACCGAACGTCTTGCGCAGATGGCAAAGAAGTGCGGCAAACCGCTTTGGCTTGAGGAGCCCGCGCAGGCTGGCTGAACAAGTCCGGCGGGGGCGTTCGGCCGCCAGGGATGGCGGACGACGAGCCGGCCAGGGAAGGCTAGTTTGGGCGTCCCCCGGCGGACTTGTTCAGCCGAGCCTCACGCACGGACCACCGGCCTTCCGATGCTGAAGTACGAGAACCCGGTCTGCTTCATGAATCCCGGATCGAACAGGTTGCGGCCGTCGAAGATGATCGGCTGCTTCATGAGCGACTTCAGCTCGCGGAAATTCGGGCTCTGGAACATGCGCCACTCGGTGACGATCGCGAGCGCGTCGGCGCCTTTGGCTGCGGCTTCGGCCGACTCGGCGAACAGCACGTTCGGCTGACGCTCATAGAGGCGTCGCGCTTCTTCCATCGCGACCGGATCGTAGGCCTGCACGCGGCCGCCGTCGGCCAGCACGGCGTCGATGAGATTGCGACTCGGGGCTTCGCGCATGTCGTCGGTTTTGGGCTTGAATGACAGGCCCCACACGCCGATCGTCCTGCCCTTGAGATCGCCGAACTGCTTCTTGATCTTGGTGTAGAGCACGCTCTTCTGGTGCTTGTTCACGGCCTCGACGGCCTTGAGCAGCCCCGGCTCCATCCCGGTCTCCTGCGCGGTGCGCACGAGCGCCTGCACGTCTTTCGGGAAGCACGAGCCGCCGTAGCCGGCGCCCGGATAGATGAAGTGGAAGCCGATGCGCGGATCCGAGCCGATGCCGATGCGCACGCGCTCGATGTCGGTGCCGAGCTTCTCGGAAAGATTGGCGAGCTCGTTCATGAAGCTGATCTTGGTCGCGAGCATCGCGTTCGCGGCGTACTTGGTGAGCTCGGAAGAGCGCACGTCCATCACCAGCAGGCGATCGTGATTGCGATTGAACGGTGTGTAGAGCGCGCGCATCAGATCGGTCGCTTTCTGGCTGTTCGAGCCGACGACGACGCGATCGGGCTTGTTGAAGTCGTCGACCGCGGCGCCTTCCTTCAGGAATTCCGGATTGGAGACGACGTCGTACTCGACCGTGTGCTTGCGCTTGGCGAGCTCGTCCTTGATCGCCGCGTCGACTTTCTCCGCGGTGCCGACCGGCACGGTCGACTTGGTGACGACGACGCGGTATTCGCCGATGTTCTTGCCGATCGAGCGCGCGACCGTGAGCACGTGATGCAGATCGGCGGAGCCGTCTTCGGCCGGCGGCGTGCCGACCGCGATGAACTGGAAGAGACCGTGCTTGACGCCTTCGGCGGCATCGGTGGTGAAGCGCAGGCGGCCCGCTTCGAAGTTGCGCTTGACCAGATCCTCGAGGCCGGGCTCGTAGAAGGGCACGTGGCCCTTGCGCAGCTTGGCGACCTTGGCGGCGTCGATGTCGACGCAGAGCACCGCATTGCCGGCGTCAGCGAAGCAAGCAGCGGTGACCAGGCCGACATAGCCCGATCCGAAGATGGTGATTTCCACGCGAGGCCCCGGTGAAAGAGGGCGCTATTTTAGCTTTGTCGCCAGCGCCGTGATGACGGAGAAGTAGGGCGGCCTCGTCTCGCGCGAGCTGAGGCGGCAGTGCTCGACGCGCAGCCCGGCCGCCTCGATCAGCTTCGCGAGCGCGGTGTCGGTCACGCCGAGATTGACGTGATCGTACGCGCGCATGGTTTCCTTGTGCTTGTGAGCCGCGAGCGCCGCGATCACCAGCCGGCCTTCGGGTCGCAGCACGCGCGCGGCTTGCGCGAGCACGCGCTCGGGCTCGCGCGTGTAGGTGAGCGCGTGCATCAGGAACACCTGATCGAACGCGCCGTCGGCGAACGGCAGCTCGTGCATGTCGGCCTGACGATACGAAACGTGAGGCATTGCGTGCAGCCGAGCGCGGGCGGCTTCGAGAACCGCAGCGCTGACGTCGAGACAGGTCACGCTCTTCGCATGCTCGGCGATGAGCTCGGCGAGCACGCCGTCGCCGGAGCCGATGTCGAGGACATCGCCGAGCTCGAGCAAGCCGATCAGCGCTCGCGCGGTGGCTTCCCAGGTCCGGCCCGGCGAGTAATGGAGCTCCATGCGGCCGGCGACGGAATCGGCCCACGACTGCCCGTGCTTGCGCGCGCGGATGACGCCTTCGGCGCGCTCGGCGTCGAGTCGCACGCGACGATCGGACACCTGCGCCTTCAGCACCGTCCACAGCTCGGCGGCGACGCCGCTGCTGCTGAGATTGGCGGAGAACAGCGACGCGGCGCCGGCGCGCCGATCCTGCACGAGGCCAGCGCGCTTCAGGCGCGCGAGATGCGTCGATACACGGCTCTGCGCGAGATCGGTGACTTCGGTGAGCTCGGCGCTCGACAGCTCGAACGATTCGAGCAGGATCAGCAGCCGCAGGCGCGTCTCGTCCGCGAGCAGGCGGCAGAGCTCGGTGCTCTGCTGGAGGGAGAGACTCACCCGCGGCTAAGGCTTCAGGCCGGCGGAACGCCGCCCGGTGGCGCGGAGGGTGGCGCGTCCGTCACCACCGGCGGCGGGGCCGCGTCGCCCGGCAGGATCGCTGCCTTGGCCTTGCTCGTCGCCATCGCCGCGCGCGACATCGCCTTCGAGACCGATTCG
>Ga0070741_10008210_pt1 | contig 21100 bp, 25 predicted proteins | sample Coa_R1_4_FD_66440 | JGI IMG/M metagenome (GOLD analysis project Ga0070741, IMG submission 66440) | Surface soil microbial communities from Centralia Pennsylvania, which are recovering from an underground coalmine fire - Coalmine... | ecosystem: Environmental > Terrestrial > Soil > Unclassified ...
GAGCAAGGCCGCAGCGGCATCGGGATCATTATGAGCGCCGCCATCTGGTTCCGGAATGATACCGTCGATGCATTTCAACTCCTGCAGATCCTCGGCCGTGATTCTCATCGCCTGCGCAGCCGCTTCCTTCTTTGTAGCGTCTCGCCACATGATGGATGCGCAACCTTCGGGAGAGATGACGGAGTAAATGGAGTTCTCCATCATGAGCACGCGGTCGGCAACGGCAATTGCCAAAGCTCCTCCGCTACCCCCTTCGCCTGTCACAACGGCAATGGATGGCACTCGCAGCCGCGCCATTTCGCGCAGGTTCACTGCAATGGCTTCGCCCTGTCCCCGCTCCTCGGCTCCCAATCCGGGAAATGCTCCGGGGATATCGATGAAGCTGATCACTGGGCGGTGAAACTTCTCTGCCAGTTTCATACAGCGTAGTGCCTTGCGATAGCCCTCGGGATTTGCCATCCCGAAATTGCGCTGTACACGTTGCTTTGCGTCGCGTCCTTTTTGCGTTCCGAGCAACAGGACTTCGTCGCCATGGAAGCGAGCCATACCGCAGAGCAGCGCCGGATCGTCTGAAAAGCGTCGATCGCCATGAATCTCGCTCCAGTCCGAAAAGATTCGCTCTACATAATCCAGAAAATACGGACGCTGCGGATGACGGGCGAGCTCTGTCTTTTGCCAGGCTGAGCTGACCGTCTCGAGTTGATTCCGAAGCGCTTCTATCTGCCGATGAAGTTCGTAGAGCTGCTGTTTGGTTTGAATATCGGCGCCCGGAACAGACTCCAGATGGGAAATCTGGCGCTCGATACTCTCTATATCTCTTCTGGCCTTTGTAGCTGCGTCCATGAATGGAGGAGATGTAGCGCTGCGGGCAGTAGCGCTCAATCAACCACCTGAACGCTGCCACGTCCGCAGAGTTCCTCTGCGCGTGAAATGAAGACCCGGTCAGCTTGAACATTATAGCCGTCGGCTTCCATGACCACCATAAAGTCGCCCGGCCGTTCCAAATTGAACAAGACCTTGGCGTCACCCTTGCGCTCGCGGAAAAGGGTGTGGAGAGCATCAACCGTTTCAGCTTGAGCAGCGTCGAGCGGCAAACGAATGCGCAGGGAACGCGGTAACTTCGGTTTTGCTTCATCAAGCGATTGAATGTTCGAAATCGCCAGCTTGGGATTGGCGCCTTCCTCTACGCGCACAGAGCCGTAAACCAAAACGGGAACTTCCATCTTCAGCTTCTCTGCCAGACGCCTGTACGCTTCCGGAAAGACAATGACCTCCACTGAACCGGCCATGTCTTCCAATACTGCCTGGGCATAGAGATCGCCTTTTCGCGATTTCACCACCCGCACTCCACCGATGATCCCTGCTGCTTTTATCTCATCCTTACCGCTGCCTTGTTTCATTGCACAGATTGCGGCAGTGTCAAGCGCGTTGAGGTCGAGCAGCTTGTCGCGATATTTATCCATCGGATGGCCGGTGATGAAGAAGCCGAGGATTTCCTTTTCAGCGGCGAGGCGCTGATGTTCATCCCAATCTGGGACGTCGGGCAGACGATCCTCGTGCTGCGGCATCTCTGACTGGAAGACGCCGAAAAGCCCGTGCTGGCCCATTTCTGCATCGCGCTGCGTTTTCTGAGCCCGCTCGATCGCCTTATCTAGGCCAGACATCAGCTGGGCACGCTTACCGAACGCGTCCATCGCGCCGCTTTTGATCAACGATTCCAGCACGCGCTTATTCAGCAAGCGCAGATCGACTTTTTCGCAGAACTCGAAAATCGAGGAGAACTTCCCTACTTCCTTGCGCGCCTGAAGAATCGAATCAATGGCATTGCGGCCAACATTCTTTACTGCCGAAAGGCCGAATCGGATCGCGTTCCCGTGCGGCGTGAAGTTCGCGTCGCTGAAATTGATATCAGGCGGCTCAACAGGAATGCCCATTTCTCGGCATTCGTTGATGTACTTCACCACTTCGTCCGTGCTGCCTGCCTGAGAAGTAAGCAGCGCCGCCATGAATTCAACTGGATAATGCGTCTTCAGATATGCTGTCTGAAACGCAAGCAGCGCGTATGCAGCGGAATGGGATTTGTTAAATCCATATCCCGCAAACTGCTCCATTAAATCGAATATCTTGACGATTTTCTTTTCCGGGAAACCCCGCTCGACTGCGCCTTTGACAAACCGATCGCGCTGCTTGGCCATCTCCTCTGGATTCTTCTTGCCCATGGCGCGGCGCAGCAGGTCGGCTTCCCCGAGCGAATACCCTGCGAGACGGTTAGCGATCTGCATAACCTGCTCTTGATAGACGATCACGCCCAAGGTCTCTTTCAGAATCTCTTCCAATTCGGGAAGCTCGTATTCAACTTTACGGCGTCCGTGCTTGCGCTCGATGAAGTCATCAATCATGCCGCCCTGGATCGGGCCAGGCCGGTAAAGAGCGTTCAGAGCAGTCAGATCTTCAACTGCGATCGGCTGATACCGTCGCAGCACATCGCGCATGCCCTGCGATTCAAACTGGAACACGCCTGAAGTCAGACCAGTGTGGAACACCTTCTCGTACGTTATCGAATCGGTAAGCGGAAGGGCCAGTAGGTCGAGCTTCTCGCCGCGAGTTTGTTCAATCAGCCGAAGGGCATCATCGAGAATGGTGAGCGTAGTCAGTCCGAGGAAGTCCATCTTCAGCAGACCGATCTTCTCGACTGCCTTCATGTCGAAAGCGGTAACGATTTCATCGTTCTTAGTCTTGTGCAGCGGAACGAGCTCGGTAAGCGGCTGAGGGGCAATTACCACGCCTGCAGCGTGAACGCCCGAGTTACGCACCAGACCTTCGAGCTTGCGTGCGATATCGATCAACTCGCGAACTTGCGGCTCGTTTTCATACGCCTGCTGTAGTGGCGGAGAATCCGTGAGAGCCTGCTCGATGCTGATGTTGAGCGTCGTTGGAACCATCTTGGCGATGCGATCCACGTCACCATACGGAATTTCCATCGCACGGCCGACGTCTTTGATGGCCGCCTTCGCCGCCATCGTTCCGAAGGTGATGATCTGCGCGACCTGCTCGCGTCCGTACTTGCGCGTAACGTAGTCGATTACTTCTCCGCGACGGTTCATGCAGAAATCAACGTCGATATCAGGCATCGAGACGCGTTCCGGATTCAGGAATCGCTCGAAGAGAAGCTCGTTCTGCAGTGGATCGATATCGGTAATGCCCATCGCATACGAGACCAACGATCCCGCCGCCGATCCACGGCCTGGGCCTACAGGGATGCCATTTTCTTTCGCGTAGCGAATAAAGTCCCAGACAATGAGGAAGTAGCCTGAGAACTTCATCTGCTTGATGCAATCGATTTCGCGCGACAGCCGTTGCTCGTAGTCGATGATGGTCTTTCTCAGTTCGCCTTTCGCCTCCAGCCCGCGAATGATCTCTAGTCGCTTGGCGAATCCTTGCCTGCAGACTTGCTCGAAATAGCTGTCGAGATCTTCCCCTTCTGGGACATCAAAGCGCGGAAAGGGATTCTGCACTTTGCCGATCTTCACATTGCAGCGTTCGGCGATCGCCATCGTGCGTCTGAGCACGTCCGGAATCTCGCCGAACAAGCGGTGCATTTCATCGGCAGACTTTACGAAGAACTGATCGCTGTCGAACTTGAAGCGCTTCTCGTCGCGGATGGATGATGCAGTCTGTACGCAAAGCAGGACCTCATGCGCGTACGAGTCCTCACCACAGATATAGTGGCTGTCGTTGGTCGCGACCAGCGGAATTCCGAGCTCTTTCTCAAGCCGCAGCAGATCGGGACGAATCTGCTTTTCCAGCGCGAGTCCCTGATCCTGGATTTCGAGGAAGAAGTTCCCTTCTCCGAAGATGTCATGGTAAGTGGCAGCCGTGTCCCGTGCCGCTTCGTACTTGCCCGCCATCAGGTTCTCGCATAACTCGCCAGCAAGACAGCCTGACAGACCAATCAATCCTTTCGCGTGCTGAGCGAGAAACTTCTTGCTCACACGCGGCTTGTAGTACATGCCGTGGAGCGAGGCTTCCGAGGTGATCTTTACCAGGTTGCGATAGCCTTCGTCATTTTCTGCGAGCACCAGCAGATGGTTGTACTCATCACCTTCGGGCGCAGCGCGGTGATCGTCTTTCTTGCAGATGTAAAGCTCGCATCCGATGATCGGCTTAATTCCGGCGTTCTTGGCGGCGTTGTGCAAGGCAACTGCACCAAAAATGTTGCCGTGATCGGTCATCGCGACCGAACTTTGCCCAAGGTCGGCCACGCGCTTGACCAGCTTATCGACATCGCACGCGCCGTCCAGAAGTGAGTAGTCGGTATGAAGGTGTAGGTGAGTAAACTCAGGCATTCTGGAAGCTCGTTACTCTCAATTTTACTCGGAGAACGCCTTAAACCCTGCTTGCGGATATCGGCGCTCGTAAGTGGAAAAGGCGGTAATATTCGAGCGGATTACCCCCAATTTGACAGCCTCAGACGGCACAGGCACAATCTCGCTCTCCCCAAAACTTTCCTCCCCAAGGTCACCGACAGGAGCATGGTATGCGTTTGCTGTTTGGGGTCGGCATCATTTGGTGTGTTGCAATGTTCGTTGCTGTCGCGCTCTGCCGCGCAGCGAGTTCGCAAGACGTGCGCGAACAAGTCGGCGACTAAGTTCATGCTCCTGCATGTCTGCGTCTAAGGATGCTTGCCGGATTTCTTCGCTGCTGCCTCAACTTCATCCGTGAAGTTCTTGAAGAGGGGCGGATTCTTGCCCGCGAGTCCGTCATGCTGCGTTGCTACCCAGAGCCGCGCCGCTTCCCGGCCATCATCGGCTTGATATACCGCGAGGTAGTCGTCAGCCGGGCCAACTTCCGCACCGAACACCGGGCCGATGCTCGATGACGTTCGCCGACCCGTCGTTGGATCAATTCCGCCTGTACCGATGCGAATTCCGCCCGTACCGGCAGCCACCCTGCCTGTGCGCACAGCGATCAGCATGTCGGCCTCGGCCGGATTGATGGTGATCGTGTAGCGCTTCCATTTACTCAGAGCGTTATAGACATTTGCGATCGCCTGTCGATCATCAGGCTGAACTTTTGTCGAAGCGAACGAACGAAAATCCGTTTCTGCAATGAAGCCTTCAGCGGTCTCATATCCTAGCGCGACGTATCTCGCCTGCAGCACCAAAGCGGGGATGCTGGGAGCCTTCGCGTAGCTTTGTAAAACCAGCAGCAGACTGAACAGCAGTATCAAGCCTGAAGTTTTCCGCATGATTCAATACCTCCGCCGGTGGTGCATTCTAATGCAACTCGCCCTCAACGGTGCCAAACCCGTCCGTACAAAGAAGTTTCGAAACCATCATGTTCCAGTGCACCATTTTTCCGCCACAGCAACTCTGGAGATTCCCTGCGAACTGCGGTACCTTTAAGTAGCACCTCGCCTCGCGAAAGTGGCGGAATTGGCAGACGCACCAGACTTAGGATCGAAAATTTAGCAGTTGCGGGGTTTGGTGGCGATTGGCGGGGTTTGGTGCATCTGCCTTGATTTTCAGCGTTTATCGCTCATTCCTTCCAAGCAATACAAACACTCACAAATCTGCACTCACTACAATTTTCACTACAGTCGTTTTGCTCGTTGCGGTATGCTGCTGCCCGCTATGGAAACGCTACTGATGTTCATCTTTCTCGCGCTGCTGGCATCGCTGTTCATGCTGTACGAGATTCTGCAGGCACTCAATACGATCATCCGGCAGAACAATATCCGACTCCCGAAACCAAGCGAAATGGAGCAGGCTGATCCTGTTTAGTTCGATTCACCCCTATGCGTCTCTCATCGTAACGTTGCGCTTGACTGCGCTGCCTTCGTCTCGCTTGAACACGACAACAATACCTCTGCCCTGTTCAAAGAAAATGCTGATCGGATCGAATCCCTCTTTTGCTTTCCTGTTGAGCAAGCCCTCAAGGTGATCGTGGATCGTGTCCTTAACTTCGTATTGATTCATTCCTTCGCCTTCCCCTTCTCTCTAGCCCAGCGCGTTTCAGCAGCCTTCCTGGCTAGCTGTTTACGCTTGGCTTTGCTGATCTTTTTCCAGCCCTCGTTTTTAGCCCTTTGATCTCCTCCGAGCTTCCCTAGTGCCTGAGCCGCTGGATTCTTTTCCTTGCCCATTGGAGGGGCAATTCTACGGGCCGACTTTTGTCACTTGCTAATGCGCTAGCGCTAGAGCATAATTCCCCACCTCAAACACAAACGCCTCTCTAGGGCGCTCTAAACGCCACAGAGAGGCTAACCATGAACCACTTCTACGAAGGAGAAGCAGCCAATGGCTAAGGCACAATCTACATCAGCAGTTCTAACGTCCCCAACTGTAAAAAACAGCAGCAAGCCGTTCTACAAGCCTAGTCCCATCGACGTACACGCGCTTTTGGCATCGCTCACCCCCGAGCAGCTAGCCGAATGCGTGGAGGTTGGGTGCTACTGCTGGCCGCCGAAAATGGTTCGCGATGTGATGGCCAATCTAGGGCCAAAGCAGCAAGCGCTTTGCGAACTTCTCGCGAGTTCCGGCGACGAAGACTTGGAGCACATTCAGCAAAAGTTGAAACTTGAATCGTTCGAAGAGGTCGAGCGTGTTATTGCCGATCTTCGCAGCCAATTGAGAGAGATGGGCATACACCCGCAAGAGGTCTATCACGTCGATTTTCGTGTTTACGACGAGAGTAAGGGAATCGAGCGACACTACTACGGCAATGGAGAGTTCATTGAGAACTTTCACAAAGCGATGTATCCCAAAAAATGGGCCGATGCGCGGAGACGCGAGAAGGCACGAGAGAAGAAGGAAGAAAAGGAAATGGCCGAAATCCGAGCATCCGAACCACAACAGGCTTCAGTCTCGTAAATCCCAACAACGGGCACACCGGGCCACTCCTGCGAGTGGCCTTTTTAAGTTTTTCAGGATATCTGCTTTGCGGTCCTCATCCGTTGACGGCGCACAAACCCTACCCAAGCGACTATAGCTAGAGCTATCATTCCCGCGTCCAGAACAATCAACATGAGTACACACGCCAACTCAGCGGGAGAGAACGTGTCTGAAATCCAAGCCCTTACGGATGAAATTGCGAGACGGTCAGGCCAAGTCGATTTCTGGAATACGGCAATCATCATCGTCGGCATTGTTACATTTATTGCCGCTGGCGCACTTGTCATTAGCCAGTTTGTCGCATTTCGAAGAGCTAAACAGTTGACAGATGCGCAGGCCCAACTATTAACCGTGAAGGATGCAGAACTCCAGCGCGATCTGGGAAGCAAGGATGTGCGAATCCAAGAGGCAGGAGAGCGAGCAGCAAAAGCGGATGCCGCTGCTGCCATCGCACGCGCCGACGCCGCGCACGCGGCAGAGCGAGCAGCAAGCTTGGAAAAAGAAGCGGCGGACGCGAAGCTGGAAACCGAGCGTATCAAGCAGGTGGTTGCATGGCGAGAACTCTCTCCCGCAACGGCTTCTCGGCTTGCGCAGGTGTTGGCCAGTAAGCCGGGAGCGGTAAACCTTCGATATACGGACGGCGATCCAGAGGCGCTTGCATTCGCATCCCAGTTCGCCCGTGTTCTGGAAGCAGCCAAATGGAGGGTTGCGCCAGGGGCCGCCAAGCTGGCTAATGCCATCCAGTTTGGAATCACATTACCGGACAGCAATGGGATAGACGCCAACACCCTAAGATTGGCATTCTCAGCAGCGAAGATAGAGTACTCAACAGAGCCACTACAGCCAGTCGGAATGATTGGTTTTGCGATGGAAACTATAAACGGCGCACCAACACTCTGGATTGGCTCAAAAAGACCGCCCACGCTCAAGTAGAAAAGGAATATAACAATCTTCACTCGAAGGGCCCCCCTTGCCTTTAGCTGTTGTAATACGGGATCTTTTGCGTTGTGCCGCCAATGTTAATGACAAGGAACCCCGCCGGATTTGCCGGAAGTGTTTGAGCACCTGCGGTTGCCGTGGTAGCCGTCGTTGTGCCGAAGCCCACTTGGCTAGCGCTGACGGTCGGAGTTGCTCCAACCACTTTCATTCCAGCAGAGCCAACCTGCACAACATCGTTTGTGTCCTTCGCTAGTCCAGTGATGTCTCCGCTGTTTGCGTTGTTGCGAAAGTTGACTGCTTCGGCTGATGCCAACCGGAACATGCCCGTACTGGCGTGCGTGGAAGTGCCGCCTTGAAAGGCGATTGCGTTTGCAGTGCCATCAACGCCGACATAATAGAGATTGCCCCCGGCTGCTGTTTGGAACAGTACAAAGTTGCCGCTAGGGCCAGAGTCCGTAGCCCGCTTCGCAAAAATGGTATTGTCGCCGTTTACGGGCTGAAATGTAATGTCGCGAGCAGTGAATATTCCGTTCGGCCAAGTTGCCTTCTTTGAAACTAGATCAACGAATATGTTTTGGCCGTTGTCCGTCCAAGTTCCGTCGAATCTCCCCTGGAATAGATTGTCCTTGCCGATAGAAGTGCTGGCAGTGACATTGATCGGAGTCGTGGTATCCCAAATATCACCATAGAACTGATTCCAATAAATGTTGCTGTTGGCGGCCCCGGTGCTCGCCATTTTGATTCCTTCGGTTGTGCTGGAGCCTTTCTCGAAAGAGCATCCCGCAAAGACGTTTCCATTTACTTGTCCGCCGTCCGAATCAAAGTAGATACCGGTAACCGGGAACGACATCTGAATATCTGTAAAGTGATTCCCATTCACCCATCCATTTCCTGTAGCGAATAGATGAATCCCATACTGCAAACCAATAAACCGCACATTCGAAACCGAGACAAAGGAAACAACCTGAGAACTACTTGACGCGCTCATGTAGATACCTTGTCCAGTCGTTATGCTAGTCCCGATTATGCGAATGTCTCTCAGGGATGTTTTCTGCCCATCAACGTAGTTCCCGACTGAGAACTTAATAACCTTGCCCGTGTATGACTGGTTCGTAACATCTACAGTCAGTCCCTGAATCTGCCCGTTCACATTAACAGAGAACATATCAAGGGCCGCGCTTCCGGGTTGGAACTTGGTAGACGGATCGCAGAGCAATAGGATGGGAGTCGAAGAACCGCCAAGGGTAATAGTTGAACTGACGGTTTGAGTACCCGCCCCAAAGCCCCGGCAATCTACAACGCCGCCAGATGGTAAATCAGCGATGGCAGCAGCAATCTTCGCGCCTGCATCGGAACCCGAATATTGATCGGCAAATCGAACTAGGTTCAGTTTCTTGGTTAGCAGTCCGGCAGAGAATGTAGTCAATCCTGTAACCGGAGAGTTGGCAGCGTCAGTGCGGAGGTAGGTAGTGTCTCCAGTTGGCGCAGTAACAACTACAGGCAGCGAGATTGCAGGCGGACTCGCAACATCGATGGTTGCGCTCTGCTTAGCATGGATAGCTATTTCTGGTCCTGCCGTTCCATTGGCATAAACAATCATGCCGTAACTCACGGCTGTCGTTGAGCCGCTTACGGAAATATCACCGCCGAGCAATCCAGTTGCGTCCCTGGTGCTGTAGATCGTGCCTGTTACGTTGCCTGAGGAATCTGCGGGAATATCGCAATAGAACTGCCCGTCTGCGCTGATTAACGGGGCAATGGTGCCAGTTCCGGTTACAGTCGGCTGTGCGCCACGGGTGCCTCTGAGCACGAAACGAATAAAGGCATTCGTGGATGAACCGCTTGCGCCTGTGGCTAACGTCTTGATGGAGCCAGATACATTAGTCGGCATTGTATAAACCTTCGATGAGCGCAGTGCATTCGCCCAGAGTCTTAATGACTGCATCGCGGGTTTCAAATTCTCCCGCTTCGATTGCGTGAACGTGATTGATGGCTTTTCTCATTGCAGATACAGCTCCGTTGACGTGCTCAGTATCGGAAGGCGTTCGATGCGCCATCTACTGTTCCTCTTTCTCTGGGGGATTTAACCCGTAATCTTTGTCCCAGCCGCAATCGCCTGCTCGCTGTGGGAGTTTGGCTGGAGTGAACTGTGCGGGTTTAGGCAACTGCGTATTTGGCTCATCGCCCAAGCCGGGAATGTTGTCGAATGAGGGGATCGCAACCGCGTTTATCACCAAAATTCCCTGTGCAGATTCTGGCGTGAACATTTGAATTCTTTTGTCAGTTCCTAGCATTTTCAATGAGGCAGTAGCCCTGTCTTTGCCGGTCACTACGTTTTCCAGCAATGCGCCTCGAACTACGTGCTCCTGTTGCTCTGGAGTGACGTTCTTACCGAGATCCTCAAACTTGCCGAGCTTCTTTAGTGCGTATTCATGGCGGGCCTGTTTGAACTTCTCGCGTTCACCTTGCGGTAATGCAGCTAATCCCCGCGCAGCAGTCTGCGACGAATAGCCACCCGCGAGAAGTGCATCTCTAATCGTGCCCTTTGCGGCAATGCGGGCCATCTTGTCTAGGTCTTTACGTTTCGCTTTTGGCATCGTTTCCCTCAGCGACTCGATAACTGTCCGACTCTCTCAACGTACTTCCGAGCCTCTTGCGCCTTTGACTGCTCCTGCGCACCTCTTAACTGCTCCGCCTTGATATTCGCTTCCAGCGTCGGCACAGAATCACGAATATAAGCAACGTCACTCGTTCGCAACAGTCCCTCAATTGATTGATCGATAGTCTTGTTCTCAATGAAGTAATTGAGCGACGCGGCATACTCCCCTAACCAGTGCTCCGCGACTTCGCGAGTAATCCACTCAGGCATAGGCTTTCGTTCTTCCCTAGCATTAAGATCATCGAAAGCGATTGCCTCCACATCGCCAGCCTGTAGCAATGCGCAATCCTTCTCCAGTTTGTCTTTTGCGCCAAGCAGAACTAAATCGCCTGAACGTTTAACCGCAAGCTGCAGACCGTCGCTAATGAGGTCGAATCGCACGATGGCATGACCTTTGGTTAGCTTTGTGATCGTGCCTTTCACAACTGCGGGCTTGCCGTTTGCGTCTGGCGGTGGCGGAATCATTTTCAGTTCAACTGATTGACCTTCTTTGAATGCCATGCGTTCCTTTCAGGGAATCAATACTGCTGTTACTGCGAATGTGTACTGAGTGCCGACAGCGACGTATTTCACGCGCCAGTTGCTACCTATCGGGCCGCTAACAATGGTTGCTGCTGCTAGCTGTGCATCCTTTAGCACTCCTGCTGCGTTTGAACCGCCAACTACTGCTGCAACCCATGAACCGGGAGAGGTTGTTACCTGGGTGAAATGGATGAAGTCATTCCACACAGAAGTGCCTGTTGGAACGTCGCCGCGTTTATCGCTCGCGCCAGCTACCGGAAGTTCCTGTTGGATGTAAACATCAAGCGTTGTGCCCGTGCTGATCGCGCTGACATTGAGCGTGATAATGGCTGACGTGTAGCCAGAGACGCAGAGCGGAGTAGTGCTCGCGACGGTTCCCGCTGCAACTGCTGTCGAGGGAAACAGTACAACTCTGCGCTCTCCTACTTGTGCCATCGCTTATTCCAGTCCAGCCTGTTTCTTTAGTTCGGGTAAGTCTGTTGTCCATGCAGCGTCGGGCTGAGCCTGAGGGAATGCCGCCTCTCGCAATTGTTCAAGTGACATCTCGCTTACCGCTTTTACATCGACTGGAGCAGGTTCATCGTTAATTCGCTTTTCATAGCTAGCCAGAGCAAACGCCTGCCTGAAATCGGCAGCAGTCGCGATAAATGGATTCACGATGTAGCTGAGCACGGCATCTCTATTCTGCGAGTTGTCCTTATAGCCTGGATGCGCAGCTTTGAAGTCTGCCCATGCGTTCTCTAGCTGTTGTAGTTCTGCCGGTATCTCAGGCTCGCTCATCTTCCGCTTTAGTTCGGGCAGAGGCATTAACCATGCTTGCTGTTCTGTGAGCGCCACTTATCCCAGCCCTGCAGCTTTCTTGAGCTGGTTCAAGTCCATAGTCCATGCGTTCTGATCGCCCGTAGCTGGCGCTGCTCCAGCGCTCAGCATTATCGGCGGTCTTGGTGCCGGTGGAGGTGTTCTGTGCACGTAGGGCGTTGCCCGACCTTCCCGCAGCGCGACTGCCCAAGCAATCTTCAACTCCTGCGCAGATGGAACATACCCACGGGGAATCTGTCCCCCATGCAGCTCTACTAATGTGCTCGCCAGCGCCTCGCCTTGTTCCGGCAAATCTACGTATTCGGGACAGGCCATGTGAAATTCTTTAAGCGCATTGCCCATCTGCCAGTTCTCGGAGGCAGTCGAGTACCTTTCGAGAACCTGCGGCAATTGCTCGACAGGCACCTGCAGTACGTCTGCGACAATTGAGGCTTTCGCTTCGGGGGTGAGAACGTCTTTCAGAATGAAGTCACGAACCGCCTTCGCTTGTTCCATTGCCGCTTGAGCTTCCATCTCTGGAGATGCTGGCTCTTGTGGCATCTGTACTGACTGCGCAGGATTTTGTTGAAAATCGTCATACTGCTTCCGAACCTGACGCGCCCATACAGTTGTGTCGATCTTCGACTTAACCAGCTTTGGCAAAAGCTCGTTGATATCTTTTCCCCTGAATACTTCCCCGGTATTCAGCTTCAATTCGATACCGTCAGGCGTCTCTACCATCATGTACGGCTCTGAAGGGGAAGCGGCAGCGGGAGATTGCGGCTCTAATTGCACCTGTGACTGAGGCTGCGCTACAGGCGCGGGCTGGTCAATGCCAGCCGCCTGCTTCAAATCGGTTAGCGGGATCGCCCACGGATTCTCGCCGTTAAGCGATGGGGCTTCTACTGTCGTGATCGTTTCTTCGCTCATTGATTCTCCGAAAGCTGACTATGTACGTGCTTGTGCAACTTGAGCGCACGTTCTACGTTCGCTTCAATGTCAGGTTGGCCGCCGCGTGCAATGGCCCCTGCGATTAACGTGCTTGCCGCGTTCAAGACAGCATCGTGCTCGCTTGGAATTGCAGGCTTGATAACTTCGACGTGAATATCCGGTTTAACTTGTAGGTTCACTTGTGGCACTGGAGGTGCGGGCTGCTCTGGGAAGAATCCTTCGCCAGTGCGTAGCCAGCGCAACAAACTTCTGAGGCGTTCAATCATCGTTTCCCTGCCTGTATGCCGTTGACTACGGCTGCGACTCTTTGAGCATTCCCACCTGCCAGAGCGTTTGCCAGTTCATTTCGGGCAACTGCGCTAGTGCTCAACCATGCGGGAGAGCGCATCAACGTCAATGCTCCGGCTGTTGCTGCTGCCCACTCCGCGCCTTCTTTCGGCCCGCCATGCGCATAACCTGCGATACCGGCAACAGTAGCTAGGCCCGTTGGAGCTACATATTTGCCGATGTCGCGGGTTGCAGTTCCGCCAGCTACGTCCTGCACTCGTTTCCAGAAGTGAATTGCCTTGTTCGCTTCTGCAATATCTGGGTGATTGTCGTTGACGATTCCACGAATAGAATCCGCTGCTGCTTTCTCGAGATTTCCGACAGGAGTTAAGACCTTTTCACCTGTCATGCTTGGAATGAAGCTAGTACCTGGCTGGCCTTCGTCCAGTGCTCGCTTGAGCTTTAGAAGATCCTCAGTTCGTGCAGCTCCATTCTGGGAAAGGTTGGCAATCTCGCTCGCAAGGTCTGAGGCACGCTGCGCCACTTCCGGTTGCGCCGGTGCGCCAGTGCTATAGCGAGTCGCATCAACAATGCTGTTCAATTTGTCTAGTACCGGCTGCACTGCATCGCGAGTGTTCGGCGGCAATGATGCGACGGCATCTGAAAGCGATTGGCCTGCTTCGCTCGATTTCGCTGCAGCGCGTGAAGCCAGTTGATCGGCAGAGGCAAAGACTTGCCTTTGATTCAGTAGCTCTGGCGCTACTTGCTGAGCAATGGCCTTATCTGCCATCCCAGCCGGTTTCATAGCCTGAGTCATCCGACGCAGAGCAAGACTCTTGAGCAGTGGCACGCTGATTTCGCTTGCTGCCCCTGTAGCGCCTGCAATCGCGTTCTGAGTAGCATTGCCGCCTGTGATGGCCGAAGCGCCAGCCTGCCCAGCTCCCTGAAGCAACATGCGTGCGAGCAGTGGGAGTTTTGCTGCATCTCCGATTAACCCAGCGCCTTCGCCGGCTGCGATGAATGGAGCTTGCTTCGCTGCAATCATGTTTGCCTGTGCATTCACGGCATTGGTTGTGCCTGTGGGAACTGGAACGCCTGAGACGGAAGTAAACGCGGGCTGGTTTGCCAGACGTTCCGCTTCCGCATCCTCTGGGGCAAGCCTCAGGGGAATTGTTTGCGCTCCGGGCTGCAGGTTGCCGGACGCATCTACGCTCATGCCCGAAGGCAAAGCATTCGCATCGAATCCCACTTTAGAGCTGAGATATTGCCGAGTAGTAATCGGCACATACTTATCGCGCAGCGCGAACCCGAGGTCAGTTGTCTGAATGAGCCTTGTATCTTTGCCCTTCTGGACGAACTGGCCTATCTGATAACCGTCCTGTTTGGCAGCATCGACATCGCTGGGGTTAACCCAGCGTTGATCCCTGCCGTCTGCCGAAATCATCGGAACCATTCCGGGAGTCGCCATTAACGCGGACTCCCGCTAACCGGAATTGAGCGAGACTTCCAATCACTCCCGCTGTTGCTTGTCGCTCCGGCAAACGAAGGATTCAGCGCGCCTGAGTCGATAGCATTCAGTTTCGTGTGCGTGTTGGCGATAATCTGCCGTTGCGCGATCGGATCATCCGCGTTGATGAGAGACTGGCGGGCATCTTCGATGATTCCGCGTTTTGCTTGAGCCTTCGCCTCAACTGCTCCGACTAGGTTCTGCACCTGTGAACGCTGGGAAGGTGTCAAGGAATTGGCGTGGGCCGGATCGGTTGACCATTTCTGTGCCCATGCTTGCAGGTTCTGCCAGTTACTTCTACCGCCGACAATGCGGCTGATTTCCGCCTCGTTCATGCGGAGTCCAGAACCTTGACCACCCGCCATGATCGTGAGTAATTCTGGGGCAACCAAACTATCGGCCTGAGGGGAATTTTGCCGTAGAGTTTCATCAAGCCTGCTCATGCGACTAAGTGAATCCTCGATAGGCTTCGCGATTGTGTCTAGGTGATTTGAATTGAAAGTGTAGTTTCTATCTGCGCGTGCATCGTTGCGGGCCTGATTCTGGAAATTAGCCTGATCCTGCCTGAAGTTTTGCTGGAAATCGTGAGTTTGCTTTAATCCAAGAGCCTTCTCCTGATCGTCCAGAGCGCCACTGATGCGGGCGTAATCCTTGTCGGTCGCATTGGCAGGCAAGGTGTATTCATCCGGCAACGGCTGGCCTGGATTCAATACCTGATAGCGACGTGTTAGGGCTGCGTTGAGCTGGTTTCTCGATACATCGCCTAGCTGCACGCCTTGGTGCTGCTCGCGAGTATCCCCGATGTCTTTTACCGCCATGAAGTAGGGAGTTAGATCGCCCTTGATGGCGCTCTCGGTGCGGGCTGCGTCCAGAATCGCTTTTTCGTGAGGCGCTAAATCTCCAAGGTTGGCAGCGGGATCGTTCATGCCCTGCCCCGAAAAGAATTGCGAGAACATTTGTTGTTTGCGCTGTTCTATCTGAGTTTGAACGCCGAGCAGTTGAGCGCGAGCGTTGCCCTCGTTCGTCTCCGATGCCATCTTGTTCTGCATCGCAATACGCATTGCTTTGTCTGCATCAGTCTCACCGCCAGCAGCATGGACCATGGTTTGCCCGGCTCCGTACGCGATGCCGCCAAGAATCGAGGCGAGAGCATGTCGAAGCCCTTGCTTCACGGGTCCGGGAGTTGCGGCAGTAAGCGGCAATGATTGTGACGGCTGCGCTTGCTCCAGTGGATTCTGTTGAGGCTGCTGCAGCGAGAATTGCGGTTGAGACTGTTGCTGCGCCCGCTGCACCAAGTAATCGAGATAGCCGCGATTCGAGGCGTTCTGATTTTCGAGCGCCGTCGCTCCAGAGTCGGGAGCGGCCTGCGGAGTGTCGTACCACTGTGCGGGAGTGCCCATCTAGGTTGCACTCACTTCCCGCTGCCTCGACTGTAATCGGAACTTCTCAGCCTGTAGCAGCAAAGTAAAAAACTCACGATAAGTGCAGCCGCGTTCGTCGCACGTTTCCTCAAGGAACCGCTTAAACTCTGGCGCGAGCCTTACCGTCACTAACTTGGCCTTTGAATCCTGCTTTCGTTCTTGCCCTGCGTAGGTAATCACTGCGTAACTCCTGCTCGTTGATCGAGGCTGCGCGTGTGCACCGCTCCAATGAGAGCCTCGACAATCTTTGGCAACTTGGCCAGACTCTCGGGATTAGGGTTGCCGACTTCGATGTTATGAACGTCGAATGCCGAGAACGCTTCGCCCCATTCCGACTGTCCCTCTTCAAATTGTTTCTGCAGATACTCGACTAATTCCGCCTGCGAAACATCGAGCGCCCCACGAAGATGCCGTAGCGCATTGCCTAACTCAGTCCAGTTAACCGCTGCGTCGTATTTCATAAATAGGCAGAGTTGTCCTCTTGTAAGCTAAATGGCCGCTTTCGTTTTGTCAAGTATTTCTCAATTACTTTCGTCAATCGTTTAGACATACTTAATCAGCCATATCGAGCGGGAAATCATCAGAGTTTGAATGTCGTGGTGCGCTTGGACCTAAGGCAGCTGGGACAGGCACCGGACGAGTGATGGCCGACCCGGGCAAACGAAGAGCCTTCCCCCGGAAATTCCCGTTTTGAAACTCGCAAACACACAACAGCGCAGCCCGACTTGCTCTACTCCTGGCAGTGCGGATCGGGCATGAGTGTTGGTGTGGTTTGGTGTAGGTCGCTACGTTTCTCACTACATCTACTCCTGTGCTGTGCCGCATCATCCTTATCCGCCAATCACTTAGAGTAGGTCACGCACTAGACTTCTCATCTAGTGGTATCGCTCGGTAACAAGATCGTTGATGAATCTCTGCTTCTCTGCGTCCGGTACACGCGCCCAGAAGTCGCTTGCAAAGAACGTCTCTGGTGTTTCCTTGCGTTTCTTGGCGAGCGCTGCAGGTAGATACGGGAACAGTTTGTCTATTTCGTCTTGTGTCATTTGGTTTACCCTCGTTTTCAATCAGAAATGTGCCTAATCGTTTAGCTGACCAGCGTTCGTGTCGGCCAGCTTTTCTGTACCAGCGTCCTGACCTGTACTCTGTACCGCCTTATATAAGGCGGCGGTACTGGTACAAGTGGACTCAGGCAGAGATGTACTGCTGTACTGACTTGTACTGGTACTGCTGGTATAGGTGCCTAATGGGAAGTAGCGCAGAGAGTTCTTTGGCCCTGCTTCAGACCTCCACTTTGCACCGTCATAAAGTTTGAGCAAGTCACAAGCTTTGGTGCGTCCCATGCGAGACTGCTGGTAGATAGCGTTCTGACTCAGTCCCGGCGAAGCTGAGATGATTTCCGCGAGTGCGTCTGCATCGTTCCGGCGTTCTGCCTTGGCAGGCGCGTCAACGACTGTGAATTGTCCGTTCTCGAAATCGGGCTGGATCGTGAGCTTAAATTCGGCAGTGGCGCGAGTCTTGAACACGTCGAGCGTGAGCAGTCCATCATCCGATTTGCTCAGGCTGCAGGCTATGTCGGAGTTGGCGAGGATCTCACTGCTGCCACGGTATTTGTTGATGTCCGACTTGCCGCGATGGTGAATGAGTAGAACCGAGGCCCCAGCGTTCGCCAGTGCTCGAATCTTGCGTGTAGTAAGCGCCATCTCCTGCACGCTGTTTTCGTCGCCGTCATGGAAACGTACCAGTGAATCGAAGATGAGCAGATAACCCTGCTTTGCGAGTTCAAGTAATCGCGGATCGTCAAAGCTAGGAACTTCGCCAATACCGGACCATCCGGCCCAGAGTTTCACGTCATCCTTAACTGGCCCATCAAAAAACGTGCGCCAGCGCTGTTGAATGACGCTGCGAGGGTTTTCTTTGTCTAAAACGAGAACTTTGGTTTTGTAGCAGGCGCGTCCAAGCCAGTCTTGAGTAAATGCAATCCTCTGAGCCGCTGAGAGCGCAAGGAACGTCTTACCGTCTCCTGGTTGGCCTGTGAGCAGAGTCACGCCACCGCGAAGCAATAGGCCGTAAACAATCCAGTCGTCTTGCTGAACCGGCAGCTCTAAGGGATCGGGCAGCCTGTCGATGCTGTTCTCGGTGCATTCATATTCGGAGAGACGGTCAACAAACCTTTTCGCATGAGAGATGATTTCAGGAACCGTCAAGCCCTCGGTTCCTTCCATGCACTCGCCTGCTAGCGCCTCGAATGCCGTAATGCCAAACCGTCTTGCCGCTGCAGTCTTGATCGTGGCAATCAGATGCGCGACCGACTTTCGCTTTGGCAGTAACTCTGTGAGCGAGTCAATGTATGGCCCCCACTCGGGCACTGGCGAGTCGGGCACTTTCGACAATTCCGCACGAAGCGTCAAGCCATCTATAGGCGTACCTGCAGAGGCTAATGCAGCCATTGCGCGATGAGTGAGCCGAGCAGCAGCAAATTTGAAGTCGTCCGGTTTAAGCTGCTTGGCTTCTGCGGCCCAGAGGTCGTTATTGAGGATGACAGAGCCGAGGACGGCTTTCTCTGTGCTCTCAATGGCGGAATCTGGCTTTGCCATCAGCGCACCGACCTTTCCAGAATGTCGGCCAGCATCCGAAACTCGCCAAAGGTCAGGTCGTTGAATGTGGTGATCGTCCGCCCGCAGTTGCGCGATGCCCACGCAAGGCGCTGAGCACGGTCGTCATCTTCCACGCTCCAGAGATTCCAAAGAGCGAGCAGCAATTTGCGCTGTGGCGTGGTTATCTTCTGGTTGAGTTTGTCGCTAGATGTGGTATCCTGCACCTGTCTCCATTCCCATTTCTGCACTCTGAGCCGTGGTTAGCGTCCACGGCTTTGCTTTTGGTGTGGCATTCGTGAGCGCAGCCTTCGTATCGGCACTTCCGGCATTTGCCGAGGCTGCAATAGCCGCTGATAATCCCGCCGTTCATCGCTATTAGGCCGCTGGCTTCGGTGACTCATCGACAATCAGCTTTGCCAGCTCGCTCTCGCGGATCATGGTTTTGCCGCCCACCTTGGTTCTTTGCACCTTGCCGGTCCGGAGATAGTTCCAGAGCGTCCAATAAGCCAATCCCAACCAAGGCAATTCGCTCGCTTCCCTGACGCTGTAAAGCCGTTCCCGTTCAGTACTCATCGCGTTTGATATTCCTTTGCATTTTTTTGTCGCAAGCCACGCCAGTAGGTGTATGCTTGTTTTGCTTGACTTAACGTTAGCAATTGTCGCTACTGTCACGCAAACATCATTCACTCACGCTAGTCGCTACTGTCACGCAGGATTTATGGACAAGAAAAATCTCGAGGCTCTGGCGCAGTGGGGAGCAAAGAAGATGCTCACCGACATCGCGAACATTCCGCCCCAGCAAACGGAAGATGACTACAAGCAAGCGCTGGAGCAGTGCCGCGAGTTCGTTCGACGATATGGGCGATTACGAAATAAGGGGCAGCAATACAACACGCTGGACGATCATGCTGCTGAGGTCCGCATGTTTGCTCCGACCTGCTGGCACGCATGGCGTGCGAATACACAAGACGAAATGGATGCTGTTAGTCGCGAGCTTGACGGAATCTTCGAGCCGAACATGTACGACATGGGCAAAGGGACAGCAGTTAAGAGCGATTTCTCTACTGGATCGTGGACTCCGGTCGCAAGAGACTTGCTCGATGTCTTGGCCCTGGAATTGGTGAAATCGCGCAAGCTGCTGCACCGCTGCGAGCGTCCAGACTGCGGGCGATATTTCATCAAGTCATTCAGCCGGGATAGGTACTGCTCAACTGCCTGCGGGGAAATCATGCGTGAGCGTGGGCAGAGACAATGGCTTGAAGATCACCGAAAAGAAGTCAACGAGAAACGCAGAAAGCCAACACGCGGAAAGAAAGGAAAATAACCATGATCTACAAACGCGGAAACGTCTATTGGTTCAACTTCGTTTGGAACGGAAAGCACATCCAGAAAACAACCAAAACCGGCAATGCGAATGCCGCCCGCACCATCGAATCGGCATATCGAATCAAGCTGGCAAAGGGCGAAGTAGGAATTGAAGAGCTGAAACCGAAACCGGAATGCCCGACATTCGCCACTTTCAAAGACACGTTCATGGATTGGGTTAAGGCCGAGAAATCGAACGAGCGCACGCAGGCATTTTATGAAACCTGCTATGACCGTCTTTGCGAGTTCAAGGAACTTAGCAAGGCGAAGCTCAGCGAAATTGATGAGCCGATGATCGAGCGCTTCAAGCTGGCTCACAAGGAAACGCACAAGAGCACGGTTAACAGGTATCTCGCTACTCTGCGCAAAGCTCTACGTTATGCCTCCCGCAAGCTCAAGCTCATCGACAACACGCCTCTAATCGAGATGTACAGCAAAGAAGATGGAGCCGAGCGCCAGTGTGAGTTTGTATACAGCGCTGCCGACTATCGCTCCTGGTTGGCTGCAGCGCGTGAGCCTCTGCGCTCTGCGTCGATCCTCGCCCATGACAGCGGAACCTGCCGAGGTGAGATGCTGGCCCTTCAGCGTGATTGCGTGGATCTTCAAAAGAAGCCAGACGAAAACGGATTCTGGGGAACAGTGCAGATTCGTCGCGGCCTCAAACGACAGGCGAGACGGCGCACACTTCCAATTACCGAGGACATGGCTGCTGTGCTGTCGGAGCTGTTGAGGCAGTCGAAGTGTGAGTATGTGTTCACCAGCCTGCAGGATCGAACGCAGCCGCTCTCAGCGAACACTCTAGCGGACCAGCACCGCGTGGTAATGGAAACCTGCACCTTCCACCCTGATGCTGGCCTTCACGCTCTCAGGCATACATTCCTGACAGAGTGCGGAAGGCATACGCAGAACGTGAAAGCACTACAGAAAATCGCGGGGCATTCGAGGATCGAAACGACTATGCGCTACATCCATCCGGAAGATGCGGACATGCTCCAGATCGCCAGTGCAGTACAGCAGGCACGTTCAAAGAATGTCACTACAGTTTTCACTACATCGACTCAGCAGCAGACCACAGAAGCTCGTAAGATGTAGAATCTAAACACGCGAAAGTGGCGGAATTGGCAGACGCACCAGACTTAGGATCTGGCGGGTAAAACCGTGAGGGTTCGAGTCCCTCCTTTCGCACC
>Ga0070741_10008211_pt1 | contig 21099 bp, 25 predicted proteins | sample Coa_R1_4_FD_66440 | JGI IMG/M metagenome (GOLD analysis project Ga0070741, IMG submission 66440) | Surface soil microbial communities from Centralia Pennsylvania, which are recovering from an underground coalmine fire - Coalmine... | ecosystem: Environmental > Terrestrial > Soil > Unclassified ...
AGGGTCGGGTCGTCGGTTTCCCCCAGAAGCTTCTCGAAATGAACGATGTTCTGCTGACAGATGAACCGCTTCATGGATCCCGCGATGGCAAACGTGCGCTACGCTGCGCTTTGGTTCCATCTATGCCATAGGGTCGATGGCGGCGGGAAGCTCGTTCGGAGGCGCTTGATCGCCGATCACGGCGGTTTGTCTCGTCGGGGGGGATCCTGGTCCAATAGCTCGGTCCGAATTCCTACGGGTGGGCTGCCATGTATCGTTTACGATACCCTACACCGATATTTCGCGCTCATCCCTCCGGGTGGCCCCAGCCGATCATGACAACTAATCCGCTTTCGACACGGTTTGCTTGCGCTCGCCTCTCTCGACCTTGCCTTCTGGACTTCCTGCCGAGACTTGACTGCAACGCTCACCACCACGGCTCTTGACCGCAGCAGCTTGCAGTGGCTTGGGATCAGCACCTGATTGCCGAACCCGAAGGGCCCTCCTTCATCTCTCGTACAGTTGCGCGTTGCCGTTTGGACCGGCCACGCTCGTGACACACGACCCAAAGGCGACATTGGCAAAAATACACGTTGCGACAAAGCTAGATTCAGCCCCTATCAATGCACTCGGTTGAACCGGTACAATGCTGGCTCCGGAGCGTGGGGGCGGACATGAAACGGCGCGAGTTCATTCAGTTAATCGCAGGCGCGGCGACAGGCTGGCCTGTCGCAATTCAGGCTCAGCAACTGCCAAAATGGCGTATAGGATTTCTTAGCCCAGGCAGTCTGAACCCGCATACCGCACAGCGTATCGCGGCGTTCAGCGATGGACTAGGTCAAGGCGGTTTGCGGGAGATTGCCGAAATTGAGATCGTGGCCCGTTACGCCGATAACCAGCTCGACCGACTGCCTGCATTGGCGCAGGAACTGGTGGAGCAAGGCGTTCGGGCCATCACCGCTGCCGCTCCGGCGGCTGTCGGTGCCGCGCGAAGTGCAACATCTGTTATCCCAATCGTTGCGATGGACTTGGAATCCGATCCGGTTGCGAACGGTTGGGCTAGGAGCCTGGCCCATCCTGGCAGCAACGTCACTGGTGTCTTCCTCGACTTACCCGGCTTCAGCGCCAAAACATTGCAGCTGTTGCGCGATGCGGTGCCGGGCCTTTCCAAGGTTGTAGTGTTCTGGCTCCCAGCGAGCGGGACTCGGCAATTGGATGCGGTATGCAGTGCGGCCGCCGGGCTGGAATTGAGCCTGGAAGTTCTGAAGGTTGGACACCCCTCTGAGTTTGAAGGGGCCTTTCAAGCGGCGGCGATCAAAGGCTTCAGGCGTATTGATGCTTTCCTCGCCGCTCATCGCCGCCAATCCACAGGTTCTTGCCGATCTGGCGCTCGTTAATCGTCTTCCTACGATCAGCATTTTTCCAGATTTCGCTCAAAAGGGCGGACTGGTGGCCTACGGACCTGATCTTCTTGAGCTATATCCGCAAGCGGCCGTTATGACCCGGAAATTGTTGCAGGGGGCCGCAGCCGCCGATTTGCCTATCGAGCGTCCGACACGATTCAAGCTCATAGCCAACCTCAAGACAGCGAAAGCGCTGGACTTGACGCTGCCGACATCCATTCTGCTCAGCGCCGACGAAGTGATCGAATAGAACAATTTGGTACAAAGCGTCAGTTTGTGCGACGCAAGTCCATGTCCGGAGTTGGAGGTAAACCCGACCTCGAAGTAGAAGCAGGATCTCGCCGCGCTCACTATCTTTGCCGCGCTGTCCCGCGGGAGTCTTCGGCGCTAACCGGCGATCACCTCGTTTCGGCATATCTCGCCACGGTCAATCCGAAGAAGCGGCAGTTCCTGGTCTTGCCGACAACCAGAATTAGCATCAGGATGCCCCGTTGCAGGATTGACAGGTCATCTGGTCGATCTGCATGTGGGATGCGCCGAGACCCGCACCACAGCCGCGCCCGGCGGCCTTTGAGAGAGATCGGATGCTGCTTCGGCCCAGAAAATGAGCGTGATATCGATTCACTCGCAGGTCGCTTACGGCCATGTCGGCAACAGCGCCGCCGTCTTTCCCATGCAGATGCACGGCATCGATGTGATCGCAGTCCCCACCACCCTGCTGAGCAACCGGCCGGGCTACCCGACGGTCCGCGGCCTCGCCTGTCGCTCGTCACCTGCCCGGTGGCCCTGCATGCGGGATCAAGGCCACGACGATCGACCAAGTAATCGACGCGGCACAAGCTCTTACGATGCGCGGTCCATCGACGGTCGTGGTCACCAGTGCCGAACTCCCCGATACGCCGGACCACGAGATCGAAACCCTTGCTGTCGAGGGGGTCGAGGAAGGATCGAAGCTGCAGCCCCGGGCGTGGCGCGTGCGCACGCCGAAGCTGCCAATCAACCCGTCCTACCCCTACGAAGTGAGGGATCGAAGGAATACTTCGACGAGATCCAGGACGTGAAGGTCACCGCTCGACATCGCCCGGCACATCGTCGACCAGAAGGCCGGCAACTTCGAGCCCGGCAAGTTCGAGGGCCAATACGAAACGGCGCTGGTCGAGCTCATCAACCAGAAGCGCGCGGGCAAGCCGATCGTGCCGATGGATCGGCCGAAAGGCGAGAACGTCGTCGATCTGATGGGCGCGCTACGCAAGAGCGTCGGCGGCGCAGCGGCGGAGAGCAGGATTTCAAAGAAGCCGGCCAAGAAGGCGAAAAAGGCGGCGGGCGGTCAGAAGGAGATGCTGATGCCCATCGCCGGCAAGAAGCCGGCGAAAGAGGCCGCCGCGAAGAAGCCGGCCGCGGGGGCACGGCGGAAGTCGGCATGAAGCAGCAACCTCATCCGGCAACGTGATCTTGGTTTCAGGATGAGCCACGAAAAAACCTCGAGCGAGGTCATGCAATCCCGGTCATGTCCCGCAGCGTCGCGACGAGTTCGGCGCCGCGATAAGGTTTTGGCAGAAAGACACTGCCTGCCGGCAGATCCTTGTCCGTGGCGCGCGCGTGGCCCGATGTCGCGACGATCTTGATGGGCGGCCAACGGTCCCTGACGAACCTGGCGAGCTTCAACCCGTCCATCGAGCCCGGCATCTGGATATCCGTGAATACAAGGTGGATATCTGACCGTGCGGACAGGATCGCGATGGCTTCGTCGGCGTTCGCCGCCGGAATGACTTCGAACCCCGCATCCTCCAGCACCTCGACGGAATCCATCCGCAAAAGGAGCTCGTCTTCGACGATCAGGATGACAGGCTTGATACTCGACATTAGTGCGATCCTCTCCTGCCCAAGCGGTCTGGAACAAGTTTGTTCCGAAGGATTAATTACTTAGGGCTCGCACGCGTTCAGCTTGGTCCGGTCTGGACCAGCGGCATTGAAAATACGAACCGGGTTTCCTGGGGGCTGGACGTTACGTCGATCCTTCCCCCGTGCGCTTGCGCGATCTGCGAAGCGATATGAAGTCCCAAGCCGAGGCCCTGCCGGCTGGCGCGGACGTCGCCGCGAAAGAACGGTTCGAAGAGTTTTTCCATGGCAGCCTCTGAAATGGGCTCGCCTGTGTTGGCGACCCAGAACTCGAGTTCCTTACCGTTCGTTTTCGCCCCCACGCGCACCGGCATGTCCCGGGCGCCGTGGGTGAGGGCATTGCCGATAAGATTGGACGCGAGTTGCCCGATCCGCGTGTGATCGCAATTGACCGGCTCTGCGATCTCAAAGTGGGTTTCAATGACGCGCTGCGGGGAGGCCGTCCGCAACTCATCGGCGACCTGTTCGAGTACGGGCTCTAGCGGCCGTAGGGCCCGATGCAAAGTAATGCCGCCTCCTAGCCGCCCGCGAGCGAAGTCCAGGATGTTGTCGATCAGGTCGGACATTCGGGTGACCGTCGAATTGATCATGTTCAGGACCCGGAGTTCTCTCTCGTTCTGTAGGTGTCCCGAGCGTTGAAGTATCCTCGCGCCCGCGCTGATGGCCGCCAGTGGATTCCGGAGATCATGGCCGAGGACAGCTATGAACTGCTCGCGCAGCTCGGCTGTTTCGCGCTCGTTCGCTAGGCTTGTCCGTAACTCGGATCTCGAATCGACCAACTGACGTTCGTAGCGGCGCCGGTCGGTGGCCTTGATGACGACCAGAGCCGTGAACAGGACTCCGCCGTCGGCATCCCGACGCTCGGCCGCGTTCGCGATCACCGGGAGGCGCTCGCCGGCGGCCGTCTCGAAATCCAGTGCGAACTCGTTGAAGGACCCTTGCATCCGGAGCAGGGGCGCGATGTGCGTTTCGTAATAGATGCGGCCCGCCATGTTCAGGAACTGATGGAGGCGTTGGCCGACGAGTTGATCGGCTACAAAACCCGTCCACGTCTCGAAGGTAGCGTTGACTTTGGCTATGCGTCCGTCGGGCCCGATCGTGAGGTAGCCGCAAGGGGCATTCTCGAACAGATAACGATACTCGTCGGATCCGGACTCAGACATAGGCTCGGATCGCCGACGCCACTTCGACCGGTGCGCTCAGGTTCGGACAGTGACCGGTTGCCTTAAGAAACACGATCTCGCTGCCTGGAATGCTGCTTCGCACGAACTTTCCGACCTCTTGGGAAGCGATGATGTCCTCGCTGCACTGAAGAATTAAAGTGGGGACCGTTACCTTGGACAGGTCGCTTCGGTTGTCGGACGTGAACGTCACTCGCGCAAAGGCTTTCGCGATCTCCGGGTCGGTTCGACAGAAGCTGTTGGTCAATTCCTCGCCGAGTTCCGGGCGATCCGGGTTGCCCATGATGGAAGGCGCCATCGCGGCGGACCAACCCATATGGTTGTCTTCAAGGAATTCGAGAAGTTCCGCGATCTGCTTTTCGCTGAAGCCCCCTTTGTAGTCGCCGTCATCGATGTATCTGGCGGAGGGGCCGCCCAACACCATTCGTCCGAATAATTCCGGAGCCTTGATCGAAGCCAGCACCCCGATCATGGCGCTGACGGAGTGTCCGACGAACACGGCATTCTTCAATCCCAACGCTTCGCCGATCTCCACCAGGTCGTCGGCGTAGCCGTGGAGCGTGGAATACTTCGCCTTGTCGTAGGTCGACAGGTCGGACCCGCCGGCGCCGACGTGGTCGAAAAGTACGACCTTGAATTCTCTCTCGAACTCGGGTGCCACGAAGCGCCACGTCTTCTGGTCGCAGCCGAAACCATGGGCGAACACCATGGCCCCATCGCCCCGGCCACTTACGTGGACGTTGTTTCTCGCCAAAACATTCATGCTGAATCCTTGGTCTCGCGAAAACCAGCGTCTACCCAACCAGAAGGCTGAACTCGCGGTTTTTCAGCCTAAGCTCTTGGTGCAGCAGATACCAGTCAGCTGGTGAGCCTCACGATGAGTTACGCCGCGGAGGCCTTCAACCCGTTCGTGAGTTCGCGCAACGCCGACATTACATCTTCCGTTGCGGTCTGCTGAATCATATGGCCGTTTCCCGGGAGCCTGTGAAAAATGCTGTGCGGTATGTCGGAATGCAGCCTGGCCGACTGGGCGTCGATATCGACAAGCTTGTCCTGCTCGCCCGCGATGATCACCACCGGCATTTTGAGATCGCCGTAGTGGCTGCGCTCCATCAGCGCGCCCGGGACCATGAGTGTGGCTTCCGCCGAGGCAGCCCTCAATTGCGATGGCCGCAGTGCCAAGTTTTTCGGAAAGCCCCTGAATTTTTCGGGCACGCCTCGCGGTCCGAACATTTTCGCCATCATCATCGGCCACGCGAGCCGCCCGAACAGAGGCGAAATGGTAAGGCTGAGAATGTCGCCGACCAGGGGCAGCGAGGCCGGGAGAGATGTGTACGTGTCGGACCGGACAGAGGGGTAATAGTATCCGGACGCGAGAACCAGTCCGCGGACGAAGGAAGGATATCGGTGGGCCATCGCAACGGCGACCGATGCGCCCCATGAGTGACCTAGAACGACTGCTCTGGAAACGCCGATCTTTTCGAGCGCGAGCTTCAAAAGGTTCGCTTGAGCGACCGGCGTCCAAACGACGTTGCGCGGGCGCTCGCTGTGTCCGAACCCTGGGCGGTCGAATGCAATGACGCGGTATTGTTTGGCCGCGATGTCGATGAGCCCGCTGCTTTCGAAATCCTGAATCATGCTCCCATTGCCATGCAGAAGGACGATCGGATCGCCAACGCCCCGCTCCATGTAGTGCAGTCGGACGCCGTTCACTTCGACGAAGCCGCCCTTGGGGGGATTTGCCGCTTCAGCCTTCTTCGCGAGGTACAGGTTGACTGCTGCTATTCCCGCCATGGAAGCGATGATGAGGGACACGGTCGCGATCAGGGAGCCGCGGCCGGACGCGGCAGAATGAGTTCGGCGCGCGCGTGCCGCTGGGACTGAGTTCATCGGGGGCTTTCTGGATTGCCCGCAATTCGGACGGCGCCCGATGGGTTGCGGCACAGGATAAACGTGCTGCATCCAACTTCGTTCCGACTCGGCTCTTCGCTGCTTTGTCGGACCGGAAGGATTAAGGGGGCAAACACCTCGGTTGGCCACCTCTATCCTGTGTTTCGCCCGTCCGTCCCCTCTCCGCGTCCGAGGGCAGTTCAACCGCACATGGCCGTCAGCGGGGGCGGACATTCCGGACAGGTTTCGCCGATCGAATCCAGGACATCGCGGATCTCGGCGACGGCCTCGTCCGGAGAGAACCCGGACGGCGGATCCTGCTCCGCGATCTCGATGGCACGCTGGCGGGCCTGCGGATCTGCCCGATCTTTTGCCCAGCCGTGCTCCTTGCATTCATGGATGGCGCCGACTTCCTGTGCAGCACGTTGATCGCCCAACCTCGCAGCGTGCAGATGGCTCTCGGTCTTTCCTTGGTCATCAGCATGCGGTACGAGAGACGACCGGGACGGCAAGATAGCTTCGCACAGGGAGGTGGCCTTCCGGCAGCCTTGTCCGAGGAAGGTGGGCGCGAACACTTCCGTGTTGCGGGGCATCGGAAACTTCGAGAACGCATCCAGCGGCGCTCCGGAACGGGTGTAGAGCATGTAGCTCTCGCCTGCGTTATTGATGACGTTGCAGGATGTTCCGAGCCCCCATATTCCAGCTGGTTACCCGCCCCTGCAAATCGGTTGTGATGGTCGCGGTATCGGTTGCCCCATCGACGATTTGCCTCCACTGCTACGCGGCAATGTGCGGCTCGCGATCTTCCATGAGCTGCGTCATAAGCCTCCAGCTGGACGGCGGCACACTGCAAGCCTCATGACGCCGGCCGCCCAAAATTGACTTCAAGGGAAACGACCCTCGTTGGCCATGGAACTAACCAGTAAACTCGCACCAGGTTCCTGCAGGCTGTATAATGATACCATGAAGCGGAGTCCATTATCCGGCCACCATTTCGCGGGCTGAGCGATATTGACTGGAACCTCCGCCCTTGCCCCGCCGAGTTTTGAGCGGTGGTCAGCGAGAACAACGGCAGATCCGCGCTGCGGTGCCTAGCATCCGCTGGGTTCCAAGTCACTCAAGCCTGCAATTGCGAGAAACAACTTTTACAGTTTGCCGGTTCCGCATTTGGAACAAACCCTCGCAGTCCAGCTTCTTATGGTCATTGGCTTGCGGGACGAACTCAAATCTCGCCCGGAACTAGCAGGGAACGAACGAGGCATTCATGACGCAGCTGGACGACCGGACGTTGGCGAATCTCGACGTTGTTCTCGAGGATTGCCGATCCCTACCCCACGGCGGCGATCACAAGGTAAGAAAGCAGATCGCGGAAAGACTGCTTGACACTGCAATTAAAGGGAACCGGAGCCTTGCCGGACTGACCGAGGTGGCGAAGGCCGCGCTTGCAGATGCGACGCAGACGTCGGCTTAGCGCTCCACCGGCCGCTGATCACCAGAGGCTGCTGGTCTTTCCGCAGACCGACTCCGTGTCTCTGCAATAGAGACGCAGCCGGTGCGGTCATTGGATTTGCATGGGAGCTCCAGCCTACTCGCCGATCCGGCGAGGGTTCCTCGGCCAGCCGTGGTCGTCGTACGATCCTGGGAGATGCAGCGAGTGCATCGTAGGAATGGAGGTGGTGATGCTTCTGTCTAGTGAATTTCCGTCTGTCATCGATTTCTACGAGCCGCCGCCGCTATATGAGCCCAGAGCCAAACGGGTTCCAGCTAACTCTCACTTAAAGTTTGATTGCCGTTGCAGTTGCGGCGGGCCCTCAGGCCGCCCGCACTATTGTTCATGTTCTGGAGCGTGAGTTTGAAGTCATGGCCGCCCCAGCCCTGTTGAGCAGTCACGATATCTTTGTGGGCCGCGGCGAGATCGCTGAACTCCTGCGGCGGCTCGATTGGAGTAGTTCACCGCTAGGATCACCGGAGACATGGCCTCAGAGCTTGCGCTCCATCGTTCGGATGATGCTCACCTCCAACTACCAGATGTGGATGGGGTGGGGACCGGAGCTCGCCTATCTCTACAATGACGCCTACCGGCCGACTCTGGGTGTCAAGCACCCCGACAGCTTGGCAAAGCCCGTGGCTTCGGTCTGGCGGGAGATCTGGCCTGATATCGGTCCGCTGATCGAAAAAGTCCTGCGCACGGGCGAACCGCACTTCGGCAACGGAATGCTGCTTCTGCTGGAGCGGAGCGGCTACCCCGAGGAGACCTATCATACTTTCTCCTATAGTCCGCTGTTCGACGACGCCGGCGCGATCGCCGGGCTCTTTTGCGTGGTTGTTGAGGAGACTGAGCGTGTGCTCAGCGAACGACGGCTTGCGACAATACGGGAGCTGGCGTCCTCGTTTGCCGGAGTGAATGCGGAGCCGGATCTTTTCGGAACCGTCACCGCGCGGCTCAGCGAGAACCTCAAGGATCTACCCTTCACGCTGACTTACCTGCTCGACGACGAAGGTCGTTCCGCGCGGCGGGTGTCCGCTACGGGGATCGACACCCGCCATCAGGCGGCGCCCGAGCGTCTTGAGGCGGGCCATTCGCCATGGCCGTTCGAGGCGCTGCTCGGGAATACGCCTGCAATCGTCGTCGATGATCTGCAATCGCTGTTCGGCGAGATGCCGTCCGGCGCTTGGGACAAACCGCCGCAGGAGGCGCTCCTCGTTCCCATTGCCCAACAGGCGCACGATAGATCGGCCGCCGGTTTCATGATCGTCGGTTTGAACCCTTACAGGGTCGGTGATCAAACGCTTAAGGACTTCATCGGCCTCCTGGCGGGACAGGTCGCGGCGGCGTTAGCCACTGTGAAAGCTTACGAGGAAGAGCGGCGCCGCGCAGCCGCCTTGGCGGAGGTCGATCGTGCCAAGACCATTTTCTTCTCGAACGTCAGCCACGAGTTCCGAACGCCGCTCACGTTGATGCTTGGGCCGCTGGAGGACGCCATGAGTGGCGACCTTTCGCCCGAAGAATTGGGTCGCCAGATTGAACTCGCTCACCGCAACGGCACGCGGCTACTGCGCTTGGTGAATAGCCTCCTCGACTTCTCCCGCATCGAAGCCGGACGGGTTCAGGCCATCTATGAGCCGGTGGATCTGGCCAGATTCAGCAGCGAGATTGCGTCGAGCTTCCGATCCGCCATGGAGCGCGCTGGTCTCTCGCTGCATGTGGATTGCGAGCCCTTGCCCCAGCCCGCCTTCATCGATCGGGACATGTGGGAGAAGGTGTTGCTGAACCTGCTCTCCAACGCCTTCAAGTTCACGCTGGAGGGGGGCGTGACGGTCACGGTCAAGCCGGCGGACGAAGGGCGTTCGGCTCGCATCTCAGTTGCCGACACAGGCATCGGCGTTTCGCCAGAAGAGCTACCGAAGCTGTTCGACCGGTTCCATCGCGTGCAAGGGGCTCAGGGGCGCAGCTTCGAAGGCAGCGGGATCGGATTGGCCCTGGTGCAGGAGCTTGTGCGGCTCCACGGTGGAGAGATCACGGCTGAAAGCACGCCGGGCATGGGAACCACCTTTACCGTCCGCCTTCCCCTGGGCTGCAGCCATCTGCCGCCTGAACGCGTGCGAGACGTCGCGAACGGCAGCGTTGGGGTGACCCGCGCGCATGAGTTCCTCGAAGAGGCGCTGCGCTGGCTGCCCGAGTCGTCGCCACAGCTTGTGGCCGCGGGAGAGCTGTCGCGCCCGGGACTGGCCGCCTTCGCGGCGGAGGGTGATGGGAAGGTCGGCTCGGGCAAACGCGTGCTGCTCGCGGACGACAACAGCGATATGCGCGCGTACGTCACGCGGCTCCTGGAAGGACAGGGCTACGCCGTTGTGACCGCACCGGACGGCGAGGAAGCGCTGCGTTTGGCTCAAGCGGCACCTCCCGATCTCGTGCTGACTGACGTGATGATGCCGAAGATCGATGGGTTCGGTCTGCTCCGCGAGCTGCGCGGCTTTGAAGCGACGGCGGGCGTGCCAGTCATCATGCTGTCGGCTCGGGCCGGCGAAGAGGCCAAGGTGGAGGGGCTCAACGCGGGGGCGGACGACTACCTCACCAAGCCGTTCGCGGCGCGCGAGCTGATCGCCCGCGTTAACGCCAACATTCAGATGGCGGACATCCGGCGCGACGCGAACCGGCGCGTCTGGCAGTCGGAGCAGCGTTACAGGATTAGCCAGGATCGCCTCTCGCGAGCGCTTTCCACAGGCGGTGTCGGCGTCTTCGAATGGTCGGTTGATGAAGATCGTCTTTCGGTGATAGGCCCGCTGGCTGAACTCTATGGCGTCGACCGAGCCGAGTCCGAAGCCAGGGGCTTGCCGCTCGCCACCTTCGTCGCCGGGATTCATGAAGGAGACCGCGAGCGGGTCCAGGCGGCGGTCGCCGGCTCCGTCGCTTCCGGGGCCCCGTATGAGGCAGAATATCGCGTGGTAGGCGCTGGCCGTGAACGTGTCGTTTTGGCCATCGGCGAGGTGCAAGAGGTCGCCGAGGGCCGCCGCCGCATGGCAGGCGTGGTTATCGACGTCACTGAGCTCCGGCGCGCCGAAAGGGAGCTGCAGGCGCTCAACGAACACCTCGAGCAGCGCGTGGCCGAGGAGGTGTCGCAGCGAACAAAGGCGGAGGCGGCCCTGCAACAGGCACAGAAGATCGAGGCCTTGGGCAAGCTGACGGGCGGTGTCGCGCATGACTTCAACAACCTGCTCCAGGTGATCAGCGGCAACCTCCAGCTTCTTTCCCGGCAACTCGCCGGCAACGAGCGCGCCCAAGAGCGGCTGGAGAACGCGCTCGCAGGAGTGGCGCGGGGAGCAAAGCTGGCGTCGCAGCTGCTCGCCTTCGGCCGGCGTCAGCCTCTGGAGCCGAAGGTCGTCAACGTCGGCCGGTTCATCAAGGGAATGGAGGACATGCTCCGTCGCGCGTTGGGCGAGGAGATCGAAATCGAGACCGTCGTTTCGGGCGGATTGTGGAACACGCTGGTAGATCCGAGCCAGATCGAGAACGCGATACTCAACCTCGCCATCAACGCCCGGGACGCGATGGACGGCCATGGCCGCCTAACCGTCGAGGCGAGCAATGCCATGCTCGACGACGTCTACGCCCTTGCCCACGCTGCCACGCCTGGTCAGTACGTCATGATCGCGGTGACGGACACCGGCAGCGGAATCCCAGAGGAATTACTCGAAAAAGTCTTCGAACCATTTTTCAGCACCAAGCCCGAAGGCCAGGGCACCGGCCTTGGCCTTTCGATGGTGCACGGCTTCGTCAAGCAATCGGGCGGCCACGTCAAGATCTATAGCGAAGTCGGTGAAGGTACGACCGTGAAGCTGTATCTACCGCGCGTCCACCAGAAGGAAGACGTCCTCACCGATTCGAGTAAGCTTCCAGTGCGTGGCGGCGACGAGACGATCCTTGTCGTCGAGGATGATGATGACGTGAGGGAAACAGCCGTCGGCCTGCTGCAGGAGCTGGGTTACCGCGTGCTCAAGGCGCGGGATGCTGCGAGCGCGCTCCCTATCATCGAGAGCGGCCTCCCGATCGATCTGCTGTTCACCGATGTGGTCATGCCTGGACCGCTGCGCAGCCCGGAGCTGGCGCGCAAGGCGAAGGAGCGGCTGCCGAACATCGCTGTGTTGTTCACCTCAGGCTACACCGAGAACGCGATCGTCCACGGTGGCCGCCTGGATGCGGGTGTAGAGCTATTGGGCAAGCCGTATACGCGTGAGCAATTGGCGCGAAAGCTTCGCCACGTCCTGGGCAATGAGGCGCAGCATCGGGTTGCGGCACAGCGCCGGAGGAGCCCTGCAACTTCGACTGCGCTATTGAACCGTCCAGGCGGACGGGGGACAACGGTGCTCCTGGTCGAAGATGATGACCTTATCCGCTCCACGACCAGCGACATGCTTCGCGAAGAAGGCCATCTCGTCATCGAGGCCGGCGACGCTGAAGCGGCCTTGAACGTCCTCGGCACCCGTCCGATCGACGTCCTCCTCGCCGACGTCGGGCTGCCCAAGGTGTCAGGCGTCATGCTCGCTCGAGAGGCGAGGGCGCGGCTTCCGGCTTTGAAGATCATCTTTGCGACGGGGGATCATGCCATCGCCGATGACGCCGGAGAGCTCGACGCCGTACTGCTGGGCAAGCCGTACACGCCCGAAGAGCTGCGAGCCGCTCTGAACGCGGTGGCACGGATCGAGCGTCCTGAAGGCGCTAAGTTCACGCGTGCAAAGTGACGCGCTTGAGGGCGTTCGCGTACAGGGAGTGGAGGAGTGGACATCGACTGCCGACAATCCCTGCCAATCATCGAAAATGGCCCATCGCGCATCTGGGCGCTGACCTGCTTTAACCCCTAGCAGGCTGTTGAAGAACTCAGCCGCGTTCAGCACGTAAGCCGACGTGTCCAAGAGCGATTTGAGCTTTTCGATTTTACTTAAGGGAACCGGGAACTTTTCTAGGCGTTGAATATCGCTCAGGGGGAGACCTGTCTCTTGCTACTCAAAACTGGGGCGTCACGAGTATCATCAGGTCCGGTTGCCCAGCGAGACGGCGCGGAGCCCCCGCGTACGCATCTGTGGTCTGGTCTCGGCAAGATCGACCCGAGGGCCTTTGCACTCCGAGTAGCTGCACGGCCGCAGCGGATTCGGACCTACCTGGTGCTTTTTGCGCTTGCCATGAGCCTACCCCTGCTTTCCGTTTCCATATTAGGGCTCAACCGCATGGCGGCCATTGAGGAAGACCAGACGAACAACCGCGTGCGGGCGTTTGCGAAAAACTTGGCAGTTGATGTTGACAAGGAGCTTGACCGCGCGATCGTCACCCTGCAGACGCTTGCCACCTCGTCCGAACTGAGCACAGGCAACCTGCGGGCGTTTCATGACCAGGCGCTCCTTGCGTTGAAGCCGAAGAAAGCGGCAATTGTCCTAATTGACAAGTCTTATCGACAGCTCGTCGACACGCTGAGCGACTACGGTACGGCGTTGCCTCCGACCGCCGAGCCAGCCACGGCAAAGCGCGTCATCGAAACCGGGCATCCTCAGGTTTCTGGCCTGTTTAGAGGCTCTATAAACGGTTTGCCTGTATTCAATGTGGAAGTCCCCGTGTTCGATACCGCACGTCAAGTGCAATACGTGCTGATCATGTCGTTTCAGGCTGGGCACATCTCCGATATGATCGAACAGATTCACTATCCACCAGGGTGGATAAGCGGTGCTACCGACCAGAACGGCATTATCCTCGCACGGTCCCAGCGCGCCGAAGAGTACGTTGGCAAGCCGCTGCCGACGGAATTATTCGCGCGCACAAGAGCGGCCGAAGGCGTGTATCGAGCGACCAACGTCGCAGGAATACCTATATTGCGTTCAACGGCGCGTTCCGAATTCGCCGGCTGGTATGTGTCGGTGTCAGCACCTTTGTCTTACGTCGAAGAGCCTCGTCGGCGTAGCTACATCTTCGGTGCAGCGAGTTTGGGAACTGCAATTTTTCTTGGGTGGACACTCGCCTACTTTTTTGGGGTGCTCATGGCGCGGCCCCTCGATGAAGCGACACGGATCGCTGCGTCCGTAGCTCAACGGGAAAATGTAGAGCCGACCACAACTTCTCTCGTTGAGGCGAATATTCTCCTTGCGACCCTTGTTGAAGCATCCGCTGAACTGAAGACTCGAGCGGACCACGCCATCTATCTCATGCGTGAACTGGCGCATCGCGCGAAAAACCAATTGGCAGTCGTGAAAGGCATGGCTCTCCAGACGGCTCGCCGGAGCCCAGATGTAAGCCATTTCATCGTGCAGTTCGATCAGCGCATTCAGGGGCTTGCACAGTCGCAGGAGGTTTTACTGCGACAGAACTGGCGAGGGGGATGGCTGTCGGACCTTGTACGTGCGCATCTGGACCTGTTCGGCGCTAACGACCGTGTTCGAATCGAAGGGCCCAGCCTGCTGCTCGATGCAACGGCCGTGCAAAATCTGGGGTTTGCTCTGCATGAACTCGCAACAAACGCCGCAAAGTACGGTGCTCTCTCCGTCCCGACTGGCGAGGTTTTGATCAGCTGGACCTGGTCCGGTGAGGGAGCTGCCCACCTTTCGTGGATCGAGAATGGAGGCCCCCGCGCCTGTGTTCCCGTTCGCAAAGGCTTCGGCTACCGAGTCATTGCGGAGCTTGTGCCCCGCGCCTTGAACGGCTCAGCCAAACTAGAATTCACGGAAGCGGGCATGCGCTGGGAGCAAGAAATACCTGGCTTCCACATTTTGGCCAGCGATCAATTCCCGCATAACAAGCACGCCAACTAAGTATCATGGAAAGAAACAGTCTCAGAATCCTCGTGGTGGAAGACGAATTCTTCATTGCTCTCGACGTGGAAGAGCAAGCCAAGTCTCTTGGTCACACTGTCGTCGGAATAGCCACAACTGCCGACGAAGCCATACGAATGGCGGGAGAAAGAAGACCAGACATCGCGCTGATGGATATTCGCCTCAGCGGTGCCACGGACGGCATAGCAGCGGCTTTAGCCATTCGCTCGCAATATGGCATTGAGTCGATTTTCGTGACGGCGAACACCGACCCGCACACGTTGCTGCGGGCGAAGGCGATAAAACCGCTTGGTGTGCTGGAAAAGCCGATCACCATGGAACGGCTAAGGGCTCAGCTTGCACAAGTAGCGCGCCAGAACTGAGGAAAGCCTAGACTATTCCATAAGGCGGCTATGCCCTTCTGCGACCTCCGGCGACGTCCGCGATTGCGCCGCGCTATGGGCGGACAAGCGACGCTAGGCGCGGCCCTGGCCCCCGTTCCTCATGATAGGCGCACCCCACAACAATCCTTCCCAACTTGGCTAAATCGCCCGCGCGGTTTGGCGTCCCCAGAAGACCTGCCTTGGGCAAGGAGCCGACACGCAGTACTCTATCGCAATAGGATTCTTTCGGCGAAACTCGCCAATGGAAACTCTCGAAATTGAACTCGGGGCGTGGCGCACGCGCCGAGAGCCTCCGCAGCTGTCATACAGCCGCTGCGGCGGCCTTCGTTAACGCCGAAGCAAAGCTCCAGCAGCACGGTCGAGTGAACGTCAACCATGCATCCTCTATCGTCGCCGCCAGTCGGAAACCAAAACGGAACGTACGTAAAATGCCGAGGCGGAAGCCGCACGAACCAAAAAGTGCCTTAGTATCGCAAGTGATCAATGGCTGTTAGGATCGTCCGTAGCTTCTCGGCAATCTGGGCTTCTGGCGCATGGCTCGCCAAGAGCTGCTGCAGTGCGCTGATGTTGTCGTCCAGGGCCATCGAGATCAGCACGCCCTTCGCTTGAGCTGCCGGATCAGCGTCATGTCGAGCGAGCTTACGGCTTAGCAAGTCATATGCATCTCGCATATCAGCCGCGCACACCGGTCTCCAATCGGAGGCTATCTGCACTTCGCTCGCGCAGTGCGCGATGGCGTCCAGCATCGCGGACGTAAAGTTGGCCATGTCCATCGTTAAACAATCCGCTAAATTGAGAACATCATGAACGCACTCGGTCCCGAGCTATTCGAACACAACACCCATTCGAAAATCCCTTTGCCAAACTACGCGGCAGGGCAGTCTCAATCGATCTTCCGGGATCAATAGAGTGAACGCTTTGGCGCGGCGAACCATTTGAGCGAATTCCGAAAGCTCCAGAGCTGCGCCAGTGCTAGAGATATCGCGAACCATGCAGTGATATTTGTCTCCACCGTAGTCGATAGTCGCCGGCTTGTTAACGCGGAAGCGATGTGCAACACGATCTTGAACCATAGATGCGCCTTGCGGAAGTTAGCAATTCCCCTGTGCCTGAGCCTCTACGAGCTTCATCGAAAATCCACAGCTGGAGCACTCAAGGCGTGAACAAAATGTCGAACTGTCAGCTGGGCGGACCGAACGAAATGATCAGATCACATCGCTCATTGCGAGCTCCCAGCTAAGCCCAGAACGATCCCTGATCATGCGGATCCTCATTCAACCAGAGCAGCGCTTCTCGCACTCCCACGCGGAAAATTCGTTCTTCGGCAGGTTCGGACGAGACATCCTTCAACAGATAAAGCAGGAACCCCAGCTGGTCGCGAAAGAGCGCTTCTTTCGCTTCACGAGCGTCTAATGTCTCCGCGTCGATAAACGGAATCGTACGCGAACAGATCATCTTCATTTCGGTGTGGTTCACGTCGGCGACCGCTCAAATGGCTCTGCGAAGTAGCCATCACACCAATTCAAATCCAGTGCGGCCGCTCTCTCACAGTCGAATCAATGCTGCAGAACTCGAAAACCACGTACGCAATTATCTGATTAGTATCGCGCCTGAGTTATTAATGGAACGTTATCTTTTGATGCCAGCGGCGACCAAGTGCCAGCATTCGTCTGGGAAAGGCTATCGAAAATCTGCCATGGATTTGCCGCCCGCAAGCGTTCGGGATGGCGTTTCCCCAAGGCCCGCTTGTACAGACGTGAGAAATCGCCCATATGCCGGAAACCGTTTCCAAGCGACGATATCGGCGCCGTTGGCCGCCATCTCGACCGCGATCGCGCGGCCTATGCCTCTCGCCGCGCCGGTGACGATGGCGACCTTGTCCTGCAGCATCGATCCACAAGCAGGGCGAATGGGCCCTGACGCTGCGCTCGGAGGGCGGCTCCGGCATCGGCTTGCCCTCGAGTTCGTTGGGAGCGGCATCGGATTGGACCTGGGCCATCGCTGGACCGACGGCGGCGAACGCGCCCACTGCGGCCGCGCCCTTCAAGACCCCACGACGAACATGATCTGCCATCTCAATTTCCGTGCTGAGCGGAAGCAGCGGACTACTCGGAAGCCCGTTCCTATAGCCCGACTAGAGGGCCGGCAGATACTCGAGCGGCTTTGACGGGATTAGCACCTCGATGTTGTCGTCGATTACAACCCGACCGCTCGACCGAACGACGGCCATAACCCCGCACCGAAACTTTGGACGGTCTGGCTTATCAACCAGCATCTTGCGCTTGAGCCCGGCTTTGAATCTGTCGATCAGGACGCACGGAGTTCTCAATCCGGTGAGTTCGATGGTGGCCTCGGCGCCAAGCTTGAGGATCGTCCCGAGAGGGAGGATCTCGAGATCCAGACCAGCCGTTAGTACGTTTTCACCGAGATCACCCGGCCGCAATGCGTAGCCGTCGGCGCGCAACGCTTCGAGAAGCTCGGAGGGAATCAGATGGACCTGACGTAGGTTTGGCTTTCGGGGCCGGACCCGGGCCAAATATCGATGACGGACGAAAGGGCCAGCATGGATATCTCCCTCGACTCCCAGCCCCTCGAGCAGCATCAGGCTTTCACGAGCAGACTTGCTGAAGCGGTGAAAACCGTCAGCGGCGAGGCCGACGACACGGCCGGCCACCGACGCGACGGTCTCAACCAAGAGCTCGGGTTCGCCGATTTGGCTGGCCATCAAGCGACCTGAGCCACACTGGTCGTCTGCGCAGCCCCTCGCGCGACTGAACAGAGAGCCACACTTTTGTGCGTGCCCTCGTTCTCATTTGCGATTTTTGTCGAGGGACTGCGCCATCTCAAGGTGGTGTTGCAAGATTGGAAGTGTCTTTCCCGCCCAATCCTTCAATTTTGGATCTTCGCCGCCCTTGGCATAGCGCTCAAATAGCGAAACCGCATCCTTGTGTGCACTGACTTGCATAGGATCGTACTGTCCGGCGAAATCCTCGGGCTTCGTGTTGCGCAATTTGTCGAGCTTCTTTTGCGCAGTGTCGTCAAGTCCGGTTGGCAGGGCCGATTTTTCATCCGCCTGCAGCATGCCTTTCAACTCGCTGCTGGTCTTGGTGTGGTCGGTGATCATCTGCTGGGCGAACTGCTTTTCGTCCGCATTGCCCTTCTGCTGAGCAACTTTCGCCGCTTCGATTTCCAGCATGTCGCTTGTTGCCGCTTCCTTGATGAAATCATCCGTCCTGGGCGCGATGCCGAGCGCTGAGTTAACGCCGGTCTGCTCGCCGACGGATTGCGCGAAAGCGGCTGAGCTCAACGCCGTCAATAGCGCGACCGAGAGGATGGACTTCTTCATCATCGCCTCTTAAGCAGCTTCGGCATTGACGGCGCTGACGGCCAGTTTCGAGAGCGCGTCGTCGGTCTTCTTTTCCTCGGCAAGCGTCTCGTCGAGAAGCTTGACGGCATCTTTGTGGCCAAGCTTGGCGGCCCATGTCTTTAGCGTGCCTTAGCGGGAAATCTCGTAATGCTCGACAGCTTGGGCGGCGGCCAGCAGGCCGGCATCAAGCGCCGAGGTGTCGGCATATTCGTCCATGATTTCCTTTCCTTCATCGAGGATACCCTCGATTGCATCGCATTTCTTGCCGCGCGAGGGCTTGCCGAGCAACTCGAAAATCTTTTCCAGCCGTTCGATCTGGCCCTCGGTCTCGTCATGATGTTTTTCGAAGGCCGCTCGCAGCTGGTCTGAGTTGGCGGCTTTGGCCATTTTCGGAAGCGATTTGTAAATCTGCTTCTCTGCGTAGTAGATGTCTTTCAAGGTATCGACAAACAGCTCGCTAAGATTCTTTTCGGCCATGATGTGCTCCACGGAAAGTGAGAAAGGTTCCAGCCGCGTAAACACGGGCGCATCATCAATGTTCCAACCAGCGCGCATCCAAACTGATCGGAGCGCAGAGGTCGCAGCCGGGAACCGCGCGAAAGCCTCTCGGTTGAATGGTGATCTCAATGGAGGAGAGGCATCACAGACTGGAGCAAAGCGGGAGCTATTCTCGGCACGCCATGTACCAGAGTGAACACAGAGTCAGCGCCAAGGAGCAATCATGCCTAAGCCCAGTGAGGATTCAATCGGCACGCGTGCTCGCCAATTGTGGGAAGCCGCCGGTAAAACAGGAGGCCGTGATTGGGAATTCTGGATCGAAGCCGAACGCCAACTCACGGAGGACGTCGCTCACAATCGCGACGAGAAATCGGACATATTTCTCGAGTGGGCGGTTAAACGCCGGACCTTCCGAGGCACTGGCACGGGCGGGGAGTACCAGCAGCACTGCGAATGGTTTGCCCACTTTGACGTAGACGACAATACGGGCGCGCCTCGCCACAGCACGAATGAGGGCCTTGCGGGGGTCTAGCCCCCGACCGTGGTCCGTCCGGAACCGCGCGGGTGGCCATCTGGACCAGATATCCGGACTAAGCCACAAAAACCCGATAATTTTGGCTAGTGCGGGTCCATGAGCAATCCTCCGACCGTCTTCCGGCCGCCATGGCCGCTTGTTTCCGGCTTTGCACTTCTCCTGGTCGCCGTCATCGCCACGGCATGGATTTCGCTCGAGCAGCAACGAACGTCCCTTGCGGTTCGGACTGCGCTGCTTACCGAAAACGAATTGAACCGCGTCTCAACTCTGGTGACCGACGCCGAAACGGGCCAGCGCGGATACTGACTGCTGGAACGCGCGGCGAAGCTGTCCAAGGCCGCGGGCGGCGGCTCGCTCACGGCGCTACCCATTGCCGAGCTCGATGCGGGAAATCTCAGCGCCTATATCCCGACCAACCTGATATCCATCACCGACGGGCAGATCGTGCTCGACGCCAGGCTGTTTCACGAAGGCCACAAGCCCTCCGTGGACGTCGGCACCAGCGTGAGCCGGGTCGGCGGCAAGACGCAGGCGCCCGCCTTGCGCGAGGCCGCGCATTCCATGCGGCTCGACTATGCGCAGTTCCTCGAGCTCGAGATGTTCACCCGTTTCGGCGGCGTGGCCGATGCCCAGGTGAGAAACAAAATCGCGCGCGGCCGACGCATCCGCAGCATCCTCGCCCAACCGCAATATTGACCGATGCGCCTTGTGGACGAGATCGCGCTCATACGGCGCTGCAGGACGGCCTTCTCGATCAGGTCGCGTTGGAGGACATCGCCGCGTTCCGCGGCGAGCTGTCGTCCTGGCTTGATCGTGAGGCTAAAGACGGGGTGACGGCCATCGAACAGACCAGCACGCTCGATCGCGACCAGCGCGCCGTGATGACCGCTGCGTTGACGGGGCTCGCCGCCAGGTTCGCGCGGAGCCATCCGGCTGAGCCCTCTGGAGCAGGCTGATGGCGGAGCGGCTTTCCGATGTCTCGGCGCAGATCCGCAATATCCGTCAGCTCGAGGCGGTGGTCACTGCGCTTCAACGCATGGGCCTAAGGCGCGGTGGGCCGGCCGCTTCGGAAGGCTCGTGAAGTACAATCGAGAACGTTCGCTCGCTTACGTAATCTGGGACGGCAATCGCTCGCCCGACCGCGTTCCGGTGGGACTGATCGAGCCCTGCGGTGGAGCAGATTGTCTCCCCGACAGCATGTTGCAGCGGCGAGCGCGACTACAAGCTATTGCCGCAGATTGAACGGCAATAGCTTGTTGCGCATTTATTATCGCCGACACGTGCGGCAAGAGCATCTGCCTCCTGGACGCGGGTTCGAAGCTTCTCAAGTTCTTCGAACTGTTCCAGAAGTGCCTCGAAATTCTGACGGAGAACTGGGACACGCTCGCAAGCCTCATCGCGCTTGGTCACAGCCTACCCTTCGCTGCCTGCAAAAACTCCATGTATGTCGCGTAATGACGGGCTCAGGTTCGAGGGCGGCGCACCATCTTTACAATTAAGAAGAAGTCGTTTTGCAGATGCTTGCATCCACATGCTGATTCCGCTCGATGTCGCCCACCATTCCGGAATGATCTCGCCCACCGTTCCGATTTGATGTCGCCCACCATTCCGAGATGATCTCGCCCACCATTCCGGGATGATGTCGCCCGGG
>Ga0070741_10008212_pt1 | contig 21099 bp, 22 predicted proteins | sample Coa_R1_4_FD_66440 | JGI IMG/M metagenome (GOLD analysis project Ga0070741, IMG submission 66440) | Surface soil microbial communities from Centralia Pennsylvania, which are recovering from an underground coalmine fire - Coalmine... | ecosystem: Environmental > Terrestrial > Soil > Unclassified ...
GTCTCATCGCAGCTTCTGTGATCAAAGGCTGGGGGTCTTTCTCCGTGCAGATCCTGGATGGAATCGGTGCCGGTCTTCAGAGCGTCGCGGTCCCGGGCGCTGGTTGCCCGAATATTGAACGGAACCGGGCGTGTCAATGCCGGTCAGGGCGCTGTGATGACCGCGCAGGGCGTGGGCGCCTCGTTGAGCCCGGCTATCGGTGGATGGCTTGCGCAGTGGCACGGCTATGGCTCGGCTCTCCTGATCCTGGGCTCGTTTGCGCTCGGAGCCGTGCTGATCTGGACCGTGTTCGCCGCGCCCTCGGTGGCGCGCCTGCAGGATCTCCAGGGCGATGCAAGGGCTTGAATTGGCGGAGCGGACGGGACTCGAACCCGCGGCTTTTCTCTTAACAATCAGCAACTTACTGATCCTGCGGATGTTCCTTGCCCCTCTGATCCCCTACTTTCCCCAGATCGGTCACTTGAATGGTCACTAGCAAACCAACTCGGCATCCATCCCAGTACCCCCGGGGCGCTGGTTGCCGGGCTTTCGAGAATTATCGAAAGATGCCGCAGCCAACCCCAGCGTGACGCGCCCAGCGGCCGCTGATCATCGCGCGGCAGGCTCGATCTGTGATAGGTTCCTTACGCTGAAGTAAGGAATCTGCAATGGCATCCGCGACTGTCACGAGCAAAGGCCAAGTTACGCTCCCAAAGAGCGTGCGAGAACGACTGGGTGTTGAGGCTGGCGACCGGCTCGAGTTCGTTGAATCCGAGGAGGGGTTCCTCGTCGTCGCAGCCACGCGCGATATCCGATCGCTCAAGGGGATTGTGGGCCGACCGAAGAAGCCCGTGACCCTCGAGGAGATGAACAGCGCCATCGAAAAGATGGGCCGAGTGCCGTGATCGGCCTCGATACGAACGTCGTCATCCGTTATCTCGCGCAGGACGATCCCAAACAGTCACCCATTGCCACACGGCTGATGGAGAAGGCCCTCAGTTCGGACGACCCCGGCTTTATCTCACTCGTCGTGCTGGCTGAAGTCGTGTGGGTGTTGGTCTCGTTGTATTCCGTGGACAGATCAGGCGTCGCGGACGTCGTCGGTGGGCTTCTGACTACCGAGCAACTTCGGGTCGAATCTGCTGAACTGGTATGGCGCGCCAAACGTCGGTACGAGGGTTCAAAGGCCGACTTCAGTGACGCTCTGATCGCTGAATGCGGCGTGGCTGCCGGCTGCAAGCGCTCAGTCACATTCGATCGGATGGCGGCTGCGACATTGGGCTTTGAGCTGCTTATCTGATCCAGCGTGACGGTAACCACACGAGATCCGCTTTCCTGCTCATCGACGGCAGTCGTCCCAGGCCACGAGACCGCGTCTGCCATACGGTGCCACAATTCCCGCACCCGTTCGCCATACACACCCACGACACTTCCCGGAAGGTATTCGGATTGATCGGGAGAGGGTGGTGGAAAGAACACTGGCCATCAAATTGGCCTCGATAGGTCTCTTGATTGTCCTGCTCATCATCGCATTGTCCAGCATCAGACGGTTGGTGGCAGAGCGTCAGGCACGCCGCGATGCCGTGATTCACGACATAGCCCAGAGCTCAAGTGGCGAGCAGCAACTCACCGGGCCGATTCTGATCGTGCCCTATGAGAAGACCGTGCGGGAGTGGCGGGAGAATGACCGCGGTGATCGTCACCTCGAAGAACGCCGTCTCACGGGTCAGCTACTCTTCTTGCCTGACGCGTTCCAGATCGAGGGTGACATCCGCACCGAGCGTCGCGCGCGGGGCATCTATGAAGCTCGTCTGTATCATGCAAACTTGCGGATCAAAGCGGCTTTCTCTGTCCCAACGCACTATGGGGTGGAGTCGGATTTCGCGGCTTATCGATTCGGCACCGCATTCGTCGCTGTAGGCGTTACAGACATCCGCGGCATCGAAAGCCCCTTGAGGGCGACGTTAGACGACGTGCCCGTACCACTTCTACCGGGAACCGGCACAGCGCGCCTGCCGGGCGGCCTCCATGCCGACCTCTCGTCTATCGGGCCTGAGAATGCCGCTCATCTGCAACTTACCTTGCAATTACCGCTTCTGGGTACGAGCGAGTTCAATATCATCCCGATCGGGCGGGAATCCCAAGTCAATCTCACATCGAATTGGCCTCATCCGAGCTTCACCGGCGACTTCCTGCCGATGGAGCGCAAAATAGACCCGAACGGCTTCAAGGCCCACTGGGCAACCTCCTTCTTCTCGACCAACCTCGAGGAGGTGCTGCACAGATGCGATGCCAACGACCACGCCGAATGCGCGGAATTCAGCGCTCATCGGCTCGGGGTGAGTTTCATAGACCCCCTAGATCAGTACCTCAAGACCGATCGCGCCATCAAGTACGCACTGCTTTTCATCACGCTGACGTTTGCCGGCTTCTTTCTCTTTGATGTCCTCAAAAAACTGCCCGTCCATCCGATCCAGTACGCACTGGTGGCCGCCGCGCTCGCGCTGTTCTATCTCCTGCTCCTATCCCTCTCCGAACACGTCGGTTTCGGCATGGCGTACCTTTTGTCGTCAGCGGGCTGCGTTGGCCTCATCTCATTCTATGTGAGCTACGTGCTGAAGAGCTTCGCGCGGGGACTTGCGTTCGGAGGCGGACTGGCCGTGCTCTACGGCTGCCTGTTTGGTCTCCTGACCGCGGACGACTATGCGTTACTCATGGGATCGTCGCTGCTTTTCGCTTTGCTTGCCGCCGTAATGTTCCTGACCCGAAACGTCAACTGGTCGGGGCTCACACCACGGGAGACGGCCGACGCATGATACGGCGATCAAGCATGGCGATCGCTCTGTTTATGGCCTGCGTCGTGCGTGCGACCCAGCCGACCGGCATTCTGCAAGAGCCTGCGCCAGCGCCCTCAGATGTTACCGAAGAGACGGTGCTGGCCACTATTCACCGCCTGTACGGCGGCACGTCAAAGGTGATTGCGCGTCTGTCTCTCACCGAGCCCCTAATGACGACCACGCCATGGGAACTGGTGGTGGCGAAGGAAACAGACATCGCGGCCACAGACTTCGGCGATGAGAACCCAGTTACGATTTGCTTCGTCCACAACCGGAATTCAGAGTGTACGGAGAATGCGCTGTTTCCGATTGCGAATCCGTCCGTCGGCTCGCGTCTGTTCTATGCGTTCAGAGATGCGCGACTTGTAAACGGCCCTAGTGGGCCGATGCTGGTGATCACCGCCTGCAGCCGGGCTGGAGGCAACGGAAATTGCGGCATATACACGTTGCTATTCGTCTATGACCAGCCAAGTGACCAACTCCGCCTGATATTCCATGATGTGGTCCCGCGAAATAACAACGGCGCTACGCGCTTCATAGAAAAAGGCCCGCTACAAGGTGATGTGATCTCTGTAACACCGACAAATAACGCACCTTATGCCTACTTTGTCACTCTGTTCACCCAAGGTGGCACCGGCCGCTACGTGCGGATACTCCGCTACCGGAGCAGGACGCACTACAACGACGGCAACCGTCTTGCCGTAATAGACTCCGACATGCCGGAGCTCCTCCGGCGGCGTGGCCTGTGGAAATCGACGGATCCGCTGCCCACTCCCACTGTGATGCCTAAGGGCTGCGCAAAGCTCGTGCTGCGCAAAGGCGAGGAGTGGTGCGAGTGAGGCCGGATGGGGCCGGCCACGCCGGAGTGGGGTTGGCTTCGGCCGTCATCGGGGTCATCCTCATCAATCCTTCCCTATAAGTTGAACGACCAAGACGCGCCAGGCCCTCTGTCCCCTACTCGGGCTTGCGGGCGTCCGCGATGCGCAGCACGTGCGAGGCGAGCATGACCATTTACTGCGCTTCGCTTGGATTGACCTGGGTCCCGATTTTGGGTCAATTCAGAGCTGGGCTAAAGTCACGGACTCCTCCCCGCTCGATACAGGATCGCCGCATGGGCCGCATCTCGATCTCAGGAGGCGTCAGGCCGAAGGGGCTGGGCCGCATTCAATTTGATTTTGTGATGGACGGGATTCGACTACGACCGTCGCTTTCATGTGCACCGACTCCCGGCAATCTCCAGAAAGCCCGCAAGCTACTTGCACGGGTCAAGGCACAGATCGACGCCGGGACGTTTTGCTTTGTCGACACCTTCCCAAACTTTCGAGCGCTGAAGAAGCTGCCGCCTGGTATCACTGCTCGGAGCTGCGGTGAGGTATTCGATGACTTCCTGAATCATGAAGCGGCACGCGTCGCGCGGGGCGACCTGGCTCCGATCACACTCCGCTCTCATCGACAGATACTCAACCACGCGTGGCGTCCGCAGTTAGGCGCCCTGCCCTTCCTCGGCGTCCCGCACTCCAGGCTAATCAAGATTGCGGATTCGCATCAGTGGAACAAGAAGACCTATAACAACGCGGTCAGTGCATTGCGTCGTGCATTCGCGTTTGGATATCTCGATTACCCAGGCCATCACAATCCCGCCGATGACCTGCGTGGGGCACGCATGGGCAAAAAGGACCGACCTCGAATCGACCCCTTCAGCATCCAGGATGCGGAGGTGTTGATCAAGGCTCTGCACCTCGATTGGGGTCATGCTCACGGCAATTATGATGAGTTTCGGTTCTTTACCGGCTTACGTCCTTCGGAGGAAATCGCGCTCGTCGTCACCGACTACGATCGCGCACAGGGGGTCCTGAGTGTGACCAAAGCGCGCGTCGATGGCATTGATAAAGACTGTACCAAGACGGGCGATGACCGCCGAATCAAGCTGTGTCCACGGGCGATCGCGATCTTGGAGCGGCATCTGAAGCTTCGAGACCGGCTCGTGGCCGAAGGGCAGATTCAACACCCGTATTTATTCTTCACCGACACGGGCGCACCGATTCCGAATGTGCGATATCCCTACCAGCGTTGGGAGAGAACCCTCAAGCGCCTCCGCGTCCGATATCGTCACCCCTACGTGGCCCGGCACACCTCGGTGAGTTGGAACCTCATGGCAGGCCGCAATCCGCTCCTTATCGCCAAGGAGCATGGGCATCGCATCCTCACCATGCTCACGGTCTATTCAGCGTGGACCGAAGGGGCCGCCGAGGCAGATGTCACGGCGCTGCGAGAAGCGATGGGCTACGCCGTGCCTGAAGGGATTCGTCACCCGGCGGTCACGCAGCCTGCTCCAGTGCCTGCACTGACCGTAGAGATCCCCAGCTCTCGAACCCCAGAGATTCCCGGGATTGGTGCCACAGGGAAACTAAAACGGACTCGAGCCGCGACAGAGATCGATGATCCATTTGGCACTGAATTCGGCACTCCGGAGATGGCGGAGTTGCTCAAGTGCCTGATTTGCTGCAAGAAGTTTGGCGGAGCGGACGGGACTCGAACCCGCGACCCCCGGCGTGACAGGCCGGTATTCTAACCAGCTGAACTACCGCTCCGACTGTGGGCAAGTGGCTGCGGACGGCTGGGGAAGCCGCCAGGGGGCGAATCCTAATGACTGCCCCTCCGGGCATCAAGGTATTTCGAGGTTCGGCGCTGTCAGCGTCCCACCGCCCGGAGGTGCCAGGGCGTATGCGCAGGGCATGGCTGCACTCGCCTAACCCGGTTACGGATCGGTGCTCGTCGGGCTGGGCCCAGGCGGGCAAGCCTGGCCACTCGCACCGCCCCATACCGGTGAGCGCAGCTCGCGAGGGGCCAGCGCCTTCGCAGCAAGCTCCGGGGCTCAGAGCTCACGCTCACGCTGACTCAGTGCGGTGGCGTGCTCGGGCCTGAGCCGACGGGACGGCCCACCGCGGCGTTCTTGTCCTTCACCATGACGACCAGGAATTTCGCCGGCTGCGTGGTGCTGGCGTTGGCTGACACGACATGCACGTCCCAGGGGCCCTCGTAGAAAGTCTGGCCCGCAGTGAGCGTGACCTGCTTCTGCCCCTCGATCTGCATGTTGATCGCCCCTTCCAGGACGTACACGAACACGTTGGCATCGTGACGATGCGGTGGCGAGCTGCCACCCGGCGGATACTCCACGGTCAGCACAACGGCTTCCTTGCCCGCGATGCCGCTGAGCTCGTGAGTCATGAGGGTCGAGACTACAGCCGGTCTCGGCGCATCAACCGCCTGGACGTCACTGCCAACGGCGATGCTTGCAGTCGCGGTCAGGGCCAGCATGACGAGTCTGAGCCGGATTGTGCTTTGTGGAATCTGAAGGGGTTGACGGTTTGACATAGAAGCTCTGCTGGTGAATTCAAAAACCGATCGGCAATCGCCGCGTGTGCTCGACCACGGGCGGACTTGCAAAGTGAGGTCCGACGAGCTGGCGCCACCGCGTGAAGGCCTCGGAGCCGCGGAAGTGCACGGTGTGATCCTCCACTGTCTCCCAGTCGACCACCAGGCGGTAGCGCGAAGGATGCTCGACCGAGCGCTGGATCTGCATGGCGCGGCAACCCCGCGCGTCCCTGAAGAGGGGGACGGCTTGAGCCAGCGCGGATTCGAACGCGCCCTCCTCCCCCGGCTTGATATCGATCTGCGCAATCTCCCAGAACATGCGGCCGCTCCACTACCCGTTGCTGTCCAGGGCCGATTCTAGCGCCTCTGCGCACTCCCAGTTGCGCCTCGCTCGGATCAGCCAAAGCTGACATCGGTAAGCGCGCGCTGCGGAAGTGAACGCCGCTACACGGCCGATAGGAGTCCGCGCCCGCGGACCAGGGGCAGCTGGCAGCCTTTCCGCAGACCAACCAGCTCCTGATCAGCGACACCTACGCCAATATCAAGAAGCTCGAGGCTCTGGTCCATGCAATCGACGCCGAGGCGGCCAACCGACACGAGAAGTGCTCGCCAGCGAAAGCGGGCAGCGACCAGGAAGGCATGTAGGGTGGTTGCACTGTCGCGGCGGCGGTACCAAGGGGTTGCGCCCGGCGCGTGCCATCGGCTCACGCCGGCCGAGTCAGCAGGTCCGCAAGCGACAACGCAATCAGCACCGCCAGCCATGCGAACCCGCTGACCGCGACGATGCGGAAGAGTGGACTGTCACTCTTCAGGCGCATGTAGAAGGTGAGCACCAGGATCGCCTTGGCGACCGCGATACCGACATTGGCGACGACATTCGCCGGACCCATGTTGATGTAAGCCGTCCCGACGGTCAGCGCTAGAAAGCCCAGCAAGGCTGCCAGGACCACCAGGTTCACGACCAGGGATGGCGGCTTGGGGCCGCTTCGGTGGCTACGTGGGCTCATCCGGAGCGTCCAATCAGATAGATCAGTGGAAAGACGAAGATCCAGACGATATCGACCAGGTGCCAGTAGAGCGCGCTCATTTCCAGCGGAGTGTGATAATCCTGATCGAAATCGCCGCGGTGCGTGCGCCTCGCCATGACCAGCAGCACGATGACGCCGATCGTCACGTGCAGGCCATGGAACCCGGTGATGAAGTAGTACAGACAGAAGAAGATCTCCATCTGCCCTGCAGAGGGTCCGCTCTGCGTATAACGGATCGCCGGGACCAGACCCTCGTGGTACTCGCTCACGTACTCGAATCCGTGCATCGTCAGAAAACAGACGCCGAGAGCCGCCGTCGCGGCGATCAGCCAGGTTGCAATGCGCTGACCGCCGAGCTGGACCTCGCGCACCGCCACGGCGACGAGGCAGCTGCTGATCAGCAGCACGGCGGTCTCGGCCGTTCCGAGAAGCACGTCTGTATGACGGCTGCCCTCGGCAAAGGCTTCCGGAAAGCGCGTCCGACACAGCGTATACGCTGCGAAGAGGACTCCGAAAAACAGGATTTCCGTGGAGATGAAGGTCCACATGCCGAGCGTTGCAGCCTCGCGCTGTTGGACTGCGTCATCGAACTGCACTGCAGTGGGGGTCGTGCTCATGGCGACTCGTCGTACAGATACGGACCCTCGGTCACCGTAGGGGTCTGATCGAAGTTATGCACCGGCGGCGGTGAGCTCGTCTGCCATTCGAGACCCTTGGCCCGCCATGGATTCGCGCCCGCGCGCGGGCCATAGCGCAGGGACCAGAGCAGATACGCGAGCGGCAGCAGGTACGAGACGGCGAGGATGGTGGCGCCCGCGGATGAGAGCACGTTGAGCACCTGGAATTGTGGCGGGTAGACGTGATAACGCCGCGGCATACCCTCGTAGCCCAGCAGATATTGCGGGAAGAATGTCAGATTGAAGCCGAAGAACATGACGATCGCGGCAAATCGCGCCCACGCTTCCGAATAGAGGCGGCCGGTGATCTTGGGCCACCAGAAATGAATCCCGCCCAGGTAGGCCATCACCGAGCCTCCCACCATAATGTAGTGGAAGTGGGCGACGACGAAGTAGGTGTCGGTGAGGTTCACATCGAGAGCGGTCGCGGCGAGGAACAGGCCCGTCAGGCCGCCGAGCATGAACAGGCCCACGAAGCCCAGCGCATACAGCATGGGCGCTCCGAAGGTGATATCGCCCTTGTAGAGCGTGGCGGTCCAGTTGAAGACCTTGATCGCCGAGGGCACGGCGACGATGAAGCTCAATATCGAGAACACGATGCTCGCGTACATCGACTGCCCGGAGACGAACATGTGATGGCCCCAGACCAGGAACCCGATCACGGCGATGCCGAGGATCGAATACACCATGAAGCTGTAGCCGAAGATGCGTCGCCGCACGGCGGCCGTGATCAGCTCACTCGCAACCCCCATCGCCGGCAGGATCATGATGTAGACCGCCGGGTGCGAGTAGAACCAGAAGAAGTGCTGAAACAAGAGCGGATCGCCGCCGAGCGCCGGATCGAAGATCCCGACCCCCAGCAATCGCTCGAGCCCGATCAGGGCAAGCGTCATGGCGAGTACCGGCGTCGCCAGCACCATCACGAGCGACACGCCGTACATGGACCAGACGAACAGCGGCAGCCGGAACCACGTCATACCGTGGGCACGCATCGCATGGATCGTCACGATGAAATTGAGTCCCGTGAGGATCGAGGAGAACCCGACGATGAAGACGCCGACCACCGTGAGCATGACGTTCGAGTTCGAGAACATCGTCGAGAAAGGCGTATAGAACGTCCAGCCGGTATCCACGCCGCCAAACAGAAGACAGGCAATGGTGAACAGCCCCCCGGTTATGTACAGGTACCAGCTGAAGAGATTCAGCCGCGGGAAGGCGACGTCGCGTGCCCCTATCATGAGCGGCAGCAGAAAGTTACCCAGCGTCGCCGGAATCGAGGGAATCAGGAAAAACCACACCATCACCACGCCATGGAACGTGAAGGTCTTGTTGTAGGCTTCCGCACTCATCAGGCTACCGTTGGGCGAGATGAGCTCGAGCCTCATCAGTGCAGCGGCCAGGCCCCCGGCGAAGAAGAAGAAGGTGATGGCGAGCGCATACAGGATCGCGATGCGCTTGTGATCGTGCGTGGTGAGCCAGGAGCGCAAGCCATAGCCAGCATCGAGGTAACTTTCCGGGTTGGGCTCATCGGTGCCTTGCTCCGTCGGAAACGGGCTGTCCGCGACATTGACGCTCATGGCGACCCCGCAGCGTGACGTGACTTGAGATAGGCGATGAGCGCGAGCACATCGTCCTCGCCGATACGGCCCTGATAGCTCGGCATCACAGGAGCGTAGCCGGCCGCGATCTCCTTGTTGGGCAACATGATCGAGTCGTGCAGGTAGCGCTCATCGGCCCGCACCTGGGTTCCATCCGACAGCGGAACCGTGCTGCCGTAAAGGTCGTAGAGATCCGGCGCGTGCACCCCCGACTGAGGATCGTGGCAACCACTGCAACCGAGCCGCCGGAACAAGGCCGCGCCTTGAGCGGCCAGGTCTGTTCCCGCGTGCGCTTCCAGCCAGTTCGCATAGTCCTTGGGCTGCATCACGATCACGAGGCCACCCATCCGGGCGTGATCGGTACCGCAGAACTCCGCGCAGAACAGATTGTAGGTCCCGGCGCGGGTCGCGTTGAACCAGAGCTGCGTATAGCGCCCGGGCAGCACGTCCTGCTTCACACGAAACGCAGGCACATAGAAACTGTGTATGACATCCTGAGAGGTCATCACGAGACGTGTCGGCTGACCCAGTGCCAGGTGCAGCGTGTTGATTTCACGCTGCCCACCGGGATGTTGCACCTTCCACATCCACTGCTTCGCTACGACATAGACCGGCACTGTCTCGATCGGGGGCCGGCTCATGTAGGCAAAGAGCGAGATGCTCCAGGCGAAGATCCCCACGAAAAGAAACAGGGGGATGAGGGTCCAGGCGAGCTCGATTCCCAGCGTGCGCCGCGACGAGCGACTGCGGTCTGCTCGACTGCCGTGACGATACTTCACTGCAAACCACAGGATGGCCGCGAAGACACCGATCACGACAACGGCGCTCAGAGCGAGCATGGCATCGAACAGGTAATCGACCTGTCCGGCGAAGCTGGATGCTTGCGGCAGACTGCTCAAGCTCGCCTCCCGCGGTGCAGCGTCCACCAGAGGGCCCCGGCTCCCAGCACGAACACGATGCCGAGGGCCTGCATGATCTTCCCGATCAGCAGGCTGTAACGCCCGGTGCTCGGATCGTACGCGCAGCACAACAGCACCAGCTGATCCAGGATGCTTCCGAGGTGGCCGCCGGAGGCGTTGACCAGCGCGAGGCGCAAAGCACGTGGAGAGTACGAGACGCCAAAGAAGTACTGGGCGATCAGGCCCTGCCCCGTCAACACCACGACTCCGGCCGCGTGCGCGTACTGTCCGATGCGATCATCACGAAAGGACCTGAACCCGGTCGCCTCCGAGAGGCCGCGGATCGCGCTCTGGGTGCCGGTGAGCAGATGCCATCGGTCCGGCTGTCCGGCCGGAACGTCGTGCTCGAGCATTGCAGCGGTGGCGTGCGCATCGCGTGGCGTTTCGCCGGGATCGATGCTGACGAACGCCACTTGGTAGTCGCGTCCTACGCGCAGTGGCATTGCGGCCGCAGCCCTTCCCATGCCGTGCAAGGTCATGTCGCACAGGTTGGGACAGCGATAGTAGCCGAGCGCGAGGAGGGTCGGCTTGCCATGCGTCAGCGCCTGAAGCGTGATGGCTCGGCCGTCGGAATCCCGGAACAACAGCCGCAGAGGTACCTGCACGCCAAGATGTTGATCGACGCCTGCACGGCGATAGAGATCCTTCGGGGGTGGGAGCGCGACCTGGCTACCCTGAGAGGTTGGCTTGACCGGAATTGAACTCGCCGAGGGCTGCGACTGCGCAGCCGGCGCGGGTGGAGCGAGTGGCGCAGCGGAGGCGGGTGGCCCAGAGGGCGTGGCCGGCCCGTGAGCCGATCCCGCCAGGAGTTGCATCGCCCTCTCGATCGGAATCCGCGCAATGCCGGCCTGCCGATCTACCCACTGATACCGCTCGAGCAACGCCTGCTCGCGCGAGCGCTCGTGGGCCAGGTCGATATGAGGATTTGGCTGCAGTCTCGGAGTGGGAATCGCGGCGCCTCGGGGGGCCTCGGGTGGCGGCCCCAGCCAGGTCTTCGACAGCACGTACATCAGCCACACGATCCCCACCAGCGAGCCGACCAGGAGCGCGGCGAGCCAGTGGAGCCGTCCGGCGAACACCTCATAAGACTCATGATTGTCGCGCTGGCTCATGCGGAGAGCTCCCGGCGGCGGGTCGCCCCCAGGCGCAGATCGAACACGGCCCAGCACACCCCCCCGATGCCCAGCCACGCAAGCGCATCCGTCCAGTGCAGGACCACACCATGAGGGCGAAAGCCCGGTAGCACGATCCAGAGTGCGTAGATCGCCTGGGAGAACAGCAGCAGACCCGCGACCGCCCTGAGCCCGGGGCGCGACTGTCTGAACTGCGGCGAGAGAAGCAGCGCAAAAGGCACGAGGATCTGACAGACGATGAGCATTACCGCCAGCCACTGCCAGGTGGTGCGAACCCGCGGCAGATACCAGACCGTCTCCCCCGGAAGATCGGCGCTCCAGGCGGTCAGATAGTCCATGAACGCCAGGTAGGCCCAGGCGAGCACGAGGGCCAGCAACAGACTGCCTAGATCGCGCGGTCGGGCCACCGGGTGGAGACGTGTCGCGGTGCCGATCGCGAGCGCTGCAGCGGCGAGCAGCTGTCCGGTGCCGATCAGCAGTCCGAAGGTCGAGGAATGCCACGCAGGGGTCAGCGACATGACCCAGTCGACCGCTGCGATGGTGACACTCAGGAGATAGACGATGAGGCCGAGTGCAGCAAAGCGCGTCAGCCCGACGCCCGGACCCGGCATGGAGAGCCGACGGCGCAAACCGCGAGCCACCCACATCCACACGACAAAACAACCGACCGCGCGGGCCACGAAGAACGGCAGATTCAGATACCACTGCTGGCGCGCGAACTGCGGGCCCAACGCGTCCGGGGACTGGGCGCTCGGAGCGACCCACGGATACAGACCGTGAGCGCTCAGCAGCACCGGCAGGAACAGCACTGCCAGAACAGGCAGCACGCCGGAGGCCGCCAGCAATGCCGGCCGCAGATCCATGCCCCACTCACCACCGGTGAGTGCATGAATCATGAGGAGCGCGACGCCCCCGAGCGCCGGCGCAAGAAAGAAGAAATAAGCAGCCAGATACGACCGGGCCGCCTGCTCGGGTGCATGGATGGCAATGAGCGCGCAGCCCAGCAAACATGCAGCCCCCAGGACCAGAATGCTCACACGCAAGCGTGAGGTCCCCCCGCTCATCGCCCGCCCAGCTCCTCAAGATCCCGGGCATCGAGCCGGTTCCGCGGCGCGTTCTGGCTGAGCTGCAGAGCGCGAATGTACGCCACGATCGCCCATCGATCCGCCGGAGCGATGCGATCCGAATAGGGATACATCACTCCGTATCCATCACTGATCACATCGTAGAAGTGGCTGTCCGGCGCTTTGCGGAGCACATCGGTGTGAAAGCTCGGAGGCGCAGGAAAGCCTCGCTCCACGACCATGCCGTCGCCGTGTCCGCTTTCTCCATGGCAGGGTGCACAGTAGATGTCGAACCGCTCACGGCCGCGCTGCAGGAGACTCAAGGAGACCGGGGGCTGCTGTGGCTCGCCCTCGCTGTGAATCGGTACGCTTCCTGCTGGGGGAGCTCGCGAGCTGCTGCCGTCTGCAAACAGCGAGCTCGCCGACCCGGGTTTGTACTTTGGCTGCTCGTACATGTTATGCATAGCGCGCTCACACCCCGAGAGGCCGAGCGCACAGCCGAAGAGGAGCGCTGCCGCGCGCCTCATGAGGGCACCGTTTCGATGTGAGTCGCATCCAGCTCGCTCAGGTCGCGTCGCACTGCCTCGCCGTCGTAGTGCGGATCGTCCGCGCGGACGACGAGCAGCAGCCCGTCGCGGCTCGCCTTGCTGAATCGGTCCAGCTCGAACAGCGGGTGATGGAGTCTCGGCAGCCCATTGCCGATGAGCATGCTCACCACGCCCGCCAGCGCAGCAAACAGGATCGTCATCTCGGCAGCCGCGGGAATGAAGGCGGGCCAGCTCGCATCGGGCCGGCCGCCGACATCGATGGGATAGTTGATTGCGGCGGAGTAGTACTGCAACGCAAGCGTGCCCACGCCACCGACGAGGCCACCGATGAGCATCGCAACCGCCGTCCAGTCGCGTGAAGTGGCGATCGCCTGAGCGAGCCCTTCCACCGGAAAGGGCGTATAGGCTTCGAGTCGCGTGTAGCCTCGCTTGCGCAGGCCGCCCACCGCAGCGCGCAGCGCCTCGACCGAGGCGAACTCCGCGAGGGAGCCGTATTCCGCGGCACCGCTCATGAGCTTCGGCTCCGGCTGCCCACGGCCTTGCGCAACTCGAACATCGACACCACGGGCAGCAGCCGCGCGAAGAGCAGGAACAGCAGCAGGAACAGCCCGATCGAGCCCACGAGAAAGCCCAGATCCCATAGCGTGGGATAGAACATGCCGAAGCTCGAGGGCAGGAAGCTGCGGTAGAGGCTGGTCACGATCAGCATGAAGCGCTCGAACCACATGCCGATCACCACCACGATCGCGATACTGAACAGAGCTATGTGGTTGGCGCGCACGCGCCGCAGCCACAGCAGCTGGATCGCGATCACGTTGCAGAGGATCGTCGTCCAGAAGATCCACGAATAGGCCCCGCCCAGGCGATTCAGCGTCAAGGCGATCTCATAGCGATCGCCACCGTAGAAAGCGAAGAACACTTCGGTCACATAGCTGTAGTCCACGACCAGCCCCACCGCGAGCAGCATGCGGGCGAGCTTGTCCAGGTGGGCTTCGGTGATGAAGTCGGTCAGCCCGTAGTAGCGGCGCAGCGGGATGCCGAGCACGAGCGCCATCGCAAAGCCCGAGAACAGCGCGCCCGCGACGAAGAATGGCGGGAACAGCGTCGTATGCCAGCCCGGCAGCAGGCCTTCGGAGAAATCCAGCGCCACCATGCTGTGCACCGAGAACACGAGCGGCACGGCGAGCCCGGCCAGAATCAGGCTGAGGGTCTCGAAGCGCCGCCAGTGGCGCGCTTCGCCGCGCCAGCCGAGCGCCAACAGCCCATAAAACACCTGACTGCCACGCGTACGCGCCCGATCGCGCAGGGTTGCCAGATCGGGCAGAAGTCCCACGTAGAAGTACAGAATCGACACCGACAGGTAAGCAGTGATCGCGAAGAAATCCCACAGCAGCGAGCTACGCCATTGCGGCCACAGCGCCATGCGGTTCGGATACGGCGCTAGCCAGTAGAAGAACCAGGGTCGGCCCAGGTGCAGGATCGGAAACAGACCCGAGACCGAAACCGCAAAGACCGTCATCGCTTCGGCATAGCGGTTGAGGGAGCTGCGCCAGGACTGGCGCGTCAGATAGAGCGCGGCCGAGATGAAGGTCCCTGCCATTCCGATGCCAATCCACCAGACGTAGTCGGCGATGGCAAAGCCCCAGGCCACCGGAATGTCGATGCCCCAGATGCCCACGCCGCGCACCAGTAGCACCCAGATTCCCGAGCCCAGCAACGCGGTCAGCACGATGGAGGCGACGAAGGCCAGCAGCCAGCCTCGCCCCGGAGCTCGCGCGAGCACGATGTTGCTCACCGGGTCGGTGACGGCCTGCAGATCGAGCCCCAGGGGCTGCGCCGATGCGTTCACGTGTCGTCCTCGAAGGCGGGATTCGGATTGCGCAACGAACCCAGGTAGGTTGTCTGAGGTCTCGTATTCAGCTCCTCGAGAAGGGCGTAGTTGCGTTGCGAGGCTTTCTCGCGACTGACTGCGGTCGCAGGATCTGCGGTATCCCCGAACGTGATGGCCTTTGCCGGGCACACGGCCTGACACGCCGTCACCACCTCGCCATCGGCAATCCGGCGCCCCTGCTTGTCTGCCTCGATGTGCGCGCGCTCGATGCGCTGGATGCAGTACGTGCATTTTTCCATCACACCGCGCATCCGCACCGAGACTTCCGGATTACGGCTCGCCTTCAGCGTCGGCGAGCTCACGTCGGCGTACTGAAGGAAGTTGAAGCGGCGGACCTTGTAGGGACAGTTGTTCGAACAGAACCGTGTGCCGACACATCGGTTGTACACCTGCACATTCAGCCCTTCCGAGTCGTGCACGGTGGCTCCCACCGGACAGACGAGCTCGCACGGCGCATGTCCGCAGTGCATGCACGGCACCGGCTGGTGATGAACTCGCGGCGCTGCGGGTGTGCCTTCGAAATATCGATCCACCCGGATCCAGTGCAATTCTCTCCCGCGGGCGACCTCCTGCGCTCCGACCGGCGGAATGTTGTTCTCCGCCTGGCAGGCCAGAGTGCAGGCTCCGCAGCCGATGCAGGCATTCAGGTCGATACTCATTCCCCAGCGATATTCGACGCGCGGCCGGGGCGGATAGAGACTCGGCGGAGTTTTCGATGCGCCCTGCAGGAAGGCGGGATTGTCGCGAAATTGCGCGAGCGTGCCGGTGCGGACCGGGGGTTCCCCCTCCATTTGGTGATGGCGCTGCGTCGTGACCAGCTCGATATGTTTTGCGGTGGAGGCAATCGTGCACTCCGCCCGCCATGTCGTGGAGAGGCCCCGCACCCTGTAGGCATCGAAGCCCAATCGCTCACCAACATGCCCGGCTATGGTGCGGCCGTAGCCCAACGGCGCAACCACCGTGTTGTCGGCCTGGCCCGGCATGATCCACACCGGTGCCTGCACCTCGCGGCCCTCGGTGCGCAGCGAGACCACCTCTCCATTGCGCAGGCCATGGCGAGTCGCAAAGGCCGGGCCGATCAACGCCGCGTTGCTCCAGGTGAGTTGATTGGTGGGCTTGGGCAGCTCCTGCAGCCACGCATTGTTGGCATAACGACCGTCCCAGATCGTCGGGTCGGGGCGGAAGAGCAGGTCGATCTGAGCTTGCGGCCGCGGTCGTGAGAGGCGCTGCAGACTCGATGTGTTGCCTCGAGGTTCGACGGCCGGTGGCGCAGAATTCTCGATCACGCCCTGACGCAGAGCGGACTGCCACCTGGCCTCATCATTCAGTCCCAACTGATGGCTCCAGGTGTTGCGCACGATCTCGCGTGCAGTCGTCCGGGTCGACTCGAGCATGAACGCCAGGATCTCGTGCACCGATCTGACGTCGTAGAGCGGATCGATCACCGGCTGCACGATGCTGGCGGTGCCATCGAATGCCCTCAGGTCCGACCAGGATTCCAGCGCGTGGGTCCGCGGCAGGTGCCAGGTGCAGCGGGCCGCCGTCTCATCGCGGTACAACCCGACGTGGATCGAGCGACGGACGCGAGCAAGCCGTTCTGCGAACCTGACATCCGCCGGGGCGGCATACACAGGATTCACATCCAGCATCAACAAGGTGTCCACCTCGCCTGCGCCCATGGATTCGGCCAGCGAGCGCAAGGCCTCGCCGCTGCTCTCGCGTGGCTCGGGCGCTTCGAAGTACTCCACCGTCTGGCCGATGTTGCCGAGAGCCCGATTCATCAGGATCGCCAGCGCGTGGACGAGAGGCGGCTGCGAGGCCCCGGCGATCACCAGGCAAGCGCCCCGATTGCTCAGCAGGTCCTGCGCAAGCGCGCCCAGGCGGCGCGCCGCGGCGCCAGGGCTCCCGGGCGCTGATTCCCCGGTGAGCGTTGGATGCGAGACGCCCAGACGAACGGCCAGAGCTGCGGCGAGTGCGCTGATATCCCCAGTCGGCAGGGGCCAGCGATGATCGGCATTGCTACCGGTCAGTGAGGGTGTGGCTTCCAGCACATAAAGTCGGTTCATCTTTGCCGGAGAGCCCACCGGTCGGCGCCGGGCGGCAAACTCACGCGCGGCACGCACATGTCCGGGCATGCTGGCGAGGAAGTCGGCTTCGAGTGAGACGATCACCTCGGCGCGATCGAATCGATGCCGTGCCCGCAAGGGTCTGCCTGAGACCGCGAGCGCACCTTCCAAAGCGCTGTCCTCGTCGACCGCCTCGTACTGGTGCCAACGGGCACCTGGATAGCGATGCAGCAACTCCTCACGCTGGGCCGCAAGAGTCGGCGATTCGATCCGACCGCTCAGAACATGCAGCCCACTGCCATCGCGAACGTACTGCCGGACGGCCGCGATCGCCTCGGCCTGAAAGTCATCCCAGCCGGTGAGCACCCCGTGCCGCAGCGGCGCCTGCGATCGATCGGGATCCCACAGCTCGAGGATCGCCGCCTGAGTCATGGGGTCCGTCGAGCCGAGACTGGCGGGATGCTCGGGGTTGCCTTCGAGCTTCGTGGGCCGCCCCTCGTGAGTCTCCACGAGAACGCCGATCACATCAGCCCCGACCTGCAGCGTCGTGGCGTAGAAGCGGGGCTGCGAAGGCAACATTCCTTCGGGGGTCCGGATCCACGGCACGATCTGCTCCGCCGGCGGCCCGCTGCAGGCGGTGAGCCCGCCCAGCGCGAGGGAGGCGCCCAGCAATCCGAGAAATCCGCGCCGATCCAACACCGGATCGAGCATTGCGGCCTGCGGCACCGCCTCCTTGAAGCGCTGCAGCATCTGCGGCTGCTCGAGCAGCTCCTCCAGGGATCGCCAGAAGCCGCCCGGCTTGCCAGCCAGCTCGCGGCGGATCGCCTCGAGCGCTGCACTGCCTGGGGTTGGCATCAGCGGTGGCATACCGAGCAGTCGGTCAGCCGGCGCTTGTCGATGTGATAACGGGCCAGCAGCGACTCTCCGAGCGTGGACTGATCCTGCGGGCTCCAGTCCATCGAGAAGACCTGGCTCCGGGGCCGGAGAAATTTTTCCGGATTGCGGTGGCAGTCGAGGCACCAGTGCATCGACAGCGAGGCCTGGCGCGCCATCAGCGGCATCCGGTCCACTCTGCCGTGACAGCTCACACAGCCAATGCCCTTGGCGATGTGGATCGAGTGATCGAAGTAGACGAAATCAGGCAGGTCGTAGATGCGCTGCCAAAGTAGGGGTTTGCGCGTCTGCCAGCTGCGCACCAGCGGCGCCAGAATCGCCTGGTCGGTAAATAACTCCGAATGACAGGTCATGCAGGTCGAGATCGGGGGAATGCCGGCGACCGCATCGGTCTCTACTGAGGCGTGACAGTAACGGCAGTCGAGCCCGACATCGCCGACGTGATGCTTGTGACTGAAAGGCACCGGTTGCTCGACCGGCTCGCCCATCGCGTGAGGATCGGCAGTCAATGCGCGCCAACTCAACACGCTACCCGTAAACAGTACCGCGCCTACCACAAGCGTGAGCTTGAGGAGGGTACCGAAGCGCCGGGAGAAAATCTGGGCCACACCGCCGCCTGCAAGGGAGGGCGGCCGAACACAGCAAATCGCATACCCTGCGCCGCAGGAATCCTGTCAGCGGATGCTGAGTATCTTGTGTGTCTGCAGACTCAGCCGCCAGCGCGGATGGCCCAGGCAGTACTGCACCGCGAGCTCGGTGTGTCGCGCACGCTCCGGGCCATCCAGCGGCTGAAGGAAGAAATGCTCGAAGTGCAACGCCGCAAATCTTTCCGGCTCGGCACCCACCTGCGGATAGACCAGCTTCAGCTCGTCGCCTTGAAGCACGCGCAAGGTCGCGCCAGCCTTCGGGCTGACGGTGATCCACAGCTCACCGGCCGGTGGCAGGACTGTCCCGTTGGTCTCGACCGCAACCTGCCAGCCGCTGCTGTTGAATTGAGCGAGCAACGGTGCATCGAGCTGCAGGAGCGGCTCTCCGCCCGTACAAACCACGAACGGCAGCGCCGAGCCCTCGCGCCCGCCCGCCGGCCAGTGGCGGGTCACGGCGCTGACCAGCTGGCCGGCCGAAGCAAACTTGCCCCCGCCGGGCCCATCGGTGCCCACGAAGTCGGTGTCGCACCAGCGCGAGCAGCCCCCGGGGCCCTTGGCCCGATCCCGCTCCAATCCCGTCCAGAGGTTGCAGCCTGCGAAGCGCAGGAAGACCGCCGGACGGCCGCTGTGGGCGCCCTCGCCCTGGAGCGTGTAGTAAATTTCCTTGACCGCGTAAGCCATGAAGCGAGTGTGCCAGCTATCTGGAGCCTGCCGCGTATCTGGAGCCTGCCGCGTATCTGGAGCCTGCCGCGTATCTGGAGCCTGCCGCGTATCTGGAATCTGCCGGCGAACTGGAGTCTACCGCTTACCTGGGCTCTGTCCGGGACAGCAGCGGATCGAGAACGCCGGCTTCACGGAAGCCTTTCGCGCGCAGCACACAGGAGTCGCATGCGCCGCAGGGCGTACCGTCCGCGCCCGGATCGTAGCAGCTGCTGGTCAGCCCATAGTCCACCCCGAGGGCGAGGCCGCGCTGGATGATCTGCGCCTTGGTGAGCTCGATCAGGGGGGCGTGAAGCCTGAAGGATTCGCCGCTTTGCACCCCTGCCCGCGTGGCGAGGTTCGCCAGGCGCTCGAAGGCAGCGATGTACTCGGGACGGCAGTCCGGATAGCCGCTGTAGTCGAGCGCATTGACGCCGATGAAGATGTCCTGGGCCTGAAGCGTTTCCGCCCAGGCCAGCGCAAACGAGAGAAAGACCGTGTTGCGGGCGGGCACATAGGTGATCGGAATGCCTGCGGCCATGTCCTGCTCGGGGCGGTCCTTGGGGACCTCGAGATCGTCCGTGAGAGCCGAGCCGCCAAACTGACGCAGGTCGATATCGACGACCACATGGCGGAGCACGCCGGCGCGGCGCGCGACGCGCTGCGCAAATCCGAGCTCCACGATGTGCCGCTGGCCGTAGCGAAACGACATCGCGCAGACGCTGAAACCTTGCGACTGGGCGATCGCCAGCACGGTGCTCGAGTCGAGTCCGCCGCTCAACAGTACGACCGCTTTTCGTTCCGCGATGGCCATGTTGCCTGAGGGTTGTTGCTAGCGCAGGGACTGATTCAGAAGATACGCGAGCCGCACGCCGGCTTTGCTGAGCTGCTCGGCGGTCACTGTCGTCGCATCCGTCACGTAGGCGGACGAGACGTTATAGAGGTTGGCCGAGCTGGCCGGAGGCAAAAGCCCATAAGCGTGATCCCGCGCCACCGCGAAGGATTCCCGGGCCCAGTCCGCCGCCGATCCCGCCCGCCATTTCGTGCGCTGCGCCGCCGTGATCCCCGCGATCAGCCGCTGAGCGATCGCCGCCTCGTTCTCACCCAGTCGTGCGACAAACGCCGTGTCCCAGTCATGGTGCAGGCTGTTCGGGGCCAGTCCCGGTGCCATCACGATCTTGAGATTCCCGCCCTGGTCATGATCGTCGCTCGCGTGCAGCGGCTGGTGCACATCGCCGACGAAATGCAGCACGAACTGCAGGGCCATGAGGCGCTCCGGTGCCGAGGTTGCGGGAGACTTCAGCTCGGCGACGAACTCATCGATCTTGTCGACGACGCAGTCGGCCGCCGGCCCGCGCGAGGCGGCCGTCCCAGAAGGCAGCGGCGGCTCGCCGAAGCAAGCGGCTTTGAGATCTGGCCCGTCAAGCTCGAGATCCACGAAATGCCACTGGCGCGTCGCCTCGTAGCGCATCTTCGTCGTGCCGCGGTCGGAGTCGCGGTATTTGTCGGCCCAGGTTGCCTCCTGGTCGATGCGATCATCGCGTGTCAGCGCACTGTGATCTGCCGCCAGAATCGAATTGACCCGCGTGCGCACCGCCGGATCCAGATAACGCTCGGCGATCAGCCCGATGATTTCGTGGCCTTCATCGCCCCAGGAGTACGCGGGAGTGGCGCCGCAAGCGAAAGCGGCGCAACCGAGAATGC
>Ga0070741_10008213_pt1 | contig 21099 bp, 19 predicted proteins | sample Coa_R1_4_FD_66440 | JGI IMG/M metagenome (GOLD analysis project Ga0070741, IMG submission 66440) | Surface soil microbial communities from Centralia Pennsylvania, which are recovering from an underground coalmine fire - Coalmine... | ecosystem: Environmental > Terrestrial > Soil > Unclassified ...
CGAAACCGGCGTCGCCGCGCTACCGCCGCTGCTGTATTACCGCGGCGCGTACGTGGAACTGGCGTCGTTAGGAGCGCTGGTCCGTTCGCTGGCGCCCGCGCGGCCCGTAATGCCCGCTTATATCTGGTAAGTTCGACGCTAGCCTCGGCCTCGAAAGTTGGATCGAAATTATTGCGGACACTTACCCTCCCAGATCGGGGGGGTAAGTGTCCGCAATAATCTGGCGCGCCCGTCGGGCGCGCCCGGAATGTGACTTGTGTCCGGTTGTGGCGTTCCGGCACGGCTGGCGCGGCGCGATGGCAATGCCCCGCCTGGCGCCTTTCCTGTCACGAACCGGCGCGGCGCGGAGCTGACGTCGGCGGGGTGCGTTACGCGTGTGACTCACGGCAGGTCTGGGCGCGGGTCGTCGCGGAGTATGGCGTACAGGACGCCGTCGCGGTAGGCGCCGTCCCGCCAGGTCGAGCCCCGGGTGACGCCCTCGCGCTGGAAGCCGGCGGCCTCCAGCGCCTTCTGCTCGGCGATGTTGGTGGTCTCGGTGTGCGCCTCGACGCGATTGACCGTGGTGTGCCGGAAGATCAGGTCGGCGAGCCGCGCCTGCGCCGCGGTGCCGATGCCGCGGCCCCGGTATTCGGGCCGGAGCCAGATGCCGATCATCGGACACCGGGACCCGGCGGTGGGACCCCACTGCTGCCAGTGCCAGCCGACGTCGCCGGCCACCTGGCCGTCGTCGGCGAGCACGGTCAGCGCGCCGTCGCTGTCGAACCTGGCGGGCTTGGGCGCGTCACGGATCCCGCGCGGGCCGAAGTCGTCGTAGATGCTTTCCCCGCCCGGCAGCAGGGGCAGATCGTCCGGCTGCTGCGCGCGCAGCGTCACGTTCACCGCACCAGTATGCCGGGGCTGGCGCGTCAGCCGCCGCCCTCCGCGGCTCAGTCAGCCGCGGACGGGCGGAGCATCGCCTGCGTGGCCTGGACCGCGACGTCGACGATGTCGCCGATGTTGCCGCCGTCCTCGACGGTCGTCGCCATGAGCTCACGCAGGCCGCCGAGCATCAGGATCGTCAGCTGGCGGGACGGCGGCGCGACGCCCGCAGCGCGCAACTCCGGCGTGGTGCTGAGGCTCTCGATGAGCGTGATGAACGACTCGAGCAGTTCGCGCTGGAGGTGGCGGGCGTCGGAGCCGAGGGAGGGCAGGTCCCTGATCCAGCTCAGCGTGATGGGCAGATCGGATTCGGCCGCCGCGATCCACGCCTGGACCGCCTGCTGGATCTGGACGTCCCATGGCGCGCGCCGATCGACCGTCTCGGCGATGTGGCGGACCATCGCGCCGTTGCAGTCCTGGAGCAGGGCGATGTAGCACGCCTGCTTGCTGGCGAAATGCTCGTAGAACGTGCGGCGTGAGGTGCGGGCGTGCCGCACGATGTCGGCGACCGTCGAGTCGCGGTAACCGCCCTCGCGGATGGCCGCGGCCATGCCCTCCAGCAGCCGCCCGCGGAACTCGGCAGGGCCCGGCGCGGCCGTGACCGCGGCCGTCTGCGGGGCGACCCCAAGGCCGGTCATCTCGTCGCGGGCGGTGGTCACAGTCGCCAGGCTATCCCTTCCGGTCATCGGCTCCGAAGGCCTTGCACGACCATGGTACTCCGGCGTACCGTCGGTGTGGTACGCACGCGTACCAGAGCGGAGGGTACGAATGACCACGATGACACTGCCGGACGGCCCGTCGGCCCCGCGCTTCGTGCAGGGCGCCACCGCGCTTACCGCCCCGCTGTGGAACATCCGCCGTCTGCACCGGCGCTACGGTCCGACGTTCACCGTCGACGTGCCGATCTTCGGCAAGGCCGTGGTGATCAGCGACCCGGCCGACGTCAGGCAGCTGTTCATGACCAGTCCGGAGATCGCCGACAACCTCGATGTCAACCTGGGCCGCGTGCTCGGCCCCAACTCATTCTTCGCGATCACCGGCGACCGGCACAAGAAGCAGCGCAAGCTGCTCACCCCGCCGTTCCACGGCCGCCGCGTGCGCGCGTACGAGGCCATCGTCGAGCAGGAGGCGGTCCGCGAGATGGCCACCTGGCCGCAAGGCCGCGCGTTCCCCACGCTCGCTCCGATGATGCGCATCACACTGAACGCGATCCTGCGCGCGGTGTTCGGCGCTGACGGGGCCGACCTGGCCGAGCTGCGGCAGCTGATCCCGGCGATGGTGACGCTCGGCGCGCGGCTCGCCGTGCTGCCGATACCGCGCACCGACCTCGGCCGGTGGAGCCCGTGGGGCCGCGCGCTGGCCTACCGGCGCCAGTACGACGAGATCGTCGACCGGCTGATCGAGGCGGCCCGGCAGGACCCGCGCCTGGACGGGCGGGACGACGTGCTCGCGCTGATGCTGCAGAGCAAGTACGACGACGGTTCACCGATGACCCGCGACGAGATCGCCGACCAGCTGCTTACCCTGCTGACCGCCGGGCATGAGACCACCGCGACGACCCTGGCCTGGGCCGTCGAGCGGCTGCGCCGGCACCCGGAGATGCTGCGCCGACTGGTGGCCGAGGCCGACGCCGGCGGTTCGGAGCTGCGGGAGGCGACGATCCTCGAGGTCCAGCGCACGCGTCCGGTCGTGGACCGGACGGCCCGCCAGGTGCACGCGCCGAGCATGGAACTCGGTCGCTGGACGCTGCCGAAGGGCCAGATCGTCATGGTCAGCATCTACCTGATGCACAACAACGCGAAGCTGTTCCCGGACCCGGGGGCCTTCGACCCGGATCGCTTCGCCGGCAAGCGGCCGGATACCTACGAATGGATCCCGTTCGGCGGCGGCGTCCGGCGCTGCATCGGCGCCGCCTTCGCCAGCATGGAGATGAACGTGGTGCTGCGGACGCTGCTCCGCGACGTCACGCTGGCGCCGACTGGCGACCGCGGTGAACGGTGGCACTCCCGTGGCATCACCTGGGCCCCCGCGAAGGGCGGGCTGGCCGTCATCAGCCGCCGTTCCGAGCGCACTGACCTGGTCGCACCCAAGACGACCGCGAGGAGCCGCGGGTGAGCGAGTCCTTCGCCGATGCCGGGCACGGCATCGTGCTCGCGTATGACCAGCTCGGCGACCCCGCCGGCATCCCGCTCGTGCTGATCGCCGGCCTCGGCATGCAGCTGCAAAGCTGGCCGGCGGAGTTCTGCGAGCTGTTCACCGCGCGTGCCTACCACATCGTCCGGTTCGACAATCGTGACATCGGCCGGTCCACGCACCTGCGGTTCCCGCCGCCGAAGCCGGTGGCGATGCTGCGCAAGCGCTGGGATCCCAGCCAGTACGACCTCGCCGACATGGCCGCGGACACCGCCGGCCTGCTCGACGCGCTGGGCCTGACCTCGGTCCATCTGGTGGGCGCGTCGATGGGCGGGATGATCGCGCAGACGGTCGCCGCCCGTTATCCCGGCCGAGTACGCTCGCTCACCTCGATGCTGTCCACCACCGGCGCCGCGCGCGTCGGCCGGCCCGCGCTGTCGACCTGGCGGCTGATGCTGTCTCGGCCGCCGGCCACCCGCGCCGAGCGGATCGAGCGCTCGGTGCGGATCTTCCGCCACATCGGTTCGGCCGGATACCCGTTCGACGAGCAGTGGGTGCGCGCGGCGGCGGGTGAGTCCTGGGACCGCGATCCGGCCAGTGACGGCGCCGCACGCCAGCTCGCCGCCATCATCAAGTCGGGTGACCGCACCGCGGAAGTGCGCACGATCACGGCTCCGACGCTGGTCATCCACGGGGACCGCGACCTGATGGTCAATCCGACCGGCGGGGCGCGCACGGCGCGGACGATTCCCGGCGCCCGGCTGGAGACCATCCGCGGCATGGGCCACGACCTGCCGCCGGGTGCCTGGCCGGCGATCGTGGACCTGATCGACACCCACGTACGTGCCGCCGAGGCGGCAACGACGATAAGGAGCACCGATGGCCAGGAAGCCTAGGCCCCTCGGCGGCCGGCCGGTGATGATCACCGGCGCCGCCTCCGGCATCGGCCGCGCGCTCGCCCGGCACCTGTCGCGCGCGGGCTCGCCGGTCGCGATCGCCGACATCGACGAGGCCGGCCTCAAGGACACCGAGAAGTCCCTGCCTGGCCCGGCGCTAGCCCGCGTCCTCGACGTGCGGGACGCCGACGATATGCACCGCTTCGCGGCGGAGGTCCGCGAGTGGCTCACGACGCTCACGGCGCTCACGGCGCCGACGGCGCTCACGGCGCGGCTGGCGGCGGTGTTCAACAACGCCGGCGTGGCGGTCGCCTCCTCGGTGCTCGACGCCGAGCCCGAGGACGACGAGTGGCTGCGGCGGATCAATTTCGACGGCGTGGTGAACGGCACCCGCGCCTTCCTGCCCCTCCTGGTCGAGCAGGATTACGGCGTGATCGTCAATACCTCCAGCGTGTTCGGCCTGCTGGGCATGCCGCACCAGAGTGCGTACTGCGCGTCGAAGTTCGCGGTCCGCGGCTTCACCGACGCGCTGCGCCAGGAGCTGCGCGGCACCGGCGTCTCCGCGGCGACCGTGCATCCGGGCGGCATCACGACGAACATCGCCAGGAACGCGCGCGTCCGCAAGGATCCCGAAGGCCGCGGCCGGACCCACGAGCAGCTGGCCGCCGACTTCGAGGCGATAACGATGACCAGCCCGGACAAGGCGGCGGAGATCATCTGCCGCGGTGTCGAGCGCGGCAAGGCCCGCATTCTGGTGGGTCCGGACGCCTACCTCTTCGATGCCCTCGCCCGCGTGGCACCGACGCACTATTACGACATCATCGCCCGCTTCGAGAAGCGGCTCCGCTCCCGGCAGGCGGCACATCGGTGAGCGAGCATTTCGACGTCCTCATCATCGGCGCCGGGCTGTCCGGGATCGGCGCGGCCCGTCACCTCCAGGCCGCGTTTCCCGGCAAGACGTACACGATCCTGGAGGCGCGCGACGTCATCGGCGGCACCTGGGACCTGTTCCGGTACCCGGGCGTCCGGTCGGACTCGGACATGCACACGCTCGGCTACCGGTTCCGTCCGTGGACGAACCCGAAGGCGATCGCGGACGGCCCGGCGATCCTCAGCTACGTGCGGGACACCGCGGCCGAGGGGGGCGTCGACAAGCACATCCGGTTCAACCACCGGGTCGTCAAGGCGGCGTGGTCAACCCAGACGGCGCGCTGGACAGTCCAGGCCGTGCACGGCGTCACCGGCTCCGAGCCGGTGACGCTGACCTGCGATTTCCTGCTGAGCTGCAGCGGCTACTACCGGTACGACGACGGCTATCTCCCGGATTTTGCCGGCATCGGCGACTATCGCGGCGTACTCGTGCACCCGCAGCACTGGCCGGAGGACCTCGATTACACGGGCAAACGCGTCGTGGTGATCGGCAGCGGCGCCACCGCGGTGACCCTGGTTCCCGCGCTGGCGCAGACCGCGGGTCACGTGACGATGCTCCAGCGCTCCCCCAGTTACATCCTCACGCTGCCGGCCGAAGACCCGATCGCCACCCGGCTGCGCTCGATGCTCGGCGAGCGCCGCGCGTCCGCCATCACGCGCTGGAAGAACGTGCTGGCCCAGAGCCTGATCTACCGGCTCAGCCGACGCCGGCCCGAGATGATCCGCGGTTGGATCCGCAAGCTCACGATCAAGCAGCTGCCGGACGGCTACGACGTCGACACGCATTTCAAGCCCGAGTACAACCCGTGGGACCAGCGCCTGTGCCTAGTCCCCGACGGCGACCTGTTCCGGTCCATCAGCGACGGGCGCGCGAGCGTGGTCACCGACAAGATCGCCACGTTCACCGAGCACGGCCTGCGGCTTGAGTCCGGCGCCGAACTGGCGGCCGACATCGTGGTGACCGCGACCGGCCTGCGCCTGCTCGCGCTCGGCGGCGTGGAGCTCACCGTGGACGACCGGGTGATCCGGCTGCCCGAGACGATGGCGTACAAGGGCATGATGCTGAGCGACGTCCCGAATTTCGCGTTCACGATCGGCTACACCAACGCGTCCTGGACGCTCAAGGCGGACCTGGTCAGCGAGTTCACCTGTCGCCTGCTCAAGCACATGGACGCCGGCGGCTATGACATCTGCGTCCCGGTCAACGACGACCCGGCCGTCACCGAGCGTCCCCTGCTCGACTTCTCGGCCGGCTATGTGCTGCGCTCCATCGATCAGTTTCCGAGGGCGGGCTCACGCCCCCCATGGCGCCTCGGCATGAGCTACATCCACGATGTCATCGCCCTCCGGTACCGCACGATCAACGACGGCTCGATGCGCTTCTCCCGTCTCCAGCCGAACGCCGCCGTGCGGGACGCGCCCCTGCAAAGCGGGCATATCAACCAATTACGGCCACGCCGACAGGGGCGCCAGATTATTGCGGACAGTTACCCCCCCGATCCGGGGGGGTAACTGTCCGCAATAATTTCGGCTCGCCATCGGGCCCCGGGCTAACGTCGAACTTACCGGATATATCGGGATATTTCGGGCGGATGGCGGGGCGGGGCCGGCGGCTGGGTGGCTGGCGGGGCGGGGCGCTCGGGGGGGCGGGGCGGCTGGCGGGGCGGCGCGGTTGGCGCTCGGGGGCAGGGCGGCCGACGGCCCGGCGCTCAGTGGCGCGTGGCGGTGCGGATCAGGGGGATCGCGGTGGCGCCCCACTTCGCTACGACGGCGTCCAGCTCGGCGAGTTCGGGTTCGGTGACGTACAGCCCGCGGGCGGGCACGGCGGCGCCGAGTTCCACCAGGACCGGCCGCAGGTGCACCTCCACGGCGAGCGTGTGCCCGGCCCAGCCGCCGGTCATCACCGGCACCGCCACGGTCCCGGCCAGGCCGTTGCTGCCGTACCGGTCGAGGAACGCCTTGAGCATGCCGGTGTACGCGGCCTTGTACGTCGGCGACGCGACGACGACGACATCGGCGCCCGCGACCTCGGCGGTCAGCGCGGTCAGTTCCGCGTCCGACCAGTCGAACAGGCGGGACGCGTACTCGGCCAGGTCGACCACGACACGCGGCGGGACGGGCGGATCGGTCAGCGCACTCGCCAGCGCACCGGCCACCGCCAGCGCGACGCCGTGGGTACGCGACGCGGGCTTGGGATTTCCGGTGACGACAGCTATTCGCATGACCGCGGAACCTCCATAACGCCATCCTTATCCCAGCACGGCCGACGGCCGCTAGCTCGCGGGCTGCGGTATTAATTCCTATAATACAGACTGCTTTAATATACATGCGGTCGAGGGCGTAAAGTCCCTGGACATGAAGATCGGCGAGATTCGTGACCTCATCCGGCTCAAGCCGATCGAGCTGAGCGCGCCCGCGCGACGGCTCTCCACCTGCCACGACATCGACGATCTGCGCCGGGCCGCCCGGCGCGCGGTCCCCCGCCCGGTCTTCGACTACGTCGACGGCGGTGCCGACGAGGAGGTCTCGCTCGCCGCCAACCGCCAGGCATTCCAGCGCCACCGGTTCCAGCCGAACGCCCTGGCCGGCGTCGCCGGCATCAGCACCACGGCCGGCCTGTTCGGCGCGGAGCTCGCGTTCCCGCTCGTCCTCGGCCCGACCGGCTACACCCGCATGATGCACCCGGCCGGCGAGATCGCGGTGGCCGGCGCCGCGCACCGGCACGGCCTGCCCTACACGCTCTCCACGATGGCGACGACCACGATCGAAGCCCTGGCCGGCGCGGTCCCGCACCAGGACCTGTGGTTCCAGCTGTACGTGATGCGCGACGCCGGGCTGAACAAGGAGCTGGTCGCGCGCGCCGCGGCCGCGGGCTATCGCACCCTGATGATCACCGTGGATACCGTTGTCCCTGGTCACCGGACACGGGACGAGCGCAACGGCCTGATCATCCCGCCCGCGCTCACCGCCAGCGCGCTGGCGAACATCGCGGTCCGGCCCGGTTACTGGCTGCGGATGCTGCGCAACCCCGCGATCGAGTTCGCCAACATCCCGCTGCAGGCCAAGACGATCGCAGGCTCCGCCTCGCTGTTCGACCCGGCGGTCACCTGGGACGTGGTCGAGACGCTGCGCGACGCGTGGCCGGGCAAGCTGCTGCTCAAGGGCCCGCTCAGCCCGTCCGACTGCCAGAACGCGGTACAACGAGGCGCGGACGGCATCCTGCTGTCCAACCACGGCGGACGCCAGCTCGACCGCGCCGTCGCCCCCATCGACCTCGTGGCCGGCGCCCGCGACGCGCTCGGCCCGGACGCCACGATCATCGTCGACTCCGGCGTGCGGCACGGTGCCGACATCGCGGTCGCCCTCGCGCTCGGCGCGGACGCCGCCGCCATCGGCCGCGCCTACCTGTACGGCCTGATGGCCGCCGGCGAGCCCGGCGTCGACCACGCGATCGATCTGCTCAGCGAGCAGTTCACCCGCACCCTCCAGCTGCTCGGCATGCGTTCGGTCACCGAGCTGCGGGAACGCGGTGCCGAACTAATCCGATAAACTCTATTGACTTTATAGACAATTCACCCCACCCTAGAGGACATGGCTCACCCGCAGCCGCTCGTGGCACGCCGGTACACCGACTTCGGCATGCAATCCAGCGCGGTCTGTCGCGCCTGCTGACATCGCGCTGCATCCTCCCCAGTCAATCCCGAGGTGTCGAACCATGCCCGAAATCGCCATCGCCCCTGGTCAAGCACAGGTAACCGAGACGCACGTACCCGCGCTACCGCAACGAACCCGCAGAAAGCGCAGCCGCCGGAATCACGGCTGGTACCGCCTGATCAGCCCGCTCTCGGTCGTCGCGCTCTGGCAGCTCGCCAGCACCGCCAAGCTCATCCCGACGGACAAGCTGCCGCCGCCGTCCACGATCTGGCACACCGCCAGCACGCTGATCACGCACAGCTCGCCCGCCTACGGCACACTCCAGGGCGCGATGCTGGTCTCGCTCCAGCGGATGGCGATCGGCTTCGCGTTCGGCGCCGCCGCCGCGGTCGCGCTGGCGCTGGTCGCGGGGCTGAGCCGGCTCGGCGAGAACGCGGTCGACCCGATCCTCCAGATCCTGCGCACGCTGCCGCTGTTCGGCCTGATCCCGCTGTTCATCGTGTGGTTCGGCATCGGTGAGCTGCCCAAGATCATCCTGATCGCGCTCGGCGCGGCGATCCCGCTATACCTGAACACGTTCGCCGGAATCCGCAGCGTCGACGCCAGGCTGGTCGAGGCCGCGCAGACCCTCAAACTCGGCAAACCGGCGCTCATCCGGCACGTGATCCTGCCCGGCGCGCTCCCCCAGGCGCTCACCGGCCTGCGGCAGAGCCTGGGCGTGGCTTGGCTCGCGCTGGTGGTGGCCGAGCAGGTCAACGCCAACGCCGGCCTCGGCTTCATGATCAGCCAGGCCACCCAGTTCCTGCGCACCGACGTGATCCTCGTCGCGCTCGTGGTGTACGCGGCGCTCGGCCTGATTACCGACGCCCTGGTCCGCCTGCTGGAGAGGAGGGCCCTGGCATGGCGGCGCACGCTGCTGTCGTAAGGAACCTCTCCCGCGAGTTCGGCGGCACGCGCGTGCTCGACGACCTGGACCTCGACATCGCGGAGGGCGAGTTCGTCGCGCTGCTCGGGGTCAGCGGCACCGGCAAGTCCACGCTGCTGCGCGCGCTGGCCGGCCTGGATCCGGACACCACGGGCGAACTCGAGGTGCGCGGCCCGGTCGCCGTCGCGTTCCAGGAACCCCGCCTGCTCCCCTGGCGCCGCGTCGCGGCGAACGTCGCGCTCGGCCTGCGCGCACCAGATCCACCCGCCGTCGCGGAACAGGCGCTCGCCGAGGTCGGCCTCGCAGCCAAGGCGGACGCCTGGCCGCTCACCCTGTCCGGCGGCGAGGCGCAGCGCGCCGCGCTCGCCCGCGCCCTGGTCCGCGAGCCCAGCCTGCTGCTGCTCGACGAGCCGTTCAGCGCGCTCGACGCGCTGACCAGGATCGCCATGCACACGCTGGTGCTGCGGCTGTGGCGCCGGCACCGCCCCGCGGTGCTGCTGGTCACCCACGACGTCGACGAGGCGCTGGTCCTCGCCGACCGCGTGCTGGTGCTGGCCGGCGGCCGCGTGCGGTTCAGCGGCCCGGTCGACATTCCCCGCCCGCGCGATCGCGACGATCCCGGGCTTATTCAGCTGAGGCGCCGGCTTCTCGCCGAACTCGGTGTCCCTGCCGGCCCCCGGCCGGCGCCGGGAAATCACTAAAGGAAGGGACAATTGTGAGCAGAACGACATGGCGTGCTTCGGCCCTCGCCCTCATCCTCGCGACCGTCGCGGCGTGCTCGTCGAGCGCGTCGACCGGGTCAGGCGCCGGTGACGGGACGGCCAGCGCCGCCCAGGCCGACGTCGCCAGCGTGACGCTGCACATCGGGGACCAGGCCGGCACCGGCGCGCAGGCGCTGCTCACCGCCGCCGGGCTCATCGACAAGCTGCCGTTCAAGGTGGCGTGGTCCGACTTCACCTCCGGCCCGCCGCTGCTCCAGGCGATGGCGGCCGGATCGGTAGATGTCGGCGGCGTCGGCAACTCCCCGCCGGTGTTCGCCGCGGCGGGCGGCGACCGGATCGCCCTGGTGAGCGCGCTCCAGTCCAGCCCGCAGGGCACCGCGCTGCTGCTGCCGAAAGGTTCGTCCATCCACTCCGTCGCGGACCTGCGTGGCAAGCGGATCGCGGTCGCCCAGGGCAGCTCGTCCGACTATCACCTGCTCACCGTGCTGAACAAGGCGGGCATCAGCGTGCACGACGTCACGCTCGTGTACCTCCAGCCGGCCGAGGGCCTGGCGGCCCTCACCTCGGGGCACGTGGACGCCTGGGACATCTGGGCGCCGTTCCTCGAGCAGGCCGAGGGCCAGTACGGCGCGACGGCGCTGGTCAACGGGTCCGGTTACGGCAGCCCGTACTCGTTCCAGGTCGCGTCCCGCGCCGCGCTCGCCGACCCCGCCAAGGCCGCGGCGATCAAGGACTACCTGGCGCTGATCGCGCAGGCGCACGCCTGGGTCAACAAGCACCTGTCGGTATGGGCCAGCGTGTGGGCGAAGGCGAGCGGGCTGCCGCTGAGCATCATGCAGCAGGCGGCTAGCGACGCCCGTGCCGCCGCGGTGCCGCTGACCCCGGCCGTGATCAGTTCCGAACAGCAGGTGTCCGACGCGTTCACCAAGTCCGGCCTGATCCCGGTGCACGTCAACTTCGCCAACTTCACCGATACGGAGTTCAGCTCATGACCCGGCAACTGCACTTCAACGCGTTCCTGATGGGCTGCGGGCACCACGAGGCCGCGTGGCGGCTACCGGAGAGCGACCCGTTCGCGAACACCGACCTCGGCTACTGGACGAACCTCGCCCGGATCGCCGAACGCGGCAAGTTCGACTCCCTGTTCCTTGCCGACGGGCCCGTGCTGTGGAGCAACGCCAGGCACCGCCCGGGCGGCTCGCTTGAGCCGACAGTGCTGCTCACCGCCCTGGCCGCGGTCACTACGCACATCGGACTGATCGCCACGGCGTCGACCACGTACAACGACCCGTACAACCTGGCCCGGCGGTTCGCGTCGCTCGATCACATCAGCGGCGGGCGGGCCGGCTGGAACATCGTCACGACCGGCAGCAAGGCCGCGGCGCTCAACTTCAGCATGGACGAGCACCCGAGCCATCGCGAGCGCTACCGGCGCGCCGCCGAGTTCACCGACATCTCGTTCGCGCTGTGGGACTCCTGGGAGGACGACGCCGAGATCGGCGACAAGGCCTCCGGCGTGTTCGCCGACGACGGCAAGATCCACGAGATCGGCTTCGCTGGCGAGTACTTCCAGGTGCGGGGCCCGCTCAACGTGCCGCGCTCCCCGCAGGGCCGGCCGCTGATCGTTCAGGCGGGCTCGTCGCAGGACGGGCGGGACTTCGCCGCCCGCTACGCCGAGGCCGTGTTCACCGCGCAGCAGACGCTGGCGGACGCGCAGGAGTTCTACGCCGACCTGAAGGGTCGCGCCCGGCGCCTCGGGCGCGACCCGGACCAGATCAAGATCCTGCCCGGACTGGTGCCGACCATCGGGTCCACCGAGGCGGAGGCGCGGGCGCTTGAGGACGAACTGGAGAACCTGATCGTCCCCGACCACGGCCTGGCGCACCTGGCCCAGATCCTCGAGGTTCCCGTCGTTCAGCTGCCGCTTGATGGCCACCTGCCGGCGTCGGTGTACGAACGCCCGCCGGTCGAGGGCATGCAGAGCCGGTACGAGCTGGTCACCGATCTGGCCCGCCGGGAGAACCTCACGGTGCGCCAGCTCATCGGCCGTCTCGGCGGCGGCCGCGGCCACCGCACGTTCGCCGGCACGCCCGAGCAGGTGGCGGACACGATCGAGGAATGGGCCGAGTCCGGCGCGGCCGACGGCTTCAACGTGATGCCGGCCGCGCTGCCCTCCGGCCTGGCGGCGTTCACCGAGCACGTCGTCCCGCTCCTGGTCAAGCGCGGCCTGCTCCGCGACGAGTACACCGGCCCCACGCTCCGCGACCACTACGGCATCCCCCGCCCAGCCAGCCAGTACGCCCCCGCCTAGCCGCCCCGCACCCAGCCCCGACGGCAGGCTGACGGGGCGCGGCTGCCACGATTAGCATGTCGGATTAATCGGAAATGTGACTGAGATCGGAGGCGCCATGACCGTCATCGACCCGACGTTCTACCGAAGCCCCGCGGACGCGATCAGCGCACCGCCGGAGACGCTCGCGTACGTCGTCGCGTTCGACCGGTCGGCGCAGCGGCCTGACGCGCTGGCGGTCGTGAGTACCGATCCGGGGGCGGCCGACTACGGGCAGGTCGTGGGCTGGGCCGACCTGCCCACGCGCGGCGACGAGCTGCACCACTTCGGCTGGAACGCGTGCAGCAGCGCGTTCGCGCACGCCGGCCACCACGGCGACCTGCGACGGCGCTATCTGCTGCTGCCCGGGCTGCGCTCGTCGAACATCCACGTGTACGACACCGAGCCCGACCCGCGCCAGCCGGTGCTGGTGAAGACGATCACCGCGGCCGAGCTCGCGGACAAGGCCGGCTACTCGCGGCCGCACACGCTGCACTGCGGTCCGGACGGGATCTTCGTGTCGTGCCTTGGCGGCGCCGACGGCTCGGACGGCCCCGGCGGCATCGCGCTGCTCGACCACGACACGTTCGACGTGCTGCGCGCCTGGGAGACCGACCGGGGGCCGCAGTACCTGGCCTACGACGCCTGGTGGCACCTGAACCAGAACACGCTGATCACCAGCGAATGGGGCACGCCGTCGATGATCGAGGACGGCGTGAACCCCGAACTGCTGCTCGGCCGCAAGTACGGGCACGCCCTGCACTTCTGGGACCTGGCGGCAGGCCGGCACCTGGAGCGGGTGGATCTGGGTGACCAGCACCAGATGGCACTCGAGCTGCGGCCGTCGCACGATCCGGAAGCCACTTGGGGTTTCGTCGGCGTGGTGGTCAGCACCGAGGACCTGTCCGCGTCCGTGTGGCGCTGGCACCGGGACAACGGGCACTGGCAGGCCGACAAGGTGATCACGATACCGCCCGAGCCGGCCGACGCGGCGGCGCTGCCGCCCGCGCTCCAGCCGTTCGGCGCGGTGCCGCCGCTGGTCACCGACATCAACCTGTCCGTCGACGACACGTTCCTGTACGTCAGCTGCTTCGGCACCGGCGAGCTGAAGCAGTACGACGTCAGCGACCCGGCCCATCCGCGCGAGGCGGGCTCGGTCCGCCTTGGCGGCGTCACCGGCCGGGTCGCGCACCCGGCGGCGCCGGGCCAGCCGCTGGCCGGTGGCCCGCAGATGGTCGAGGTCAGCCGCGACGGCAAGCGCGTGTACGTGTCCAACTCGCTGTACGGCGCGTGGGACGACCAGTTCTATCCCGACGGCGTCGGCGCCTGGCTCGCCAAGATCGACACCGACCCGGCGGCCGGCGGCGGGCTGACCCTCGACCAGGCATTTTTCCCGAACGGCGACCAGTTCCACGGCCTGCGCGTGCATCAGGTCCGCCTTGAGGGCGGCGACGCGTCCTCTGACTCCTACTGCTACCGCTGAGCCGGATCGGAGTTACCGTTAAGGCATGTTTTCCACCGGGCAGGCATTGGCGTTCGCGCTCGCGTCGCTGGTGCTCATCGTTATCCCAGGGCCGGGAGTGCTGTTCATCGTGGGGCGGGCGCTGTCGCACGGACGGCGCACGGCGGTGGCCACCGCGCTCGGTCACGCGTCCGGCAACTACGTGGTGGCGGCGCTGGTCGCCGTCGGGCTCGGCGCGTTGCTGCAGCGCTCTGACCAGGTCTTCCTCGCGGTCAAGCTGGCCGGCGCGCTGTACCTGGTGTGGCTCGGCGTGCACGCGGTCCGGCATCGCAAGGACCTGGTCACCGCGCTCGAGGCCGCCGCACCCGCGCCGAAACAGGGCTGGCGGGCGTTCCGGGACGGGGGCGTCGTCGGGCTTACCAACCCCAAGGCGTACATCCTGTTCGGCGCCATCCTCCCCCAGTTCGTGAACCGTCCCGCCGGTCACCTGGCGGTGCAGATGCTGCTGCTCGCCCTCATCCCGGTCGCGATCGGGGCGATCACCGACTGCTCCTGGGGCCTGGCCGCCAGCGGGGTGCGTTCCTGGTTCGCCAGCTCACCGCGCCGGTACGCGATGGTGGGCGGGGCCGGCGGCCTGGCCATGATCGCGGTCGGTGTCACCGTCGCGGTGACCGGGCGCAAGGACTAGGTGGCCGACGGGCCCGCGCCGAGGTATCGCAGCACCGCGAGCACCCGGCGGTGGCCGAGGTCGCCCGGGTACAGCCCGAGCTTGGCGAAGATCGAGTTGATGTGCTTGCTCACCGCGCTGTCGGTGATCGTGAGGGCGGCGCCGATCTCGGCGTTCGAGCGGCCCTCCGCCATCAGCGCGAGCACGGCCCGTTCCCGCTCGGTCAGGCGGTCCAGCGGATCCCCGCTGCGGCGCACCAGCAGCTGGGCGACCACCTCGGGGTCCAGCGCGGTACCGCCGGCCGCGACCCGGCGCAACGCGTCGAGAAACTCGGCCACGTCCGCCACCCGGTCCTTGAGCAGGTAGCCCACGCCACTGGTGTTCGCCGACAGCAGGTCGGCCGCGTACCGCTCCTCCACGTACTGCGACAGCACCAGGATCGAGACGTCCGGCCACGCGCCGCGGATCGCCAGCGCCGCGCGGATCCCCTCGTCGGTGTGGGTGGGCGGCATCCGGACATCGGCGATCACCACGTCGGGCTGCTCCCGGTCCACGGCCGCGAGCAGCCCGGCGGCGTCACCGGCCGTGGCCGCCACCACGAACCCGGCACTCTCCAGCAGCTTGGTGAGGCCGGCCAGCAGCAGCACCGAGTCCTCGGCGATCACCACCCGGGGGCGGGCTTCTGGCTGGCCAGTCACGCGGTACACGCTACGGCAATTACTCGGCGCGGAGCGCGACGGCGGCGCGAGCCCGCGCCGCCCAGCTAGCTGGCGCCACCGCCCCGGCGATCGCGATCACCAGCGCCGCCAGGGACAGCAGCGCGAGCCTGGCCGGCGGGAACACGTCGGTGAAGCTCGCCGGGATGCCGGTGTGCGCGGTGCCGGCCATCGCCTTCAGCGTCGCGTTGTTCAGCAGCACCGCGGCTGGGGCGGCGATCACCGCGGCCAGGATCGCGGGACCGGCGGTCCAGCACACCACCATGACGAGCAGCTGGCCGGGACGCATGCCGAGTGCCTTGAAGATGCCCAGGTCATGGACCCGGTCCCGGGTGGTCATCAGCACGGTGTTGAGCACGCCGAGCCCGGCGGCGACCGCGACCATGAGCGCCAGCAGTCCGATCAGCGCGCTGGCGATCGTGTAGAACTTGCCGCCGGTTTCCTGCGCCGTGGCCGTCCACGGACTGCTCGACCCGAGGGAGGCGTTGACCGCGTGGAGGTACCCGGACGTGCTGGTGCCCGGCCGCAGGCCGACGTAGAACTCCTGGAGGTTCGCCCGGCTGCCCAGGCCGGCCAGCGTCTGGGTGCTGCCATACACGTACGGCCTGGTGCCCGGCCGGAAGACCTCGCCGACGATGTGCACGGTGACCGTGGCCGTCCCGGTGTTCACCAGCGCGGTGCCGCCGACGGCCAGGCCACTCTGGTCCAGGAACGAGGTGCTCACGTCCACCTCGCCCGGTGCGTCGTACCAGTGCCCGGCGATGATGCCGAACCCCGTCCAGGACGCATCTGTCGCGAACGCCTGGGCGCGGACGCTGCCCGCGATGCCGCCGACCTTGACGTCGTTGGTGTAGAGGGCCACCTCGTGTGCCGTGCCCGGCTGGGCGCGCAGCACGGCCTCGGCGGCCGCGTCCTGCGCCGCGCCAGGGGACTGGAACGGGCCCGTGCCCCGGCCGGGACCGAACGGCTGGACCTCCACCTGGATGGTGCCGGAGTGAGTCTGGCTCGCCGCGGCCCGGCTCAGCGACGAGCTCAGCCCGAACGCGAAGATCACCGCGGTGGCGCCGAACGCGACCGCGGCGAGCGTCACCATGGTGCGCGCGGGCCTGGCGAACGGCGCGGCGAGCCCGAGACCGGCCGGTCGCGGCAGCCGGAGCCTGGCCGCGAGCCGGTGCGCCGCATACCCGCGGCCCGCCCGCGGCGCCCGGCCCGCGGCGATCGCCTGCGCGGCGGACAGGTGTCCAGCGCGCAGCGCCGGGCCGAGCGCGGCCAGCGCGGTCAGTGCCAGCATGCCGAGCGGGGCGGCGACCGTGGCCCACCAGGGCACGCTCTGGCTGCCCACCCCGTATGCCTCGGACGACTGCTTCAGCACCGGCTGCGCGAGCACGTTGCCTGCCACCACGCCGGCCAGGCAGCCGCCGAGGGCCGGCCAGCCGACCCGGCTCAGGTACGCGACCACGACCTGTCCCGGGGTCAGCCCGAGGCTCTTCAGCACGCCGATCCGGTGGTACTGGGCGACCACGGCGCCGCTGATCACGTTGCCCACGATCAGCACCGCCATGATGAGGCCGATCAGCGCGAACGCGACCACGAACGGCTCCATGATCGCGCCGTTGCCGGTGGCCTGGTCCGCCGAGCTGAGCCAGGAGCCGTAGTCGGTCACCGCGCCGGCGGGCAGCGCATTGGCGACCTCGGTGACGTCGGCGCGGACCTTGGCGTAAGTGCCGGCGCTGGCGAACCGGTACAGCATCTGCGTGCTCGCCGGGGCGCCTGCCTGCTGGAGCCGCGCGGCCTCGGCCGGGGTAACCCAGCCGTCGGCGGTGTTCGTGATCGAGTTGGCGAAGCCGACCACGGTCAGCACCGGGCTGCCGTCGATGCCGGTTACCGTGAACGTGTCACCCAGGTTGGTGCCCTCGCCCGGGCTCCCGTCGAGCACCAGCTGGCCGGGGCCGTCCGCCCAGTGGCCCTCGTTCAGCACCAGGTTGTCGACCGGGCTGCTCGCGGCCTGACGCCCGGCCAGCACGAACTGACCAGACGGCTGGCCGCCTTGGTCAGTCTGCACGGTGGCCACGGCGAACGGGCCGGCGGCGGCGGTGACTCCCGGCAGGGACCGGGTCTGATCGAGCCGCGCCGTGCTGGCGCGCGCCGGGTCGGCGCTGATCGTGGCGTGGGCGCCGTGCTGGGCGGCGAACGCGGCGCGGAACGGCGCGTTGCTGGCCGCGAGCAGGGCGAGGCCGAGCGTCGCCGACGCGGTGGCGATGAGCAGCACGATGCCGATGACACCGGCCTGCAATTTGTGCCGCCAGATGCCGCCGGTGGCGGTCATGACCGGACCCAGCCAGCTCATGACCGCACCACCGCCCCGGCCGTGTGCCCGTCGACGAGGCGGACGGTGCGGGCCGCGTAGTTGTCCGCGAGCGCCGGGTCGTGGGTGACCAGCACCAGGGTCTGCCCGCCGGCGTTCAGCTCGCGCAGCAGCCTGCCGATCTCCTGCCCGGTCGCGGTGTCCAGCGCCCCGGTCGGCTCGTCGGCGAGCAGCAGCTCGGGCGAGTTGACCAGCGCACGGGCGATCGCCACCCGCTGCCGCTGCCCGCCGGACAGCCGCGCCGGGTACGCGTCGCGGTGCTCCGCGATGCCCATCCGCGCCAGCAGCTCCTCGGCGCGCCCCCGTGCCTGGCGCCGGGAAGCCCCGGCGAGCTGAGCGGGCAGCAGCACGTTGTCCGCGACGGTCAGATCGTCGAGCAGGTTGAAGAACTGGAAGACGATGCCGACGTGCCGGGCGCGGAACCGGGCAAGCGCGGCCTCGCCGAGGCTGTCGATCCGCTGTCCGGCCACGGTGACCGTGCCCGAGGTGGGCTTGTCCAGCCCGGCGATGAGGTTGAGCATCGTCGACTTGCCGCTGCCCGACGGCCCCATGACCGCCACCACCTCCCCCGGCGACACGGCCATGCTGACGCCGGCCAGCGCGGGCGGCGAGCCCGCCTGGTAGATCTTGGTTACGCTCTCGAGCCGGATCACTTCATCCATGCGCCAAGAATGCCCTTGGGGGCCGCCGTGCGCAGTGGGCCAGAAGCCCGAATTGGTGGTGCAGCTAGCTTCACCAAACGGCGTGCAGCGCGCTGGATGGTGGCGGCTGACCAGGGGACGTACCGTGGAACGCATGGCCCTTCTGACCGGACGCGCCCCGTGGTCGCCACGGAGCTGGAACCGGATCCTGTTCCTCGCGGCAGGGATCCCGGTCCAGGCCGCCACGCCGGTTGTCGTCGTCGGGATGGGCTGGGCGAGACCGCGGGTGATGTGGTCGCTGCTGTTCCTGATCCTGAGCTTTTTCCTGGTGCCCGCGCTGACGTGGATCCAGCGGCACCGGCTGCGCACCACGGCGGGTATCGAGATCCCGCCCCAGCCGGTCATCCCCGGGCGACTGAGCCGCGACGGGATCGTGATCGCCCTTCAGGCCCGGTCGACCTGGCGGCAGCTCGCCTATCACCTGGTGGTCGCGCCGTTGCTCGCGGCGGCCGCACTCGCCGCCCTCTGCTGCTGGCTGGCCGGCGCGCTCTACGCGCTGGTGTACACATACGCCTGGGACCTCAACCCGGACAGCATGCTCAAGCGCGGCTGGTCGGCCTCGCCCAACGCGCACCTGCCGCACCTGCTCGGCATCCCGGTCGACATCTATCTGACCGCCGGGGGGATCGCGTTGCTGCTGGCCGCGCCGACCGTGACCAGCTGGGTCAGTTCGCTGGACGGCTGGGCGGCCAGGGAACTGCTCGGCCCGAGCCGCGCGGAGGAACTCGAGCACCGGGTGGCGAAGCTCGCCAAGACCAGGGCCGGCGTCGTGGACGCGGCGGACGCGGAGCGACGCCGGCTGGAGCGGGACCTGCACGACGGCACCCAGCAGCGGCTGGTCTCCCTGGCCATGAACCTCGGCATGGCCCGCGCACAGACCACCACGGCCGAGGAGGCCCGCGAGGCAATCGCGGAGGCGCACGAGGAGGCCAAGGCCGCGCTCACCGAACTGCGGCACCTGGTCCGCGGCCTGCACCCCGCGGTGCTCGAGGACCGCGGCCTTGATGCCGCGCTGTCCGGTGTGGCCGCCCGGATGCGGATCCCGGTCAAGCTGACCGTGGACGTGCCCCGCCGTCCGGCGCCCGTCGTCGAGGCCGTCGCCTACTTCGTGGTGTCCGAAGGCCTGACCAACATCACCAAGCACGCGCAGGCCAGCCAGGCGGAGGTGTACGTGCAACGGACCAGCGACCGGCTGCACATCATCGTCAGCGACGACGGCGTGGGCGGCGCGGACGCCAGCCGCGGCACCGGCCTGGCCGGCCTCGCCAAGCGCGCGGAATCGGTCGACGGCACCTTCGAGATAACCAGTCCGGCCGGCGGCCCGACCCTGCTCACCGTGGACCTGCCATGCGCACGGTAATCGTACGCACGCTCTGGGGCCTGGTGGGCGTAGTTACCATCGTGGCCGCCGGCATCGCCGGTACCCGGCTCATTGTCTCGGCGGGCGTGTCGTGGCATGACACTCACGCGGAGCCGACCAGGACGTTCACCGTGGCCGGCCCGGTCACCAGCGTGACCGTGCGGAGTTACGGCGACGACGTGTCGGTGACCACCGCGGACGTCCGGCAGGTGCGGGTCACCGAGCGACTGGAGTGGGACCTGCCGGAAAGCGGCGCGCCGCCGCTCGAGCAGACGGTCAGCCACGGCCACCTCAGCCTGGGTGATCCGGCGTGCGACGACGGCGACCACAACTGCGACGTGAGCTACGCGGTCATCGTGCCGCCAGGGGTCAGCGCCGCCGTGGACAGCTACGGCGGCAACGTGACCGTATCCGGGACCGCCGGGACGGACGTGGACTCCGACGGCGGGTCGGTGACCGCCACCCGGATCGCGGGACCGCTCACCGTCGCCACCGGCGGCGGCGATCTGCGGGTGACCGGCCTGACCGGCCCGCTCAGCGCCGACACCGACGGCGGTTCGGTGACCGCGCGCGGCGTGACCACGACGACGGCCGCGATCACCACCGCAGGGGGCGACGCGACGGTCGTGTTCGTCGCGTCGCCCGACAGCGTGACGGTCAGCACCGACGGCGGCGGTGCCGCGCTCAGCGTGCCCGGCGGCCCGTACGCCCTCACGGCCAACGACGACCAGGGCGGGACGTGGGCGGGCATCCCCACGAACGCCAGCGCTCGCCGCGTGATCTCGGTGAGCACCGGCGGCGGCCCGATCCAGATCAGGCCGTAAGGCACCAACCCGCAAAGCTCCAGGAGGCATCCGGAAACATTGCGGACAGTTCCCCCCCAATCCGAACCCTGCTGGCGAATTGGGCGCGCGTGGCCGTGCCGGCCGCCGGCAGGCCGCGGGGCGTGGCCGCGCGCTGCCTATGCCTGGAGTGCAGTGTGCGACTACCGGGATAGGAACGCACCGGCAGTCCCGTCAACAACGTGGACGATTTCCCCCTTGTGGAGGATCGACCCCCGTAACCAGGGGTCCCGCTACCACGAAGGGCAAATCCGCCACGTTAACCGAGGCCCATCGAGCCTGCCGCTGACCCGCCGGGCGGCGGCCGGTGATCCGGGCACGCCCTGGAAATAAGCCAGCAGGATCAATCCGGGAGGGTAACTGTCCGCAATAATCTGGCGCGCCTGCCGGCGCGCCCGGAACGGGCGAAATGTCGTGATACGGCTTGGGCTGCCCAGTCCCAGCCGGACTGCGGGGGCGGGCGGGCCGTCGAGTGGGCG
>Ga0070741_10008214_pt1 | contig 21098 bp, 20 predicted proteins | sample Coa_R1_4_FD_66440 | JGI IMG/M metagenome (GOLD analysis project Ga0070741, IMG submission 66440) | Surface soil microbial communities from Centralia Pennsylvania, which are recovering from an underground coalmine fire - Coalmine... | ecosystem: Environmental > Terrestrial > Soil > Unclassified ...
CATCAGGAGGGCGAGGAGAGAGACGAGGCGGGTGAGGAGGCCGAGGATCAGGCAGAGGCCGACGCCGATCTCGCCGAAGACGACCAGGTAGGTGAACAGCGTCTCGTGCGGGAGGACGGTCTGCGTCAGAAAGCGCGCGTGCCAGGCGAACGCGGTCGGCTCCTGGGCGATCCAGGGCTTGAGCGTCTCCGTCAGTCGGTGCGTGCCGATCCAGTCCCACTTCTGCATTCCCAGGAGGAGGAACTTGACGCCGACGAACACGCGCAGGAGCGCCAGGGCCAGGGCCATCCGGCGGGGATGCAGTACGGCGGAGCGCATTCCCGTCGCCGCGCCGCCGTCAGGCCGCTTCGGCATTGCGCGCCCGCCGCTGCGCGATGGCGACCATGATGCACGGCCCGCCGGAGACGATCTGCATCGAGTTGGCGCGGGCCAGGTTGAACGCGGGCGTGGACTCGGAGCCGGGCTGCATCCAGAGATAGGGAATCTTGAGATGGCCCGCCGCGCGAACGATCTCCTCGGTGACCTCCGGCTGCGTGACCGTCACGACGACGTCCAGGGTGTCGGGGATATTGTCGAGGGTCGGGTAGCAGACATCGCCATCAATGAACTCGGCGTTGGGGTTGACGGGGTAGACGGTATAGCCCGCCGCTTTGAGCGTCTTGTAGACCTTGTAGCCGTACTTCTCCGGGTTGCGCGAAACGCCCGCGACGGCGAAACGGCGTTGATCCAGGATATGTTCGATAAGCGCGCGAGTGGACACGGCGATCTCCTTCGGTGGTGAAGTCTCTGCGTGCTTAAGTGTAGGCGATTTTAGGCGGTCTTGTCAACCGGTTTCGAGCGCGCCGTCGGGCGCGTTGACGACGGCAGGGGTTATCCCGTATACTAGAGGCGACTCCGGACCGGCTCACCTTTTAGGGAGGGACACTCGTTTGGCCTCATCCGTCGTAGATAGCGAACTGGAAACGCTCATCCGCGCGCGTTATCCGATCATCTATATCGTCTCCTGGGAAGAGAAGCGCGTCGAGGACGCGCTGCGCGCCATCGCGCAGAATCGCGGCAAGAAGATCTATTTCTGGACAATCACCCAGGGTATGGTGCTGAATCCGAACGCCCAGGACAGCGCCACGCGCGACCCGATGAACGCGCTCAACTTCGTCATGGACTCGCGGGAGCAGGCGCTTTTCGTGCTGAAGGACTACCATCCCTTCATCTCCGAGGTCAGCGTGACGCGCCGCCTGCGCGATCTGACCGTCGCCCTGAAGATGAGTTATAAAACGCTCATCATCCTCGCGCCCATCCTCAAGCTGCCGAACGAACTGGAAAAAGAGATCACGGTGGTGGACTACGGCCTGCCTGACCGGGACGACCTCGACCGGCTGCTGGAGGGCATCATCCAGTCCGTCAAAGACAACCCACAGATCAACACAAACCTGACCGACCTGGAACGCGACCAGGTGTTGAAGGCGGCGCAGGGGCTGACGGCCAATGAAGCGGAGAACGTCTTTGCCAAGTCGCTGGTCGAGAAACACCGGTTCGACGTGGACGTGATTCTGGGCGAGAAGGAGCAGATCATCCGCAAATCGGGCATTCTGGAGTACTATCCGTTCAGCGAGAAGATCGGCGATGTGGGCGGTCTGGACTTGCTCAAAGACTGGATGGAGAAGCGCACAGTCGCCTTCACGGAGAAGGCGCGTGCGTTCGGGCTGCCGGAACCGCGCGGCGTGCTGCTGCTAGGGGTCCAAGGATGCGGCAAATCTCTCAGCGCCAAAGCCATCGGGTCGCTCTGGCGGCTGCCTCTATTGCGCCTGGACGTGGGCCGCATCTTCGCCGGGATCGTCGGCTCATCGGAAGAGAATATGCGCAAGGCGATCCGCGTCGCCGAGTCGGTCGCGCCCTGCATCCTCTGGCTGGACGAACTCGAGAAGGGCTTTTCCGGTACACAAAGTTCGGGTATGTCGGATGGTGGAACGACGGCGCGCGTCTTCGGCACGTTCCTGACCTGGATGCAGGACAAGCGGGCGGCGGCGTTCGTGGTCGCCACGTCAAACGATGTCACCTCGCTGCCCCCGGAACTACTGCGCAAGGGCCGCTTCGACGAGATCTTCTTCATTGACCTGCCCTCCAAAGAGGAGCGCAAGCAGATTTTCAAAATCCACCTGCAAAAGCGCAAGCGAAACCCCGATGATTTCGACCTGGAACAACTGGCGGCGGCGACGCCCGGCTTCTCCGGCGCGGAGATCGAAGCGGTCGTCGTCGAGGCGCTCTATGATGCCTTCGACGAGGTGCGGGAGTTGACGACCGAGTCGATCATCGCGGCGGCGCACAACTCCGTGCCGCTCTCGATGACCATGAGCGAGCGCATCGAGGAACTGCGCGCCTGGGCCGAAACGCGCGCGCGCCCGGCCTCCAGCGCCCACTCCGAGGACATGAACACGATCCGAGAGGAGCTGATGGTCGCCAAAGCCACCGATCCGACGACGCATCAGATAGACCCGTCCGCAGTCAAACTGAAAAACGCCCTGCCGCCTCCGCCTCCGCCGCCTCTGGAGGAGAATGAATAAGCCCTCCCCTCTGTGTGTAGGGGAAGGCGGGTTCTGATTACGACGATGAGCGACCGATTCGACTTTCTGGAGATCGGAGATGCACCGCCCCGTCCCCTGCCGACGCCCGCACAGAGCGAGAGTACGGGGGTGGGGTGGAAGCCGCTGCGTCTGCGCGCCGTCGAGGTCATCGGAGAGCCGGGAACCGGGCCGGGCCAGTTCTCTGCGCCGACCGGGCTGGCCGTAGACCGCGACGGCACGCTCTATGTCGCCGACAGCAACAATCATCGGGTGCAGCGGATCGCGCTGAACGGCGATCTCAAGGTCTATGGGCGACCCGGCAACGCCAACGGGCAGATGTGGGGGCCACTGGCCGTTGCCGTAGACCCCGGCGGGCAGTTCTTCTATGTCGCCGAGCAGGGCAACCATCGGGTGCAGTGCTTCCATTTTCTGGGACAGCACCGGGGAACGGTCGGCGGCTTTCGCGGGCCGTCCGGCCTGGCCTTCGACGCGGACGGGATGCTCTGGATCGCAGACACCGGCAACGCGCGCCTGCTGCGCCTCAACGTCCGCACCGGTCAGTTCATCGGCAGCCTCGATCAGACGGTCGGCATCGTGCGGCCGATCTGCGTCTCCTGCGACACGGCCCGCAATATCTACGTGACCGATGGCAAGACCGACGATGTGACGCGCTACACCTATTTCGGCACACGCGGCCAGGCGCTCGGCGAGATACGCCGACTCGCCACGCCGCGCGGCACGGCGGTAGACGCGCAGGGCCGCATCTATCTGGCCGAGGCGGGCGCGAACCGGCTCCATGTCTTCGATGCGCAGGGCCAGTCGCTGCTCACCTTCGACACACCCAGCACGAAACTCGGCCCTTTCCGCGCCCCGTCCAGCGTCGCGCTCGGCCCCAACGGAGAGATCTACGTCGCCGACACCCTCAACCACCGCATCCTGCGCCTGGCCTGGGAATGATCGCTGCCTGCCCATGACGACCCCCGCCGCCGAACATAGACCGCAAGCGATGGCGACTTCCGGCAACACGCTCTATCAGGGCGACAACCTGGCTGTGCTGCGCGCCTTTGTCCCGGACGGCAGCGTCGCGCTGATCTATCTCGATCCGCCGTTTGCCTCGCAGCGCGACTATCCCCTGCACGCGGGAGTCGAACAGAACGGGGGAAGAGGAGCGCGGCGGGCGTTCTCGGACGTGTGGGAGTGGGACGAGGCGGCATATGCGGCCTTGCTGCAAGAGCGGCCCGGCGAGGCGCTGACGGGCCTGCTGCGCGCCTTTGTGGAGGCGAGACGGCGCGATGCGCTGGCCGCCTACCTAGTGATGATGCTCCCGCGTCTGGTCGAACTCTATCGCGTGCTTGCTCCGACCGGCAGCTGCTACCTGCACTGCGATCCCGCCGCCAGCCACTACCTGAAGGCGCTGCTCGACGCGCTGTTCGGCGCGGAGAACTTCCGCCGCGAGATCGTCTGGCGCAGCGGATGGGTCTCCGGCTACAAGGCGCGGGCGAAGAACTGGGTGCGCAACCACGACACCCTGCTCTACTATGTCAAAGATCGGCGGCGGTTCACCTTCGATATGTCGGCGCGGTTCCGTCCGCATCCGCCGGACTATCGGCGGCGCGGCGGCGGCGGCAACCCGCAGGGAGTGCCGCTCGACGACGTGTGGGACGATCCCGCGCTCTACTCCCCCTGGATCAAAAGCTTTTCGACCGAGAAGTGCGGCTACGCCACGCAGAAGCCGCTCGCCCTCCTGGAACGCATTCTGCGTGTCAGCAGCGCGCCAGGCGATCTCATCCTCGACCCCTGCTGCGGCGGCGGCACGACGCTGTTGGCCGCGCACACCCTCGCTCGCCGCTGGATCGGCATAGACCGCTCCGCGCAGGCCATCGCCCTCACCCGCCAGCGTCTCGACCGCGCCGGTCTCGGCGACTATGCATTCCATACGGAAGAGGCGGCTCTATAGCACGCCGAGCGTCCGCTGCCGGTCGGCGCAGCGCGCCGTGCAGGATGTAGAGAATGTGTCGCTCTATTTCCCGAAGGCATTACAGCGGATGCGGGCAATCGCTTCCCTGTCTACCGCCTTCTCGAAGGAGCGGAATCCGGCCAGGTGGAAACCGTGCCTGGCGGCCAGGCGGTTGATCTCGTCCACCTGTTCCACGGAGACGCTCTTGCCCAGCGTGAAGCTTTCGTAGCGCCCTTCGAGCGCCAGCATCATCGTCTCGGACATACAGGCATAGGCCATACCGGGCGGGAAGCCGAAACTGAACTCGCTGTCGGGCTTGTCCGGCTTGGGCAGCCGCATCGCGCCGGGAACAGCCACCACGCCGCCCTCGATGACCAGCACATCGTTGCGCTCTTTCGCCACGCGCACGGACACATCGCGCGGGCGGGCCACATCGCAGACGACCGCGCCCGGCTTGATATGCTCCGGCAGGATGACCGCATCTACCGCGCTGGTCACGGTGATGATGATGTCCGCCTGCTTCAGCCCGGCGGCGACATCGGTGAAGACCTCGATCTCAGCGCGGCTTTTCGGCCTGAGTTCCGCCGCGAAGGTCTCCAGTTTGCTCTTATCTCGCCCGACGAGCGCGACCCCCGCCGTCTCGCGCGCCAGAATCTCCGCGCAGGTCGCGCCGATGGAGCCGGTCGCGCCGACGACGGCCACGCGCGTCTCCGGCAGGTGGTGGCCCATCATCTCGCCCGCCGTCTTCGCGCCCTCGATGGCGGTCGCGACGGTGTAGGAGTTTCCGGTCGTGATGGCGAGGCCGGGGAGCCGCTTCGCCAGCGTAATTCCGCCGTCGCCGACGACAGACGTAAACGCGCCCAGTCCCAGGATGCCCGCCCCGACCTCCTGCGCGATCCTGCCGCACTTCTCCAGCTTGTCCCACACGAAATCGAGGGGCAGGCTGAGCATCTGGCGCGGCGTGAGCGGGCAGGCGATGAACCAGCCGCGCGCCTCTTCGCCGGTGAGCGAGCGCACTCCGACGACATCGGCCACGATGAGCGGATCGCGCCGCTTGATGTACCATTCGACCAGCGACTCCGGCAGATGCCGCGCGATGGGGTATTTCCGTCCCACGTCGCGCCGCGCATCAATCGGATGGATTATAAACGCGAAATGCTGCATTCTCTCTCCAAATTTTCCGATGGGATTGACTTTTACCGGATGTACAGTGCTAAAATGCTGCAGCCTGAAGTGCGATGAACGTCTTGCGGTCGGTTGTGGCAAGCAACTTGCGTTCATCTTTGAAGCGTGCGACGAATGTGACTTCCTTTTTTCTGCCACCGAGCATCAATCCTGCCAAGAGTCCCATAGGCCCAAACATTACACCTCCTGCAAGTCCCCAGCCAATAGTTCCGCCCAGTTTTTTGACATTTTCTTCTGATGCCATCTCAACCATTTCGAGTTCAGTCACAGGGATAGCCTCACCCAAGAAGCGATTTTCTTGAGTTTTGAGCGTTAACATCCCGAGCAAGAGATGACCATCACCCTTGAGAAAGTCACCTGCGTGTACTGTAATTTTCGCCATTGTGGGTCCCGAAAGCGCAATGCAACCTACAAGTCGTCTACAGTGACCAGTCCACCCTCTCTAAACGGGATGACAAGTTCGTGATCGTCCAGCAACGCCGTACCAAGCGGTGGGCGTCCCGGCATTGCAAGAACGCGGATGTTTCGCTCCACTCCATTCCACAAAATCGTCGCGGCATGAACCGGCAACATGATCGCATCGTTGTTTGCCAAGTTAGCAGGCAGATCGTACTCATAGGGCAGGCCCAATGCTGCGACCGCTGCGGGCGGTAAACTCAAAGAGTCGCTGAAGCCAGTATCTACGACGAGGGGCTGCTGCGGCACGCGCTGCCGCCCTTCGCGTCGGTGTAAACTCAAAGAGTCGCTGAAGCCAGTATCTACGACGAACTCGATAGCAAGGTCAGGTTGGTTTGAAAGGCGAAACGTCACGGAAACCAGCGCATGACGATTGAAGACGTTGCCAGTCATCATGGAGTCGTGCGCTCCATGACGCCACCGAGCGAAACCGCAACATTGTAACCGATACGTTTTCCATACAGAGCAGCACCAGGATGCTTGGCGTGAAGCCGCCGAGCCGCCTCGATGCCGGACTCATCGCCGATTTCATAATCCCCGGTCTCTATATCTAATGATAAGCATCTTGCCGATATTTTCTTCGGTCTCGACCTTTGCGCGGATGTTCTGTTCGTACAGCGCTTCGCCACGCTGCCCGACTTCCGCGCTGCTTAATTTTGAACGTTCCATAGTGAAATCTCCCTCTACCAATTCAGGCCGTCTGCACGACGGCGGTGCGGGCGGCGGGCGCGGGGTTGAGTTCCTGAATGCGCGGCGTCCAGCCCAACTCCTTTAGTTTACCCAGGTAGTCCTCCGGCGTCAACGCTTCCGGGGGCTTGCCGAGCAGCGTCACCAGCACGCCCTCCATCACGTTCGTGCCGAACGAGCGCCCCTCGAACACCGGCGTCGTCGTAATCAGTTGATGGACGCCGCGCCGCTTCAGTTCCTCCACATCGGCCTCGGTCGTCGTGTTCGTCAGGATGATCTTGCCCTGCAGGTTCTCCGGCATATACCGCTTGATGAGGTGGAAATCGCCCGCGATCACGTCGGCCTCAGCGTAGTAGCGTCCGAATTTCGGCGTGTTCTGCTCCTGTTTCTCGCCCGTCGGGTAGAGCCACCGGTAGGGCAGGCGCAGCACGAGCGGCAGCACGACCCGGCCTAGCCTCCGCACCGCCGCCAGCGATCGCAGTGGAATCGGAATACCGAGGTTGAACATCAGGTCGCCGAAAACGACGGACTTGGCACGGCCCGCCAATGCCTCGGCCATGCCGAACCGATCCACTGCGCAGACCAGCAGCACGCGCTTCGTCGCGAAGTCCACGAGGCCCTGGTCTTGCAGCGTGGCGACGGTCTCGCGCTCCAGAGTGTGCTTCAGGCCGCTGCCATCCACGAACGGCGTCTTTTTCGCCCCGGCCATCAGATCGAGAATCTGCTGCAAGACATAGCGGCGTTCGCCGAGATAAATATAGATGTCCGTGCCGCCCACGCCGAAAGCGTCCACCTTGCCGTCGAGTTCGGCCACCATCCGGCGGAACTTCTCCATGTCGCCGTCCGTGCCGATGCGCTCGATCTCGAAATCCGTGCCGAAGAAGTTCGCGTGAACCTTTTTATCGCGCTTGGAGGAACCCAGGCTGATACTGACGACGCGCTTCATTCTGCCTCCTGCTGTCTTGTCTCTGGAACTTGCCGGGTCGTCTGCGCCATTGTAGAAGATAAGTAGTCGGGTGTCAAGCCAGACCGCAGCCGGGAAACTCACCTTCCAATGTGGCGGCGCATCACGTTGATCTCCCAGCGCGCGAAGCCGAGGCGGGTATAGAGGCGTTCGGCATCGCTGTCCGGCTCTGTAAAGAGATACGTTTCGGTATGACCGTTTTGCAGCGAGTCGGCGACGGCCCGCGCCACCAGCGCGGAGGCCACGCCGCGCCGCCGGAACTCCGGGCGCGTCATGACCGACTCGATTCGGCCCCAGCCCTCCGCCGAGAACAGATCGCAGGTTCCGGCAGGCTGGCCGTCCCGCAGGCCGAGATAGAGCCGACACTCCCGAAAGCGCGCCTCGTGTTCGACGACCGCGCGCCACATCGCCGCGTGTTCATCCTCCGGGTCGCCCTGCGCGATCTCGATCCAGTCCCGTGCTTCGCCCGCGCCCGTCTCGTTCGGAACTTCACGCACCGAGACGGCATTCGGCGGCACGACGGGCGGCTCGTCTCGTGTATAACGCATGAGGAGCCAGTCGCCGCGCACTGGCGCGACTCCGAGCCGCCGCAGCGCCGCGCCGATGCCCTGCGCCTCCGCCACCGCATCCACGTCCGCGATGGGTGGCAGGCCGCGCGCCCGGTAGTAGGCGACCACTTCCTGCGCCACAGCCTCCGGCCCGCGCCCGTCATCGCGCAGACGCAGGGCATGGTTGGCGTCCCGATAGGTGGGCAGTTGCGGGCCGTAGAGGAACCAGGCGCACGGCGTCTTTTCCAGCGCCGCCGCCATCGTCAGGTAGCGCGCTTCGTGCGCCAACAACTTCTCCAGCGTTGCGCCTTGCAGTCCCACCTCCGCCGCTCCTTTCCTGGCGATTTGCCGTGTCCGGCCAGAGGTCTATTCCGCGTCCTATAGGCCGGTTCCTGTTATCGGATCGGCGCGTGGGCAGTGAGCGGAACTTTTGGGGCCGCAAGCGTGTCGAATGAATTGCCGGTGGAGGTTGACAAAACGGGGGCGCGTACAGCATAATGACCCTGCGCCGACCCGGCACGTCTACGCCCCGGCGCAAAGGATGAAACCGTATGTCTGATGACAGTCACGAACGCGAGGGAGTTTCAGGTCGTTCGGTCTGACCGCGTAAGCAGCCTGCAATCGGTCTCTGCTTTCGTCGGGCCGCCCGGCCGCTGGCGGAAGCGGAAAGCCTCTCTTCTTTCTCCTTCCCCGTCTCTCCCTGCCTGAAAACCAGATGTTGATCTTGCCTCCTCGGCGCGTCGCCTGTACAGGTACGCTCGGCTGCGTCCGTGCGCGCCCTCTCTGCGCGTCTGTGGGAAGAAAGGGGAATCACCATGCAGACCACGACAGTCAAGCCGACCATCAAGCGGCTGCGGCAGGCGCTCGGCAAGGGCGGCAGGCCGTTGAACATGCAGGCGCTAAAAGCCTTACTGCACGGCTTGCATCCCTCTGACATTGCCTTCTTGATGGAAGAGTTGACGCTGCCGGAGGGACTGGCGATCTTCAACGCGCTGGAGAACGCCCAGGCCGCTGAAGTCCTGGATGAGGTCTCGCCGGAGACAAATCGCTACCTGGTGGAGAACTCCCCGCACGCGCGCATCGTCTCGCTGCTGGATATGCTGCCGATGGACGATGCGGCGGAAGTCGTCTCCGAACTGGACGCCGAGGAAGCCGAGCCTCTCCTGGCCGACCTGCCCACGCCGGACGCCGAAGAGGTGCAGGGGCTTCTCTCCTCTCCCGAAGGAACCGCCGGTCGCCTGATGACCAACAAGTTCGCCGCCGTTCCCCCGGCGGCAACGGCGGCCCAGGCGCTCGAATATCTGCGGCGGAACGCCGCAACGCTGGAGACGATCAATGTCGTCTATATCGTCAACGGCGGCAGGCGGCTGGCCGGGGTCTGCTCGATCCGCGATCTGCTCATGGCAGCCCCGCAGCAGCCGGTCAGCGCGCTGATGAACCCGGAACCGATCGCCGTCGCGCCGGAGACCGACCAGCAGGAAGTCGCGCGCCTGATCTCGCAGTACGACCTGCTGGCGATCCCGGTGGTGGACGCGGCGGGCCGCATGGCGGGCATCGTCACCGTAGACGACGTGATAGACGTCCTGGTGGAAGAGTTCAACGAGGACATCGCGCGGCTGGTCGGCACGGATGCCGAGGAGATGGAGCGGCGCACGCCTGCGCAGGTGGCGCGATTGCGCCTGCCCTGGCTGATGGGAACCATGCTCATCGAACTCGGCGCGGGCGCGGTCATCTCACACTTCGACGGCGTTCTCAAGCAGGTGATTCTGCTGGCCTCCTTCATGCCAGTCATCTCGGCGGTTTCCGGCAACGTCGGCTTGCAGGCGGCGGCCATCGTGGTGCGCGGACTCGATACAGGGCATGTGAGCCTGGCGAACTGGGGCCGCGCCGTCGGCAAAGAGCTGCTGACTTCGCTGCTGATGGCGCTCGTCTGCGGCCTGGCGCTGGGCATCGTCGGTGCGTCCTGGTCGCGGCATCTGCCTTTCGGCCTGGTCATCGGCGGCGCAATGACGGCCTCTATGCTGACGGCGGGTTTCATGGGAACGGTGATCCCGATGCTCTCGAAGCGTCTCGGCTTCGATCCGGCCACGACCGCCGGGCCGTTCGAGACGGCGTTTCAGGACGTGATCGGGTTCGCGGTGTTCCTGTGGCTGGCCTCGCTGCTGTTGCAGTGGCTCAAATAGCGTGCGCAGGCAGGAGGAGTTTGCAGCGGCGTGTGGAACAAGGGAGTGAACCCCTCATTTTCCGGCGAAACACGCCGTCTGCAAACGCCGTATAGAAGAGAGTGATCGCAGACCGTCGGTCATCAAGACGAGGACAGAGGATGGGCAAATCGAGTCAAACGCGAGGACGGTTGCTGCTGCTGGCCCTGCTGCTTGGCGTCGGCGTGCTGGGCGCGATGCGGGAGAGCCGCATCGGCGGCGATCTGGCCTGGGCCAACAGTTACGAGGCGGGAATGGCGCTGGCGCGTCGCACCGGCAGGCCGCTCCTGCTCAGTTTTCAGGCGCCGGGCTGCGCCTGGTGTCGCAAGATGGACGCCGAGACCTTCACCGATTCGAAGGTGGTCGAACTCTCCCGCCGCCTGGTCTGCATTCGCCTGGACAGCGATACCGACGCCGCGCTCGTCGAACAGTATCAAGTCTCCGAATTCCCGATGACGATCTTAGCCTACCCGCAGGGCCAGGAGATCGCGCGCGTTCCCGGCTACATTCCTCCCGACCGTTTCGCCGCCGCCCTGAACACCCTGCTGCAAGCCACCGCCAAAAAGTGACCGGCATTTTTGCCCGTTAGAAGCCGAAAAAAGGGAACATGCAGTACAGGATCGGCCCGTCTCTAGCCATAGCAAAGCCACGCTGCGGGGAATAGAGCCTCGCAAGGAGTGAAGAAGATGCGAACGAACAGAACGCTACTCATGGTTGCGACGCTGGCCGTCCTGACGCTCTGCGTTGCGCTGTCGGCCCGGATCACCTCCGCGCAGGGGCCAGGCGCCCCACAGCCGCCCGGAGGCGGCAACTTCCCCAGACCGGGCGGCCCGCCCGGTTTCGGCGGCGCGCCGCCTTTTGCTATCGGCACGATCACGGGCGGCGACCAGAACACGGGCCGCATCACGATCCAGTCGCAGTTCGGCGGCAACGCGCAGACCATTCAGGTGACGAACACGACCCAGATCGTCACGCAGACCGAGGTGAAGGCGACCGCTCTCCAGGTGAACGACGAGGTGCAGGTGCAGGGCGTGCCGACCGGGATCACCGCTTCTTCCATCACGGCCGGTCAGATGCCCGACTTCATGCCGGGCGGCGGTCGCTTCCGCGCGGGCGGCGGCATTCCGGGCGGGCCGGGAGCCAGCGCGCCGTCGGCGTTCGCCTCCGCGACGGGCCGCATCACCGCGACCAACCCGCTGACCGTCTCGCTGGGCAACAATGTCTCGCTTACGGTCAAACCGGCTCCCAACGCCCGCATCACCAAGATCGCGCCACTCGCGTTCAACAATCTGAAGGTCGGCGACCGTGTGATGGCGATGGGACAGGCGGGCAATGACGGCGTCTTCACAGCGAACAGCATCGCCGTCAACATGGATATGGGCTTCGGTATGGGGCCGGGCATGGGCCGGGGTGGTTTCGGGCCGGGAGGACGCCGGGGGCCGGGCGGCCTGCCGCCTCCTCCAATGCCGGGCGCACCTCCGGGCAATCCGAACCCCTGACCCTCTGTTCGTGCCAGGCCAGAGGCTTGTTGTCGTGGCAGTTGAAACTGCACGCTGTCTGAACTGTGATTAGTCGGATTATAGGATGAACTAGGATTACGCCAGGCCCAATCATGGTCATCATTTAATCCGACTAATCACAGTTCAGACAGATAGATCACAGTGCAGACAGTCCGGCTAGGGCGCGTTCGGCAGGGAGTTCGCGCCGGTTCCTGACGCCGCGCGCTCCTGCACAAGCCGCACAAACTCCCGCAGTTCGCGCGTATTCAGGTCGGAGACGGCCCAGTAGTTCATGCCGGCGCGCGTCCAGGCGAACAGATGGTAGCCCCGGCGCGTGAGGGCGCGCGTGCCGCTCTCGGCCTCCTGCGCCGACGGCCAGAGGAACAGGTTGATGGGATGCTGGTTGCGCCGGTAGATCAGCGCCGCGACCGGGCGATTGTCCAGATAGTCGAGCCGCCCGCCGACAAGCGGGAATCCCTCGGCAGCCAGGTCTTCCACCCAGGGCGCGAAGTCCAGCTTGCCGTGAAACCAGGGCTTGACGGTGTGCTGATCGGAAGACGGGACATCGGCCAGATGGCTCGCCATCAGGGAGCGCACGTGTCCGGCGATGACCTCCTGCGCGAGCAGGTCTTCCGAGGAGGGCAGGGCGCGGACACGCCACAGCCCCCAGGCGGCAAGAACGACGACGGCGAACGCAGCGGCGGCAGGCAGCCAGCGCCAGGAGAACACCGGGGAGGCGGATTCGGCGCGGTCGGCTTTGCGCACAGCGGCCTGGATGCGTTTCTGTAAGTGGGCCGGGGCTTTGTAGGACAGAGGAGCCTCGCGGAGACCGGCTCGCAATGCCTGAAGGCCCTTGACCGTCTGCAGGCAGGAGGCGCAGTCTTCCAGGTGGCGCTCGATCTCCAGATTGCGCACGAGATCGAGTTCGCCGTCCACATAGCCGTGCAGCAGATTTTGCGTCTCTTTACAGTTCAAGGGGCGACTCCTCGTTCAGGCGTGGGGCGAGCCACTGTTGCAGCCGCTTGCGGGCGCGGGCCAGCCGCGACATGACCGTTCCCAAAGGCAGGCCGGTGATCTCGGCGATCTCTTTATAGGAGAGGTCTTCCAGTTCGCGCAGCGCCAGCACCTCCCGGAATTCGACCGGCAGCTCTTCGAGCGCGCGGCGGAGCAACTGCGCGTCGGCGCTGCGCAGCAGCAGCGATTCCGGGTTGAGCGCATCCGAAGGCGTGTCGTGCCGCTCCTCATCGAAATAGGTGACTCGTTCGTGCGTCCGGTTGCGCTGCAATCCGGTGTAGCAGGTGTTGCGCACAATCGCCAGGAGCCAGGCGCGGCCATCCCCGCCATGAAACCTGTCGAAGAATTTGTAAGCGCGCAGGCAGGCTTCCTGCACCATGTCTTCTGCATCCTGGTCGTTGCGCATCAGCCAGCGCGCCAGGTTATACGCGGAATCCAGATGCGGCAGAACCGTCTGCTCGAACTGCGCGACGGCGCGGCGTTGCAATCGTGTCCTCCTTCTCTCCGTTACGTCCTCTACCCTCACGAACCGCTTCTTCGGCGGTTTTATTCCCGCCGATTTTTCCTGGGTCGCCGGGAATATCTACGCGCCGGAAGCGGTTAAAGTGGCGGAAGATCACTCGGAACGAGAGGAGAAGGAACGACACCATGTCTGAATATGACGATTCCCATCGCGACGCGGACGGCATAGACCGGCGCGGATTTCTCAAATGTATGGCCTGGGCGGGGACAGGACTGCTCTGCACGCTCAGCAGCGGCGTGCTGTCCTCGGCCAGCTTCGGCCAACCGGCGCACCCCGCGATGACCGGGATGGCAAAGGGCGATTTCAGCTTCGTCCAGATCAGCGACAGCCATATCGGATTCAGCAAGGAGGCGAACAAGGACGTTATCGGCACGCTGCAGGCGGCTATCGCCAAGATCAACGCGCTGCCGGAACCGCCCGATTTTCTCCTCCACACTGGCGACATCAGCCATCTCTCGAAGCCGGAGGAGTTCGACACGGTAGATCAACTGCTTCGCACGGCGAAGGTAGGCCAGCGCTTCTTCGTGCCGGGCGAGCATGACGTGCTGAACGACAACGGGAAGCTCTATCTGGAGCGGTACGGCAGAGGGACGCAGGGCGGAGGATGGTACAGCTTCCATCACAAAGGCGCGCACTTCATCGGGCTGGTCAATGTGCTGAACCTGAAAGCGGGCGGCCTCGGCGCGCTCGGCCCGGAGCAGTTGGCGTGGCTGGAGAAGGACGTGAGAGGACTGAAAAGCAGCACGCCCATCGTCGTCTTCGCGCATATCCCGCTCTGGACGGTCTACCCGGAGTGGGGGTGGGGGACAGACGACGGCGCGCAGGCGCTCTCCACGCTCAGGCGGTTCGGCTCGGTCACGGTGCTGAACGGCCACATTCACCAGACGCTGCAAAAAGTGGAGGGCAACGTCACGTTCCACACGGCGATGTCCACCGCCTTCCCGCAGCCGAAGCCGGGAGCCGCGCCGTCGCCGGGACCGATGAAAGTGCCTGCGGAGCAGTTGCGCAGCCTGCTGGGAGTGACGAGCGTTCACTACAGGCCGGGCCAGCATCCGCTGGCGGTCATCGACTCGCCGCTGGCATTGGCATCCGCCGCGCAGACCGGCCAGAATCAGAATCCGGCGGTGCATATTGACAACTTCCGGTTTCAGCCCGATACGCTCACCGTTCCGGCCGGCGCGCAGGTGACCTGGATCAATCGCGACGATGTGCCGCACGTCATTGCCAGCACGGACAACCGGTTCAAATCCCGCGCGCTGGATACGGACGAGACGTTCTCCTACCGCTTTTCCTCGGCAGGAACCTACCCCTACTTCTGCTCGCTTCACCCCACGATGACCGGCAAGGTGATTGTGACCTAATCCCCCGTCCCTCTTCCCTAAAACGCTGCGCTGGGAAGGGGGTGACGATAGCCCAGGCTGACTCCTCTCTTCCCACTCGCCACCGAGTTCAAGAGAAGGGGAAAGCTACCAATTGAATGGCTCCCCCTTCCTAGCGAGGAACGAGCGTTTTAGGGAAGGGGGACGGGGGATTAGGTCAGCCCCAGGCGGGCCGCGCAGTCCTTCAGAATCTCGCCCTCCCAGGCCGGGCGCGTCGGGCTGTTCGGATGCGTCCGGTCGGTGGGAATGCGGCCCTGCATCTTCAGAAAGATGGCGGCGGAGTGCTTGTAGGCGGGAACAGGCGCGCGGAAGGCGATGTTGCCGAGATGTTGCAGCGCGTCGGAGAGGCCGAAGTAGGCCGGATCGCCGGTCTCCCAGGCGCGGTCGCGCGCCGCGAACTTCTCCGGGCAGAAGGTCGCCAGTCCGAGCAGGTAGTCGCTGCCCACCTCGATCATGCTGATTCCCAGGTCGTTGCCGGTATAGATTTTGAAGTCCGGGCGCAGGCGGTCGCGCAGTTCCAGGCGGCGCAGTTCGGTCAGGCGGTCGAGGGAGGAGTGTTTCGCGCCGACGAGCGTGGGTATCTCCAGCATCCTGGCGAAAGTGTCCTCATCCCATATCTCGCCGTTGGGCGCGAACATCCGGCCCAACTCGAACCCGATGACCTGCGGCACATCGGCGCAGACCTTCCGGTAGACCTCCGCCTTCTCCGCTCCCGACAGGCCGTGCAGCCGCGTCGTCTGAAAGAGGATGGGCGTGCCGCCGAACTCCAGAATCTGCGCGATCTCCCGCTTGTAGAGCGCGACGACCTCTCCCTCTTTTCCCTCGACAAAAGCTCCCGCCACGAAAGGCACGCCGGGGCCGAGCGCGGCGCGCGTGATCTCCAGCACGCGCCGCTTGGTCGCGTCGTCGAGCAGATTGGCATAGCCGGTATCCATGTTCACCGCGTTTTGCAGTCCGGCGGCATGAGTATGGCGCAGATGCGCGGCAAAGGCTTCCTCGGCAATGTCCCCATCGGCGGCGAAGGGCAGGAGCGCGGCGGCAATACCGGTCACTTTACGGCGCGGCTGAATGCGCGCAAGGTAGGCTTCGAGTTCGGAAGATGTGGTCGTGTTCATGCCGGTTGTTTCGGCGTCCAGGCCGGTTTTCCCTACCGCCCCTGCGGCGGGCCGAAAGTTTCCGGCGTGGGAGGCCAGACGAAAAAAAGTGAACGGGAGAGAAAAAAATTTAGCCAGAAGAAGGAAAACCTGCTGTATAATGAGAATCAAGAGCCGACGATATTTGGGCAGGCTGTCCACATTTTGGACAAACTCTCTGCCATGGGGCAGGGAAGGGCCGAAACGCCTGCTTCGTGTGCCTTTTGTCGAAAGGAGACCCCTCCATGCCGCCCACGCCCGACTACCTGGACGAGGCCACCTATGCGCAGACCCGCCTGCCGGTCAACTACGCCTCCACGCTCCTGCCTGAAGCCTACCGCGATCCCGCCTTCTACGCCCTCGAGCAAGAACGCCTCTGGGCCACAAGCTGGGTCTGCGTCGGCTTCACCCAACAGCTTCAGCGCGTCGGCGATACCTTCCTGGCGACCGTCGGCGACCAGTCCCTCCTTGTCACCCGCTCCGATGCCGAGACGATCCGCGCCTTCTACAACACCTGCCGCCATCGCGGGGCGCAACTGCTCTCTTCCTGCGGCAACCATAAGTATTTCCGCTGTCCCTACCATGCCTGGGGCTATGACCTGGATGGCAAGCTCAAGGGGACGCCCTACTTCGAGCCGGAGGAGGTCAACGCCGCCGAGCGGGCCATCTACGACTCCATCGGCATGAAAGCCTTCGACAGAGCCGACTACGGCCTGCTGCCCGTGCGCGTGGAGACCTGGGGCTGCTTCGTCTTCGTCAACCTGGACGACCGGGCCGCGCCTCTGGCCGAGCAGTTGGGCGATGTGCCGGAACGGGTCCGCCGCTATCCCCTGACCGATCTCGCGCGGACCAGGACGGTGGACTACTCCATCGGGGCCAACTGGAAGCTGGTGGCGGAGAACTACATGGAGTACTATCACCTGCCCTGGGTGCATCCCACGCTCAACCGGGTGTCGCATCTGAACAACCACTATCCCTTTCAGGGAGAGGGCTGGTACTACGGCATGACGACCGCGCCGCTGGACGAAGACCCGGAGGTTTCGCTGGACAAAGGGCTGCCGCCCATGCCGGGGCTGGAGGCCGAGGAGCAGCAGAGCGCGCGGTGGCTGTGGCTGTTTCCCAATATCGCCATCAGCCTGCTGCCCTATCATATGGCGACGATGCTGCTGGTTCCCGACGGCCCCGGACGCACGCAGGAGCGGTTCGACTTCTTCTTCCATCCCAACGCGCTCGACCTGCCGCAGTTTGCGTGCGTGGCCGAGCAGGTCTATGATCTATGGGACCTGACCAACCGGGAGGACATCACTATCGTGGAGGCGGTGCAGCAGGGGTTGGCGAACCGGGCGTATCGGGGCGGGCGGATGTGCTATCGGTTCGAGGAGAGCATTCACCGGTTCCAGAACCATGTCATTGACAAGATGGCGGCGAAAGCGGGCGTGGTCGAGCGAGAGAGAGCCATCACAAAAGGTTTCTGACCACGAAGCGGAGCGCAGGGACGAGAGAGCCGATTATGAGTTTGCGCAGCCCCATACAGGAGCCTGTCGCGGAGGCGTCGGCTCTCGTCCGGGAACGGGAGCGACCGGGGCCTCTGGTGCGCCCGCGCGCCTATGCGCTGGCGCTGCTGCTCTGCCCGCTCAACGCCTTCTGGGTGCTGACGATGCAGGTGGCGTGGGATCTAGGCTACCCGTCCATGTTGTCGCTCTTTTTCAATGTTGTCCTCGTCCTGTTTCTGCTGCTCCTGGTCAATCGCGTGCTGGACAGGGTGGCTCCCCGGCAGGCGCTGACTCAGGCGGAACTGCTGACGCTCTATATCGCGCTGGCGATGTCCACTGCCGTCACGCAGTTCTGCGAATATCTGGTTCCCCTGCTGGCCGGGCCGTTCCATCTGGCAAGCCCGGAGGCGGACTGGCTGGCGCAACTGAACGCGCCGCTTGCGCGCCTGCTGACCGTTCGCGAGCCGGGCGCCGTCCGCGACCTGACGGTAGGCGATAGCAGCGTCCTGGCGCATCTGGCGGTCTGGGCCGTGCCGTTTCTCGGCTGGACGCTGTTCGTTGCCGTGCTGCTGTTCACGACGCTCAGCGTCGGCACGCTCTTCTATCGGCAGTGGGCGGACGCGGAGCGACTGCCGTTTCCCATCGTGCAGATTCCGGTGCAGATGACGGCGGTGGGCGGCTATACGGCGTTTCGGAGCAGGCTGTTCTGGCTCGGCTTCGCGCTCGCCGGGGGACTGACCTGCTGGAACGGCGTGGCGACGCTGTTTCCGTCGCTGCCGATGCTGCCCATCAAGCGTCAGGTCTATCTCGATTACAGCCATGCCAGCGTGCCGATGAACGCCTTCGGGATCGTCTACGGCAGCCTGCACCCGTTTGTTGTCGGGCTGGGCTACTGCCTGCCGCTCGACCTGACCTTTTCGCTCGGCGCGTGCTACTGGCTCCAGCAGTTTTTGCGCTACGGCGCGGCCTCTATCGGCTTTGCCGCCGACAACCCGCGCTTCCCGTATGTGGACTATCAGGCGTTCGGAGCCTGGATCGCGCTCTGCGGCTTCGCGCTCTGGTCGGCGCGGCTGCATCTGCGGGCGGCGTTCCGCCAGGCGTGGACCGGTTCCGAGGCGGACAGCAAGGGGCCGCTGCCGCTCTCCTACCGCACGGCGTTTCTCGGCGTGTTGGGCGGGTTCGTCTTCCTGTCCGTGTTCGCCGTCTATCTGGGCCTGCCGAACTGGGCGGCGGTCGTGTTCTTTGCCTTCTACTTTGCCATCGTGACGGCAATGGCGCGGGCTAGAGCGGAGTTGGGGCCGCCCGCCGTAGACCTGTTCTTTACGGCTCCGGGCAAGGTGATGGTGGCGGCGTTCGGCGGCAAGCTGCTGGGGGCGCAGGCGCTTGTCTCGCTGTCGCTGTTCTACTGGATGACGCTAGAGTATCCCTGGCATCCTATCGGCCACCAGATCGAGGCGCTGCGTATCGGCGACCAGCAGCGGTTCGATCCGCGCCGCATCGCGCTCGGCGTGCTGGGCATCGCGCTGCTGGCCTGGACGTGCGCGTTCCTGATCGTGCTGCACCTGGACTACACGCTGGGCGCGGCGACCTCCCGGCAGTTGGGCGGCACGCAGGTCTGGTACGTGCGGAGCTCGTACAACGCCTCGAAGAGCTGGTTCACGGAGATGGCCCCGCCGGATCGCGGCGGCATCCTGGCGATGGGCGCGGGGGGACTGGTCACGGCGCTGCTTACCTTCGCGCGGCTGCGGATCATCGGCTGGCCGCTGCATCCGGTCGGCTACGCGCTGATGGGTTCCTATACGACGAACTATCTGTGGCTGCCGCTCTGGATCAGTTGCGCGATCAAGGCGGTGATCGTGCGCTACGGCGGGCTGCGCACCTACCGCCTGGGGATGCCCTTCTTTTTAGGACTGTTGCTCGGTGAATTCGTGGTCGGCGGCGGATGGGCGCTCCTCTCCGTGCTGACCGGCCAAAAGCTCTATGTGTTCTGGCCTTATTGAGAGAGGGAGGTGATGCGCGTCGGCGCAAGGTGGTTGCGAAGAGACTGTCCACGACACTGCCCGGATCGGCTTCTGCGCCGCCAGAGGCCGGGGCCTTCCTGGAGGAAAGGAGAACATCGAATGTCGAAACGAAACGGTTTTACGCTAATTGAACTGCTCGTCGTTATCGCGATTATCGCGATACTCGCCGCGATCCTGTTTCCCGTCTTCGCTCAGGCGCGCGAAAAGGCGCGCGCCATCACCTGTCTCTCGAACATCCGGCAGCTCGGACTGGCGAACCGCATGTATGTCCAGGACTATGACGAAAAGCTGCCCTGGACAGGCAACTGGTATGCCGCCTGTACCTCGTACGCCGGATTCCCGCCGGAGTATGACGCCAGCAACCAGTGGGCCATTGACGCCCAGGAGATAGACCTGCTGCTCAATCCCTACATCAAGAACACCAACCTCTGGTACTGCCCGGACTGCAACAAAGCGTGCGCCGCCACCTTCACGCTGGCTACCTGCTACCCCGGCGCGATGCCCACGGAGCAGAACGTCCGGCAGAGCTACTACTGGATACACTGGACGTTCCCGGCCTATCCCGTCTCTTCGACACCGCCCGGCGGCTTCCTGGTCGAAGGCCCGAATCCGGGCGAGCGCAAGGCGCAGGGCAACATCATCGTCTCGGGAATCAGCGAGGCGGCGGCGCTCGGCCCATCGGTCGCGCCCGTCTTCTGGGATCTGTTCGACATAAACAGCTCCCGGCATAATCAGAAACCTCTGCATACCACCGGCATCAATGTCGTTTTACTGGACGGTCATGCCAAACTCGACCGCCGTGAGATTGATACAGGCAACGACTGGTGGGGGCCTTACTCCAACGACGGATGGGCGCGCGATTTCGCCGGAACCGGGGTAGACCGCTTCCCCTACACTGCGCCTTAAAACGCAGCATATCCTGAAGTAGCCCCCCTCCCCGGCCCTCCCCCCAAGAACAGGGGGAGGGAGCATGAGACTCTCCCCTCTCCCGCAGCGCGGGGGAGGGTCGGGGGAGAGGGCCGTTTCCTGCCCCGGCACAGAGCGCGACGCGCGTTCATGCCGGGGCAGGGGAGGAGAAAACGCCCGTATGAAGAAAGAGATTCCTCCCGGTGTGTTCTTCGGCATTCTCGCCGCCGCGATCGTGGTGCTGGTCGGCTACTACTTCTGGAGCAACCGGCGCGTGAACGGCCTCACACCGGACATGCAGGCCGCATTGGAGAGTTACGCCAAGATACAGAAAGAGCAGCGAGGGAAGGGCGCGCAACTGCGCGGCAAGCAATCCCAGTAGCGGCTCACGCGCGGCGTTGTGAGGAGAGGACGATGCTCACTGACGAGCAACTGCGGCGCTTTGCGGAACATGGCTGGGTCGTGCTGGAAAGCCTGTTCGATGCCGAGTAGTGCCAGGCTTATATCAAAGCCCTGGATCGGTGCGCGCGGATGCGGCGCGCGACCGTCTCCGGCGTGCCGACCGAGGAAT
>Ga0070741_10008215_pt1 | contig 21096 bp, 16 predicted proteins | sample Coa_R1_4_FD_66440 | JGI IMG/M metagenome (GOLD analysis project Ga0070741, IMG submission 66440) | Surface soil microbial communities from Centralia Pennsylvania, which are recovering from an underground coalmine fire - Coalmine... | ecosystem: Environmental > Terrestrial > Soil > Unclassified ...
CGGCGGTTCGATTCGGCAGCGTGTCGGCGCGCGCGCCGGCGCCCGATCGCGTGCCGCTCGATCCCGGCCCCCCCTTCGATCCGCACGGGCGCACCTATCTCGAAGGGGTGATGCTGGGCATCCGCGACGCGCTCGCCGCCGATCCGCGGGTCTTCGTGTTCGGCGAGGACGTCGGCGGCGCGTACGGCAACGCGTTCCTGCTGCTCAGGCCGCTCCTGCCGGAGTTCGGCGATCGGATTCTCAACTCGCCGCTCGCGGAGGGCGCGGTCGTCGGCGTGGCGGTCGGCGCCGCGCTCGCCGGCCAGCGGCCGATCGGCGAGATCCAGTTCAACGACTTCGTGGCGACGGCCTTCAACAGCGTGGTCAACAACGCCGCCAAGATCCGCTACCGCTGGGGCACCGATGTGCCGATGGTGCTCCGCATGCCGTGGGGCGGGCTGCGGCACGCGGGCCCGTTCCACTCCCAGAACACCGAGCCCTGGTTCTACCGGACGGCCGGCTTGAAGATCGTCGCGCCGTCGACGCCGCACGACGCGCGGGCGCTCATGGCCTCGGCAGTCGCCGATCCGGATCCGGTCCTCTACTACGAGCACATCGCCCTCTACCGCGATCCGCGCGTCCGACAGGGGCTCGACGATCGCCCGCCCGCCCCCATCCCGATCGGCGCCGCCGCGCTGCGCCGGGACGGAGGCGACCTGCTGATCATCTCCTACGGCGCGTACGTCCATGTCGCGCTCCGGGTCGCCGATCGCCTGGCGGAGGATGGCATCGAGGCGAGCGTGCTCGATCTGCGCAGCCTCGCGCCACTCGACCGGCCCGCGGTCCTGTCGCTCGCGCGCCGGTGCCACCGCGTGCTCATCGTGCACGAGGACGCGCGCACCGGCAGCATCGGCGAGAGCCTCGCCGCCATCATTCAAGAGGAAGCCTTCGAGAGCCTCGACGCGCCGATCCGCATCGTCGGGGCGCTGGACACGCCGGTGCCGTACTCGCCGCCGCTCGAAGCCGCATGTCTGCCGAGCGAGGCGCAGGTCGAGCGCGCCGCGCGGCTCCTGGCCGCGTACTGACGCCCGGAGGGCCGGCGGCCGCCGCCGGCGACGGAGGGGCGCCACCGATGCAGCCGGCGCGCGCCGGCACCGGAGCCGGCCGCGATCCCTCCGGCCGCGCGCCGGTCGCACGATAAAATACGGCGAGATGCCTGATCAGAATGCGCCGGCGGTTCCGGCGGCGCCCGTCGATTTCATCCGGGCCATCGTGGCCGACGATGTGGCGTCGGGCAAGTACGGGGGGCGCGTGGCGACCCGCTTTCCGCCCGAGCCGAACGGCTACCTGCACATCGGCCACGCCAAGTCGATCTGCCTCAACTTCGGGATCGCCGAGGCATTCGGCGGCACCTGCAATCTCCGGTTCGACGACACGAATCCGACCAAGGAGGACGTCGAGTACGTCGAGGCCATCAAGGAGGACGTCCGCTGGCTCGGATTCACCTGGCACGAGCTGCGGTTCGCCTCTGACTACTTCGAGCGCCTGTACGAGTTCGCCGTCGAGCTGATCAAGCGGGGAAAGGCGTATGTCGACAGCCTGTCGGCCGACGAGATCCGCGCGTACCGTGGGACGCTGACCGAGCCGGGGAGGAACAGTCCCTACCGCGATCGATCCGTCGAGGAGAACCTCGATCTGTTCGCGCGGATGCGGGCGGGCGAGTTCCCCGACGGGGCGCACGTGCTGCGGGCGAAGATCGACATGGCGTCGCCGAACATGAACATGCGCGATCCGACGCTGTACCGGATCCGCCACGCCCCCCATCACCGCACGGGATCGACCTGGTGCATCTACCCCATGTACGACTTCGCGCACCCGCTGTCGGACGCCATCGAGGGCATCACGCACTCGATCTGCACGCTGGAGTTCGAGGACCATCGCCCGCTGTACGACTGGCTCGTGAACGAGCTGATCGACCACGACCGCCCGCAGCAGATCGAGTTCGCCCGGCTCAACCTGAACTACACGGTGATGAGCAAGCGGAAGCTGCTGCAGCTCGTGCAGCAGCAGTACGTCTCGGGGTGGGACGACCCGCGCATGCCGACGATCTCCGGGCTGCGGCGGCGCGGCTACACGCCCGAATCCATCCGGGACTTCTGCGCGCGGATCGGGGTGGCGAAGAAGGAGAACGTGATCGACGTCGCGCAGCTCGAGAACAGCGTGCGCGAGGATCTCAACCGCCGAGCGCCGCGCGTGATGGTCGTGCTCCGGCCGCTCAAGGTCGTGATCACGAACTTTCCGGAGGGCGAAGAGCGGGCGGTCGACGTCATCAACAACCCCGAGGATCCCTCCGCCGGCACGCGGAAGGTGCCGTTCACGCGCGAGCTCTATATCGAGCGCGACGACTTCATGGAGAACCCGCCGAAGAAGTTCTTCAGGCTCGCGCCCGGGCGCGAGGTGCGGCTGCGCTGCGCGTATCTGGTGACCTGCCGCGAGGTCGTGAAGGACGCGCGCGGCGAGATCGTCGAGCTGCGCTGCACGTACGATCCGGCGACCCACGGCGGCAGCGCGCCGGACGGGCGGCGCGTCAAGGCTACGCTGCACTGGGTTCCCGCCCCGTACGCCTTCCCCGTCGAGGTGCGCCTCTACGACCGGCTCTTCTCGGTCGAGGATCCCGAGCGCGTCGAGGCGGGAAAATCGTTTCTCGATTCTCTGAATCCACATTCCCTCGTCACGCTGCAGGGGTGCCTGGCCGAGCCGAGCCTGCGCCGCGCGGCGGTTGGCGACCGGTTCCAGTTCGAGCGGCTGGGCTATTTCTGCGTCGATCCCGACTCGCGGCCGGGCGCCCTGGTCTTCAACCGCACGGTGTCGCTCCGTGACACGTGGGCGAAGATCGCCAGCCGGGGGGAGTGAGGGCCGCGTGAGGCTGGCCTGATCCCCGCCGCCCGTGACCGACGCCGGGCCGCCCGGACACGCGAGGGCGCCTGGCCGGACGGTCGCTCCCGCCCTGAGCGGCGGCGGGGCGGGCCCCCGGGTGTAAAATCGACGGCTTCAGCTGTGGAATATCGCATCACCCAGTACGATCTCGAGCAGGGTGCGCTCGAAATCCAGTACATCGAGGAGTTCTTCGGCGAGTTCCCGCGGAAGAAGACCGCCGCCGAGATCGTGCGCCGCCTCAGCGGTCGGGCGCATCTCATTCTCCTCGCCAGCGCGCCGCTGCCGGACGATCCCGGCACGATCGTCCCGGTCTCCTTCAAGGTCGCGCACGAGATCACCGCCGTGGAGACCGAGCCCAAGCTGAAGGACCTCGTCGAGCGGCTCCGCGACTCGGTGCAGTTCGAGGGCCGGCGCATCCTCTACAGCTGGATCGGCGGCACGCGCCGCGACTGGCGCGGACAGGGGCACTTCCGCGCGCTCACCGAGCAGCAGGAGGCGTGGGCCATCGATCAGGGATTCGACGAGATCGTCGTCAAGACGAAGAACCGGTTCTACGAGATGCGCGGGACGCTCGATCACCTGCGGTTCGAGGTCGTCAAGTACGAGCGCCATCCCGCCGAGAACGCCGAGTCGAAGGTCTATCTGAGCAAGAAGCTCCTGCCCGATCTCATTCGCCGCCACCGCAGCGCCCGCACGGTCGTCCAGGCTCCGGCGTGATCGCGCGCTCTATTGATAGTGCGAGCTCGAGCGGCGGTTCCGAGTTCGCCGATCTCCGGGAGCGCCGCCGTAGTCGACGACGTCGTCGAGCACCCAGATCTGGACGACGGCGCCGGGCCTCGGAGCGCCGCAGTCTCGACCGCCCCGAGCGCATCGATATTGCCGTGGATGTCGGACAGGAACAGCACTCTCACGTCACCGCGCCCGGCCCGCCGCGCCTCGTCCGCGAGCCGGGCGACGGATGGCGTCGGCGGCCTCGATCGGCCCGATGGACGCGTCCCCTCCGCGCCGGGACGGTCTCGTCCTCAGGGCGACGGCGAGGGAGCCCACTTTGGCAGAGGCGGTCCCTTGCGCATCATCCAGACGGCGAAGGCTCCCACGAGCCTCAAGACGACCAGACCTAACAGGGCGCCCGTCACGGTTCAGACCGGCTGTGCATCAGCGCCAGAGTCACGGCGCCGCCGACGCGTCGCGATGGGTGTACCTGATCACCTCGACGTCGGACATCGCGATCAGCCCTTCGCTGATCATCTGCTTCAGCGTCGGCAGGAAGCGGTCGATCTTCTCTGGCGTGTCGACGATCGCCACCATGATCGGCAGATCCGAGGACGTCAGCAGGTGCTTCCGGTGGATGCGCGTGCTCGCCCCGTACCCTTCGATGCCGCGATAGGCCGTCGCGCCCGCCAGATCGTGGCGCCGCGCCTCCTCGATGATCGCCTCGTACAGAGGCCTGCCGTGCCACCGATCGTCCTCGCCGAAGTGGATGCGAACCATCTTGGCGTGTCCGCTCAGTGTCATGTGGCGCTCTCCTGCCTCGGTTCCGGTGGTCCCTCTTCGACCGGCTCTTCCACGCGATGCGTGTACTTGATGACCTCCACATCCGAGAGCACGACGAGCCCTTCGTCGACCATCTGCTCGAGGATCGGCAGATACGCCCGGATCTTCGACTCTTCGTCGACGACCGACAGGATGATCGGCAGGTCGTGGGAGAGGCTCAGCCGCTTCTCCTTGTGAAACCGCCGGTGGGCGCCGTACCCGGCGATGCCGCGGTAGACCGTCACGCCGGCGATGTCGTGGGCGCGCAGGCTCTCGACGATGGCGTCGTGGAGCGGCTTGTCGCCCCACCGGTCGCTCTCGCCGATGAAGATGCGCATCAGCTTCGCCTTCCCCGTCAGCTCGGCGCGCGGAAGCCGCGGCCGCTTCCGCCGATCGCCGGGCGGCACGCCGCTCGTCACGACGTTGGTGTCCTGGACCTCGACGAGGCCCGGGCTCACCATCTGGACCAGCTTGGGGAGAATGGCCTCGAGCTTCGCTGCGTCCTCGACGAACTCGATCTTGACCGGCAGGTTCTCGCTGATCTCCAGAATGCGCGCGCTGTGCAGGCGGTGGTGCGAGCCGAACCCCGCCACGCCCTTCGTCACCGTCGCGCCCGAGACGCCGCTGTAGAACAGATAGTTGAGCACCGAGAGATAGAGCGGCTCGCCATGATGGTGCACGTCCTCTCCGGTGTAGACAGTCACCTTCTTGGCTGGCCCCTGCTTCAGCATGCGCCCTCCCATCGGCCCGGTCTCGCGGGCCGCGCTGCTGCCTCCTCGGCGGGCGCTGACCCGGGCAGAAGGTGCGCCGGCAGGAAGAAGCTGTTCGCGATCATCGTCGGAATCACGGCGCTGCCACGGTGGCGACGAGATACGAGTACTGCGCCTGGTCGATGATGGCGTGGTTCAGTCCGAACAGCGCCGAGATCGTGCCGAACGTCAGCCCGGTCGACATCATGAGCGTGTAGCAGCCGACGGATCGATGCGCTGGACAGCGGCGGCACGAACAACCAAACAGCCCGCGCTCGTCGCCTGGTACGGCCGACAACGGAATGGCTCCTGTAAAAGCTCCGCAGACCCGCCTTGAGTCCCGTCCAAGGCGATGGTAAGCTGAAACGGAACCTGAGGCGCAGCGCCTCAGAGGGTTTGGAGTACCGCCTGAACCGCCCCTGCCGCCGGCAGGGGTAGATGACTCCTACCGGGTTTGTGCTCGGAGGAGTCTGCCCGCGCTTCACTCCCCCGACCGGACGAGGGCGCGCGTCACGGCAAGCGGCCAGCACGGATCCGAATTCTGCCTAGACGCCGGCGCTCAACTCGCATCAGCAGCGCCATCTGCTCGCCCGCGCGGCGCGGATGGCCCGCGTCAAGTGCGATTCGGGCGCGTACCTCGAGCGGCTGCTCCGGACGAACACCATGCGCGTCGCGTTCGACCTGGAGCAGCGGGTCGAGGTGAGCCGCCGCAGGCTCGAGTCGGAGCTGCGGTTCCTGCTGCGCCAGATCACCAGCGCTGCGGAGCGCGCGCTCCAGCGTGCCCGCGTCCGCCGGCAGGCCGGCCAGGAGGCCGTGGCCTCCGGGCTCGCGGCGATCGCGGCCCTTCGCGAACGGCTGGATCGCGTGGCGGTTCGCGCCTTCTCGATGGAGGGCTGATGGCTACCGGCCTGGTAGTCGAGCGGCGGATCGAGGAACTCTTATCGCGCCTCGACTCGCTGACGGGATCGACCGGATCGCGCACCCACGCTCAGATTCGCATCCCTCTGACGCACGGCGGCGGGTGGGCAGGCGGCTAGAACCGGTCAGTCAGCGGGCGATTTCGAACCGGGCTCGAGCACCAGGTGCTGCCAGCGGAGCCCGTGCGGCTCGAACGCCGCGAAGGCGGCATCCCGCGTCACCCAGGTGCATCCCTCGGCCATGGCAACCGCCGCGTGCCGGGCATCGGCCACGCGCCGTCGCACGACACAGGCGCAAGGCGTCCTCGAGGTGGGTGTCCGACGGCACGGCCACGCGGCAGCGAGGCTGCGCCATGAAGCTGCTCGATGGCGGCCAGCGCGATCGGGAGCGGCGTCGGGTCCGCACAAATGCGCGGATTTGTGACGATGCGGAGGAAGCCGACGGCGACGAGGGCACTCATGGGCGAACGGCTCGGCCCCGTCGACCGTCGCCTTGAGCCACGCGGCGTAGGGCGCGTGGAGGCGCTCGTCCCGCCGATGGGTGTAGACGAGCACGTTCACGTCGGGCATCACCATGTCACCTGAGGCGCCGTCGATCCTCGTGCTCGATCGCGTCGGCGAAATCCGACGGATCGTGATGCAGGCGGCGGCCGGCCTGTCCGTAGGGATGCTGGCCCGAACGCTTCAAGGCTCCCTTGCTGCAATCGAGGCGCCGGGCGTCCGGCGCCGACGGACGGGACCTACACGTCCAGCTCCTCCGCCTCCTCCGCCCGCTCCATGATGAACCGGAAGCGCGCGGACGGATCCTTGCCCATCAGCTCGTTGATCACGCGGTCGGTCTCGAGCTGATCGGCCACCTCGACGCGCAGCAGCCGCCTGGTGCGCGGGTTGAGCGTCGTCTCCCACAGGACCTTCGGCATCATCTCGCCGAGCCCCTTGAAGCGCGTGATCTCCGGGGTGCCGCGCCCGTTCGCGTGCTGCTTGAGGATTGCGTCCCGCTGCGCCTCGTCGAGCGCCCAGAACGTCTCCTTGCCGATGTCGATCCGATAGAGCGGCGGCTGCGCGAGGAAGACCTTGCCGTGCAGCAGCAGCTGCGGCAGGTGCCGGTAGATGAACGTCAGGAGTAGCGTCGCGATGTGGTTGCCGTCCGAGTCGGCGTCGGCGAGGATGATGATCTTGCCGTAGCGCAGCTTCGCCAGCTCGAAGTTCTTGCCGAGGCCGCACCCGAGCGCGGTCACGAGATCCGACAGCTCCTTGTTCTCGAGCACCTTCGCGAGCGACGCGCTCTCGGTGTTGAGCACCTTCCCGCGCAGCGGCAGAATCGCCTGCCGCGTGCGATCCCGCCCCTGCTTGGCGGATCCGCCCGCCGAGTCCCCCTCGACGATGAACAGCTCGCTCGCCTCGCTCGACGGGTTGGTGCAGTCGCTCAGCTTGCCGGGCAGGTTGAGCCGGCCGGCCGTCGCGCTCTTGCGCGTCACCTCGGCCTGGGCCGCGCGGCTGGCCTCGCGCGCCCGCGCCGCCAGGACGATCCGCGCCACGATCGCCTCGGCGACGCTGATGTTGTGGTTCAACCAGTGCTCCAGCGCCGGCCGGACCAGGCCGTCGATCGCCGAGACCATTTCGGGGTTGTTCAGCCGATCCTTCGTCTGCCCCTGGAACTGCGGCTCGGCGAGGAACACGCTGAGGACGCCGGTCAGCCCCTCGCGGATGTCCTCGGCGGCAATCGCCACGCCTTTGGGCGAGAGGCTGTGGGTCTCGATGAAGTTGCGCACGGCCTTGGCGAGGCCCGCGCGCAGCCCGGCCTCGTGCGTGCCACCGGAGGTCGTCGGAATCCCGTTCACGTACGAGCGCACATGCTCGTCGGTCGCCTCGGTCCACTGCAGCGCGAGCTCGAGCCGGAAGTCCTCGTCGCGCGCCAGCAGGAAGGGCGCCTCGTGGACCGGCCTGGCCTCGCGCTCGCGCGTGATCGCCGCGAGGTACTCGACAATCCCGTCGCGGTGCTCGAAGACATGGCGCTCGCCGGACCCCTCGTTCACGAAGGCGACCTCGAGCCCCTTGTGAAGGTAGCTCGCAATCTCGAGGCGCGCCTTGATCAGATCCGCGTCGAACTCGATCTTGGGAAAGATCGCCGCGTCGGGCCGGAAGAAAACGGTGGTGCCCGTGCCGCGGGCCGGCCCGAGCTTCCTGAGCGGCGACACGGCCTTCCCCTGCCTGAAGCGCATCTCCCACAGCGCGCCGTCGCGCTTCACTCTCGCCACCAGCTCCTTCGAGAGCGCGTTGACGACGCTGGCGCCGACGCCGTGGAGGCCGCCGGCTGTCTTGTACGTGCCGCGCTCGAACTTGCCGCCGGCGTGGAGCACCGTGAAGATCACCTCGAGCGCGCTCTTTCTCGTCGTCGGATGCCGGTCGACGGGAATGCCGCGCCCGTCGTCTTCGACCGTCACCGAGGAGCCGTCGGCGTGGAGCGTGACGGCAATCCGCGAGGCATGGCCGTTCATCGCCTCGTCGATCGCGTTGTCGAGGATCTCCCAGATGAGATGGTGGAGCCCCGCCGATCCGACGCCGCCGATGTACATGCCCGGCCGCTTGCGGACGGGATCCAACCCTTCGAGGACGGTGATGTCTTTCGCGGTGTAGTTGTCGGACGCCATGTATATAATTCCGCTCGCGAGGACGAACGCGCGTGACAAGTGGCGCTCTTGCCGCGGAAACGCCGGGATGCGATCGGCCTCGCCGGAGGAGACCACTCCCGCAATCGGCCCGTGGGGCCGGGAAGCGGTTCGATGGGCCAGCCCCCTCGTGCGGTGTGGCCGCAATCGAGGCGCGGCCCGGGCCGTTCCGCGCCCCGGCGCGCGCGCGGCGCCCCGCGACACACGCTGCGCTGCTGTGCTTGACGATTGTAGCGATATTCCAGCTGCGTCCGGCGGCGGCCGGCGCCGGCCGGCCTGCGCGGGCGGCTGGGTCGTCAGTGGCGCCTGTCCGTCCGTCGCGCGCGGGTTCGGACGCGCGGGTCTCGCGGATCCGGACGGCTGATCGGCCGCCTGTCGGATCGGACGCCGACGAGGCGGGGCCGCTCGTCGAAGATGTCCGAGTCCCGGGCGGCCGCGAACGGGCAGCGCGTGCGTTCGGCGTCGCCGTGGCTCCCGATCGCGCCCGGTTCGTGGCGGAGCTGGCACGGATCATCCACGGATCGGGCGTGCGCGCGGCGGAGCGCGCCGGCGCGCCGCTCGAGCCGCCTGGAACTCCGCTGCGCGCCGAGACCGTGCCGATCCCGATGTCCGCGGCGTGGTGGTCCAGGCGGGTGTTCGGTCGACCGACGCCGCCGGACCAGATCGTCGCAACGATCCTCTCAGACGCCCGCGCCTCGTATCTCTGCTACGGGCTCGCCGGCCTCGACGACGAGACGCTGCGGTTCGTGGCCGGGCAGCCGGCGCTTGTTACACGGTTGTACAGCCAGGACGCGCCGCTCTTCGCGGCGTTCGGCTCGGTCCTTCGCATCCGGGGCGGGCGCGTTCAGGCACCTGGCGGACGCGATGCCGAGCCGCTTTGGGAAGCGGCCGTCGGCCAGCCGCTCGGCCGGCCGGCCGCGTTCATTCCTGCCCTCCTCACCGCGCAGCGGGGGCGGCTCGCGTACCTCTATCAGATTGTCTCGCTCGTCGACGCGCCCCGCGCCCGATTCGCGCTCGGGCTGTGGCGGCCGGATCCCGACGCGCGAATTCGGGAGTTCAACGCGCTCGTCACGACGGTCGCGGCGGCGTTTCCTCAGTGGGACCCGGCCAGGTTCCCGTTCGCGCGCCCGCTCGACGACATCGCATCGCTGCTGGTCCGGATTCGCGCGAGCGAGGATGGATCACCGCGCACGAGGTTTTCGAAGGCGGCCTGGGCGTGGGCATTTGCCGGCGGCGAACTGCCGGAGACTGGCGCGCGTGTGCCTGGGCGGACAGCTGCCGATCCGCCCGACGCGGCGTGGCTGGCGCAGGCCATCCTGCTGAACGACGCGGCCGGCCGGCGCGAGCGGCTGGATCAGCTGTCGCTCGGACAGCGGCTCTTCGCCGACGTCGATCCGCGCGCCGCCCCCGACGCCCTCGCGGCGGTGCGCGCGCTCCCACGCTTCCCCATGCTGATGCTGGGGCTCGAGCGCGTGGGCATTCGCAGCCCGGCGGTCTTCGCCGCCGCGGCTCGAGCCGCCCAGCAGATCGAGCATCTCGAGGGCCGGCATGCGGTTATCGCGCACGGGGCGTTCCAGGGCGCGCTCGCGCTCGTGGCGCGGCTCGCCGCCGCGCGCTCGATCGAGGCCGCCGCCGCCGAGCGCCTCGTCGCCAGCCTGGCGACCGTGCGTTTCACGGGCGGACGACCGGCCGCCGGCATCGCGCGCTGGATCGACCAGGAGCTGCAGCCGGTGCTGGCGGCGGTGCACCGCCGCGCCGGCGCCGGAGCGCCGGATGCCGCCGACGTCGACGCGCTGCTGCTCGACGCCCTGGCAGGGGGCTCCGCGCCCGGGCCGGCGGTCGCGTGGGAAGGCCACGAGTACAGGCTGGACATCGCGGCCTCGGAGCGCCGGCGGCTCGAGCGCGTCAGGCGGAGGCAAGGCGGCCCGTCGCTCGCCGCCGCCCTTGTCGCCGCGCGCGCGGGCTCGACGGGCGACGAGGCCGTGGCCCGCGCGCTCGTCGCCTGGGCGTACGCCGTCGCGATTCCGTGGGCTGACAGCCCGGCGCTCGGCGGCTCCGCCGCGAGCCGCCATGACTTCGGGCTCGACCGACCCGGCCCGCGCGACGCGGCGTGGGCGCTGCCGCGCCAGCAGGTGGCGATCGGCGTGCCGTGGCATGTGAAGGGGTCGCTCCTCGGGCTCGAGCTCGCGTTCGCGCCGCTCGGCCTGCGCCGGATTGCGGACCGTCCCATCGACGCGCCGGCGCTGTCCTCGAACGAGCGCGACACCTTTGCCCTCTCGGTCGCACTGCTGAACCCGTACGAGCTTCGCGACGCCGATCGCGATCGCCTGGCCGCCTTCATCGAGCGCGGCCGCGACCGCGTCGCTGCGCTGGCGGAGGATGCGGACGGCGTCGACGAGCTGGCCGCGGAGCTTCGCCTCGACGGCTGGCGTGCACGCGCCCTCCGGTGGGCGCTGGCGCGCGATCCGGCCGATGCCCTCGCGCTGTTTTCCCTGACGGAGCTCCTGGCGCTCGGCGGCGGCGAGCTGTCGCGCTTCGACGCCTGGGGCATGCCTGCGCTCGGCGCTGACGGCTGCCTCTGCCCGCGCCTGCTGCCTGCGTGGATGCAGGCCCTCGCGGCCGGCCGGCCCCAGGTGGGGCTGCTCGCCGAGCATGCCGCCGATCTGCACCTGCACGTGGCTCTGGCGCTTGCGGAGCTGGGGCTTCCGGCGGCCGCGGCGAAGTCGGTGCTCGCGGCCGCCACGCAGGATTTCATCGACGAGGTGCGCCCGACCGACTTCGGCGACTGGCTGACGCTCGTGCGCGCCGGCCGCGAGGCGACGCGCGAGCGCATCGAGGACTACGCAGCGGTGGCGACGGCGGACGGTCCCCTGGTTCGGATGCCATGAGCCGCCCGAGCCCGATTCCGCCGGCAGCGGTGCTGACCGCCTGTCTCGCCGCGTTCCTCGCGGCGACGGGCCGCGCCACCTTCGCCCAGGGACCGGCGCGGCTCGAGATCCTCGCGCCCTCCGACGGCAGCTATGTCAGCGGCCGCATCCTGCTGCGGGCCACCGTCGATCCGCCCTCGGACGCGACGGCTGTCACCTTTTCGGTGGACGGACGCCAGCTGTGCACCGTGACGGCCCCGCCGTTCGAGTGCCCCTGGGACGCGGGCCCCGCCGTCGCCGCCCATCAGATTCGCGTCGTCGCCGCGCTCGCACCGAAGGGGCGCATCGTCCGCACGATCCACACGAAGGAGCTCGGCTACAGCGACCAGGTCGACGTCGACATCGTCCAGGTGACCGCCACCGTGCTCGATGGAGGCGGCCACTACGTGAAGGGGCTGCCGCAGTCGGCGTTTCACGTCTTCGAGGACGATCGACCCCAGGCGATCACGCATTTCGCGTCGGAGGACGTTCCGCTCGAGCTGATCGTCGCCGTCGATATCAGCGGGAGCATGGCGCCGGCCATGCCGAAGCTGAAGAGCGCGGTGAAGGAGCTGCTGGCGGCCGTGCCGCCGGGCAACCAGGTGACGGTGCTGGCCTTCAACGATACTGTCTTCTCGTTGACCCGTCCCGGGACGCCGGCGGCGGATCGCGCCCGGGCCATCGATCGGCTGGCCGCCTGGGGCGGCACCGGCCTGTACGACGTCATCCTGCGCGCCGTGGACATGGCGGGCCGACAGGTAGGCCGCAAGGCCATCCTCGTCTTCACCGACGGCGAAGACGAGGGCAGCCACGCGTCGATCACGGACGTGGAGGAGCGCCTGCAGGCGAGCGACGCGACGCTGTACATGGTCGGCCAGGGGCGCGGCGTCACGCTGGAGCCGCTCAAGCGCGTGATGGAGCGGCTCGTGAGGCCGACCGGCGGCCGGGCGCTGTTCACCGAGAGCATCGACGAGCTGCGCGGCGCGTTCACGACCCTGCTGGACGAGCTGTCGCATCAGTACCTCCTCGGCTATCCGCCGGACCGCCGGGCGCACGACGACGCCTTCCGCCGCATCCGCGTCATCGTCGACGGCGGCTATCAGGTGCGCGCGCGGCATGGCTATCGAGTGGCAAACTAGGCAAGGACGCCGAGGCGGGATCCGGGCGAGAGCGGTCCCCGGACGCGGAGGCATGGCCCACATGGCGGATGAGAGCCGATCGAGTTCGTGGATCGCAGCAGCGCGCCGAGCCGCGCGGGCCGGCGTCTTCGTTGTCGCCTGCGCGCAGAGCCAGGGGCTGCTGGCGGGTCAGGATCCGTCCCAGACGCCGCGGTTCCGGGCGTCCGTCGAGGTCACTTCGATCGATGTCGCCGTCGTGGACAGCCAGGGGCGCCCGGTGGCCGGTCTGAGGCCGTCGGATTTTTCGGTCCGCATCGACGGGAGGCCGCGGGCGGTCGTCAGCGCCGAATGGGTGCCCGAGACGCCGGCGGCCGCCAGGCCGGCGCTGCGCGCGCTCGACGGGTACAGCTCGAACGAGAACAGCGCCGGCGGCCGCTTGATTGCGATTGCCGTGGACGAGCCGCACATCCGGCCCGGCGGCGCCGCCGCGGTCCTGGCCGCGGCCAGCGCGTTCATCGATCGCCTGCCGCCGTCCGATCGCATCGCCGCCGTCAGCCTCGGCATCGGCGGCCCGGCCACGCCGTTCATCGCCGATCGGCAGCGCGTGAAGGACGCCATCGGCCGGATGAGCGGCCAGCGGGCGACCCTCAAGACGTCGACCGTCACGGTGACGGGGTCCGAGGCCCTCGAGATCGCCGACGGCAGCCGCGTCGCGCTGGATCTGGCCGTCGCCCGCGAATGCGCCGGCATGCGGGCCGGGTCGGCCGCGATGCAGGCGTGCCGGCAGGAGGTCGAGAACGAGGCGCTGCAGCTGGGCCAGCAGCTGCAGCAGTCGAGCGATCTCACGGTGCGGGGTCTGCGCGAGGTCTTGACCGCGCTGCAGGGGCTCGACGCGCCGAAGACGCTCATCCTGATGTCCGAGGGATTCGCGCTGCGGGATGAGGCGTTGGCCGCCGAGCTCGGAGGGCTCGCTGCGGCCGCGCGGACGAGCATCTATGCGCTGAAGCTGGATCCGCAGCTCTTCGAGCTGATGAACGCGCGGACGCCGCTCGCCGAGCCAGTCGTCGGCGGCCGCAACGACGGGCTCGAGGCGGTCGCCGCGGCGGCGCGCGGCACGCTGTTCAACGTGAACGGGACCGGCACCCAGCTGTTCGCGCAGATCGAGTCGGAGCTCTCCGGCTACTACCTGCTCGGGGTCGAATCCGATCCAGCGGATCGCGACGGCAAGCCGCATCCGGTGCGGGTCGACGTCCTGCGGCGTGGGGCGACCGTTCGCAGCCGGCGGCAGCTGCTCAACGCCCGGTCGGACGTGAACCGCCCGAAGACGGCCCGCGACGCCGTGGCGGCGAGCCTGACCTCGCCGCTCCTGGCGTCGGGCCTCCCGCTGCGCCTCGCCGCGTTTGCGCTGCGCGGGCCGGACGCGGACAAGGTGCAGCTCCTCATTCGCGCCGACGTGGGCTCGGATTACACCGGCCCGCGCCCGGTCACCGTCGGCTATGTCATCCAGGACGCCGCCGGGCGGGTCGTTGACAGCCGCACGGTCACCCAGCTGCTCGGCCCGGCGATGAACGGCGTGCCGGGCGCGCTGCAATACGTCGCCGGCGCGAGCGTCGAGCCCGGCGAGTACACGATCAAGCTCGCTGCCGCCGAGGGCGATCGCGTCGGCAGCGTGGAGCACGCCGTCCGGGCGCGCCTGTCCCGGCTCGGCGCTTTCGAGACGAGCGAGCTGATCGTGGGCGGACCTGTCGAGCCGACCGATCCGCTGCGCCCGTCGGCCGGCTACACCGTCAATTTCGGGACGCTGCAGGGCTATCTCGAGGTGTACGGTCCGGCGGCGGACGGCGTCGCCGCGACATATGAAGTCGCCGCAGCGGCCGACGGCCCGCCGCTCCTCAGCACCTCGGTGGAAGCGAGGACGGCGGGCGCCGGCCGAACGCTTTTCTCGCAGATGCTCGGCGTCCGCCAACTGCCGCCCGGCGAGTACGTGCTGCGGGCGAGGCTGGCGGCCAACGGCCAGCCCCCGGTGACGCTGATGCGGCGGTTCGAGATCGCGCTGCCGCCGGTGCTCATGACGTCGGCGTCCGGCGTGGGCGAGCCGGCGTCGGTCTCCGCGGATCTCTTCCTCCCGGTCGACGAGCGCGCGCTGGCCCCCCCGTTTGCGCGCGACGCCGCCCTCGCGGCCGGCACGCTCGAGCCGTTCCTGAAGCGCGTGCCGGCATCGGTGCGGCCGGCCTTCGATGACGGCCTGCGCGCGCTCGGCGCCGCCGATTACGCGGCGGCGGCCGGCCAGTTCAAGCGCGCGATCCGTCCGGACGAGGACAGTACCGCCGCGCTGGGCTATCTCGGCGTGTCCTTCGCCGCGGCCGGGCAGGCCTCGGAAGCGGTCAGCGTGTGGCAGACGGCGCTCGTGGACGGCGCCGACATCCCGCAGCTCTTCGTCTGGCTGTCGGACGCGTACCTGCGGCTGAAAGATCTCACGGCGGCGAAGTCGATTCTCGAGGAAGCTGTCGGCCGCTGGCCGTCGGACGGCCGGTTCGTCCGCCCGCTGGCGTTCGTGTACGCGATGCTCGGGCGCGGGCGCGAGGCGCTCGGTCTGCTCGATCGCTACATCGCGGCCGCGCCATCAGACCTTGACGCGCTGTTTCTGGGCGTGCAGTGGATCTTCCAGGCCCACAGCAACCGCGCCGTCGTCGCGAATGCGGGCGCCGATCTCGCCCTGGCGCGCAGCTACGCGGCTGCGTACGAGAAGGCGAACGGACCCAGACAGGCGCTCGTTCGCCAGTGGATCGAGTTCCTGGAGCACGAGCCGGGCAGGTGAGGGCGATGCGGCGCGCACGAGTCGGGTCGGCCGCGCTCAGTGCACCACCTTGATGTAGCCCCAGCCGTCGCGCTGCTTCGCGACGATCTCGCCGATCCCGTCCGGCACCGTGCCCACGTTCGGCAGCAGCTGGCTCCGCTCGATCTTCTGGTTCTTCATCGCGATCTCGCACACCTTGAACGAGACATGCGGCCGGGCGATGGCTTCCTTGACCCGCTCGAGCTGCGACGAGCGCTCCGGCACGACGAGGCCGAGGCCGCGCCCGTACATCACGACCTCGATGTCCGTCTGCGGATTCACCGCGCCGATCTCCTGGATCCAGCGGAGCACGGCCGCCTGGTCGAGCGGATCGTCGCTCGTCAGGTCGAAGACGACCTTGTACGGCCGGGGCGCGCTGCCCGGCGTTTGCGCGGCTGCGGCGGCTGTCAGCAGCGCCGAGCAGATGGCGGCGAGGATCGCTCTCATGGATAGCCCCCTCTTGTGAGTTTGTCGGCCTGCCGCGCGGCGCGCGACGGGCCGACACCTGGCAGCACCCCTGCCGAGCTGCCGCGAAATGACGTGGATCGACGCGGTCGGGGCGATCTATATTGCGCCCTTCCCGGCCGATTTCAAGAGGAGGTCGCAATGGACCGAATAGACACGACGCCCCGGCGCGGATTCCTGGCCCGCGCGCTCGGGGCGGCTGCCGCTGCCGCGCTGCCCGCCAGCGCGGGTGCCCCCGCGGCCGCCCAGACCGCTCCCCCGGGAGCGGACAGCTGGATTCGAGAGGTCAAGGGCGTGCACCGCTGCCTCTTCGATTTCCCGCAGCACAAGTACGGCTTCCCCCTTCTCCATATCCTCAACTACCTGAACACGTACGGCAGCGCGTACAAGACGAAGGCCGTCGGCGCCGTCGGGACGTTCTACTCGATCGGCACCGACGCGAGCATCCCGCTCGCCTTCAACGACGCGATGTGGTCGAAGTATGCGCTGGGCGACTACCTCGGCCTGAAGGATTCCGCCGGCCGGCCCTACACCCGCAACGTGTTCCACCGGCCGACGAAAGAGGACGCCCATCTCCTGGGGCAGGCCGCGAAGATTCCGGCCATCCCGGCGCTAGCCGAGGCGGTGCCCGCCATGGGCATCGAGAACCTGCAGAGGATGGGGACCAAGTTCCTGCTGTGCGCCAACGCGCTCGGCGCCTGGGTCCTCGAGCTGGAGGCGCGCGGCAAGGGGAAGGCGGCCGACATCGAAAAGGAGCTGCGGGCGAACGTGCTGGCGGGCGTGACGATCGTGCCGGCCATGGTTATTGCCATCGAGCAGGCGCAGGCGGCAGGGATTCGCTACAACCGGCAGTAGCTCGGCGGGCTCGGTCCCCTCGGTGCAGCGCGGCGCGAGCGCCGGCTGGCGCTCCGGTCCTGCTCGGAAGCGCGACGGGAGTCGACCGGGCTCGCCGCTCTGCGGGAGAACGCTTGCCGGCCTAGCCTGCTTCCGGTTTGCTGCGGGGGCGCCGCGGACGCGCCGCGCCCTTGCGGGCCGGCCCTGCGGCGCGGGTCGTCCGGCGGCCGGGTGCAGCGGCGCCTCGGGTGCCGCGCCCGCGCCTCGACGCCGTGCCGAGGAGCTCCGCCGTCGGATCGACGATGGGCATGGGCTCGGTCTCGGGCTCCGGCTCGGCGTCGCTCCCACTGGAGACAGCCGGCGGCGCCGCCCCGAGATTGAGCGCGTCGCCAGGATCCACCTCGACGGGCTCGGTCTCGGGCTCCGGCGCAGCCGGCGCCTCGGCGTGTTCCGTGTCGAGCTGCGCAGCCGGCGCTGACGGCTCGGCGACGGCTGCGATCGCCCCTGTCGCCCCTGGCCGCGACAGCGTGGGCCCCGGGAAGATGCGCAGGCCGCCCCGCCGGTCTCGCTCGAGGCGGACGAGCCCTTCGCGCTGGCAGGCGCGGGCCAGGTCCACGAGGCCGAGGAATCCGTAGCGCCGCTCGTCGAACCCGGCGTCGGCGGCGCGAACGATCTGCTTCAGGTTGCGGAGATACATCGGCCACCGTGCGCCGGCGGCCTGCCTGAGCGCCGACGCCACGCGCTCGATTCCGTCAGCCTGCGACCCGGCGCCGGCCGGCTCGCCACGTTCCGGCAGTTGATCGGCGTCCGTCGCGCCCGACGCCGCTTCGACGATCGGCGGCGCTCCCGCCTGTGGTCCGTTCTCGACCGCCATCGCATCGTCGCGGGCCTCGGCGTGCCGCTCGTCGCCGCCGTTTGCGGCGAGCTCCACCATGACGCTCCGCCCGGAGTGCTTCAGCTGGACGACGCCGGCCTGGGCCAGCTTCTCGGTGAAATCCAGGAACGACGAGGCGCCGTACGTGCGCTCGGAGAACGTGGAATCGAGCTGCAGGAGTGTGCTCTTGAGGAGGCCCGTCTGCGGTGAGACCTCGCGGTCCGCGAGAATCTTGAGCGCGCGCCGCACGATGGGGATCGCCTGCGCGATCGGCGCCGTGGAGGGCGCGGGCAGCGCGCGCCCTCCCTTGGCGGGCGTCTTCCGGATGCCGGCGATGTTCTCGTACGCGATGAACTCGTGGCAGTTGCGCTGCAGGATCACGCTCGTGAACGCGCGGCCGCCGACGACGAAGACCTTCTTGTCGTACTGCTTCAGCTTCTCGACCAGCGACAGGAAATCGCTGTCGCCGCCGACGATCACGTACGCGTTGATGTGCTGGTGCGTGAAGACCATCTCCAGGGCGTCCAGGGCGAGGTTGATGTCCGCCCCGTTCTTGTCGCCGCCCGGTGTGAGGTTGCGCTGGACGAGGCGGATCGCGTGCTGCGTGAGCGTCCGACTGTACTCGCCGGCGCGCGTCCAATCGGCGTAGGCCACCTTGGTGACCACCTCGCCGCGCTCCTTAATGGCGTCGAGAACGGCGCCGACGTCGAACTGCAGGCCGAGCGTCGTCTTGACGCCGATCTCGATGTTGTCAAAGTCGATGAAGACCGCGATGTTCAGACGATCGTGTTGGGCCAAAGACAATCCTTGTGTTCAGGCCGGTTGTGCTCGCAGGATCGGGCATCGCCCGCCGCGGCGGGGGAGCGGACGGGCGCGCGGTGGAACCGCCGCCTGACCTTCTGCACGCGTCCCGAGCGGGGATCCTGCGACAGGCTCACGACCGAGCTGGCGCCGAAGGAAACCGGAGGACCATCGCGTCGAAAGGCCCACGAGAGGCGGCGAAGTCCAGCTGTGCGTGGCGCACCCGGTCCATCCCGGACGTGCGCGGCGGACGAGCGGACGGTCGCGGGCAGGGCCGTCTCCTCCATTGTAGCCTATCCGCCCAAATCGTGCTGAGTTCCTTCGGCGAACCGTTCCCGAGCTGGGGGTCGGTCGTCGATTCGACGGGACCCGAGCGAGCTAGAATCGCTCGCCGGCGAATCAGTCGCCGGAGTCCGCGGGCCGTCGGCCGAGAGCTGTCGGCGGGAGGAGGGTGCGATGTATCTGGTGCGGGACATCATGTACTGCAAGCCGGGGAAGGCGAGGCCGATGGTCGAGAAGTTCCTTGCGCTCTCGAAGGTCACCGAGAAGATGGGATGGGGCACGCTGCGGGTCATGACCGACGTGAGTGCGGAGCGGTACTGGACCGTGGTGGCGGAGATGGACGTGTCCAGTCTCGAGCAGCACGCCGAGAGGGCGCGCCAGTCGATGCAGAATCCGGAATTTCAGGCGGCGATGAAGGGCTATCACGATCTGGTCGACCACGGACGGCGGGAGATCTACAGGCTCGAGCGCTGATCGCGCTGGGGGGCCGCGTTCGGTTCGCGTGGCTGCTGAGCGGCGCCGCGGCGGGGTCGAATGGCCCCCGCCGCGTGGCTCACGGGGCGCGGGAGTCCGCAGCCGCCTTGTGCAAGAATGCACCGCGTGGACTGGGATCGCCTGCAGGCCTTCCTCGCTGTGGCGCGCACCGGCCGCGTGTCGGCCGCCGCGCGCCGGCTCGACGTGGAGCACACGACGATCTCGCGGCGGCTCGCTGCGCTCGAGAGCGAGCTCGGCGTGCCGCTCTTCTATCGAACCACGCGGGGATATCTGCTGACGGCGCACGGCCAGAACGCGCTGGCGGAGGCCGAGGCGATGGAGCGCGCCGCGCTGGCGCTGGCGGCGCGCGCCCGCGAGCACAGCGGCGCGCTCGCCGGCCGGGTGCGGATCGCGATGGCGCCCGAGTTCGCGTCGCACTGGCTGGGTCCGCGGCTCGGGACGTTCCGCCGGGAGCATCCCCAGGTTCAGCTGCAGATTCTCGTCGGGACGCGACAGCGCGATCTGACGCGCGGCGAGGCGGAGCTGGCGATTCAGTCGCCGCGGCCCCGCTCGCAGGGGCTCCTCACCGTCCGGATTGCGCGGGCGTCGATCGGTCTGTACGCATCGAAGGCCGTTGCGCCCAACCGCCGCTGGCGCGTGGCCGACCTCGAGGGGCTCGGCGGGCTGCCGCTGCTCACCTACACCTCGGCGTTCCGCATGCTGCAGGAGGCGAAATGGTTCCAGCCGATCCTCGCCGGCGCGGCCGTGGCGGTCGAGACCAACAGCACGCATGCGCTCGTGGCCGCTGCGCAGGCGGGAGCCGGGGTCGCCGTGCTGCCGCGGTTCGTCGCACGCGCACACGCCGACCTCGTGGAGGTCTCGGAGGACGTCGCGTGCCAGCCCGTGTGGCTGGTCACGCACCCGGCATTCCGCCGCGATCCAGGCGTGCGGGCGACGGCCGATTTCCTCAAAGGGATCGCCTCCGATCTGGGCTGACCTGATCCGCCCGGCCCGCGGCCGCGGCGCGGCGAAGGCCGCGGAGGGAGTCCTGTCAGGGCCTGGATCACGCCGAGCACCGGTCGGCCGTCTGGGACATCCGCGTCAGGTCTGCGGCGGCAGCGGCGCCGGCGCCTCGGGCACGGGCCGAACGACGCGCGTGAAGCCGCCGCGCTGCAGGAGCTCGCGCCCCCTGCCGCCGCGGCCGGTCACTTCGTACTTGGCCGTGCTGATGGTTTGTTCGGCGCCGCGGGAGGTCTCCACCGTCAGCAGATCGCGATCGCCGGTCGAGGTGATGAACCCGAGCATCCGATCGCCGTCCGCGAGCTTGATGAGGAGCACGCCCTTGCCGGGCCCGGAGAGATAGTTCACCTCGTCGGCCCGGCACAGGATGGCGCGCGCGCCGGCGGTGGCTGCGATGAGGACCTCGCCGCCGGCGAGCTTCGCGACGCCGACGATTTCGGCGCCGTCGGCCGGGCGGGCGAAGCGGCGGCCCGCCCGCGTGCTGGGCTCCGCGAAGCCGTCGAGGTTGAACCGGAGCGCGTAGCCGTCGCTCGACACCGCCACGGCATGCACCGGCGCCGGCTCTCCATCCTTCTCCGGCGCGATCTGGCCGATCGCGCGGGGATCGAGGCTGAGCGCCGCCACGATCCGCTCGCCGTCCCTCAGCTTGAAGAGCCGCTGAATCGGCTCGCCGTAGCCGGTGGAGGCCGGCACGTCGTTGAT
>Ga0070741_10008216_pt1 | contig 21094 bp, 23 predicted proteins | sample Coa_R1_4_FD_66440 | JGI IMG/M metagenome (GOLD analysis project Ga0070741, IMG submission 66440) | Surface soil microbial communities from Centralia Pennsylvania, which are recovering from an underground coalmine fire - Coalmine... | ecosystem: Environmental > Terrestrial > Soil > Unclassified ...
ATCTGGAACATCAACAGCTTCGACCAGTGGGGCGTGGAGCTCGGCAAGCAGATGGCCAACCGGATCCTCAAAGGAGAGCCGTAGACATGGACCAGGAAACCTTCAACCTCAGCATCCGCAAGTTCCTGAAGATGGTGGGCGTCAACTCGCAGCGCGAGATCGAGCAGGCGGTGCAGAAAGCCATGACGAGCGGCAGGCTGCAGGGCGGAGAGACCCTGCCCGCGCTGTGCACCCTCGAGATCCCCTCGCTCGGCGTGAAGGTGCCGTTCAACGGCGAGATCAAACTAAAATAGCTTCGTGAACAAGGCCCGGGAATTCGACCAGTCGGTCCTCGCGGAGCTGAGGGCGCTCCTCGGCGAGCGCGTCTCGACCTCCGCGGCGGTGCGCGAGCACCACGGCAAGGACGAGTCCTACTTTCCCTACGCGCTCCCCGACGCGGTGGTCTACGCCAAGACGACGGAGGAAGTGCGCGACGTCGTGAACATCTGCCGCCGGCATCGCGTGCCGATGATCCCCTTCGGCGTCGGCACGTCGCTCGAGGGCCACATCCTCGCCACCTCGGGCGGCGTGTGCATCGACCTGTCGCAGATGAACCGCGTGCTCGCGGTGCACGAGGCGGACCTCGATGCGGTGGTCCAGGCCGGCGTGACGAGGAAGCAGCTCAACGAGTTCATCAAGCATACGGGGCTTTTCTTCCCGGTCGACCCGGGCGCCGATGCCACGCTCGGCGGCATGGCGGCGACGCGCGCCTCGGGAACCAACGCGGTGCGCTACGGCACGATGCGCGAGAACGTGCTCTCGCTCAAGGTCGTGCTCGCGGACGGCCGCGTCATCCAGACCTCGACGCGGGCGAAGAAGTCCGCCGCCGGCTACGACCTGACGCGGCTCTTCGTCGGCTCCGAGGGCACGCTCGGCATCATCACCGAGGTCACGGTGCGCCTCTACCCGGTGCAGGAGGCGATGTCCGCGGCGGTATGCGCGTTCGATTCGGTGGACGGCTGCACCAATACCGTCATCCAGACCATCCAGGCCGGCATCCCGGTCGCGCGCTGCGACATCGTGTGCGACAAGACCATCGACGCGATCAACAAGTACAAGAAGACGAGCTACCGGATCGCGCCCACGGTCTTCTTCGAGTTCCACGGCAGCAAGGCCTCGGTCGTCGAGCAGGCCGAGGCGGTCCAGGCGATCGCCAAGGAGCACGGCGGCCACGACTTCCAGTGGGCGACGCGGCCGGAGGAGCGCACGCAGCTCTGGCAGGCGCGCCACGACGCCTATTTCGCCTGCCTGCAGATCCGGCCGGGCTCGCGCGCCGTGTCCACCGACGTCTGCGTGCCGATCTCGCGCCTCGCCGAGTGCGTGCACGAGACGATGGAGGACGTGAAGAGCTACATCGCGCCGGTCCCGCTCCTCGGCCACATCGGCGACGGCAACTTCCACCTGATGTTCCTGGTCGACCCGGCCCGGCCGCAGGAGACCGAGCTCGCCAAGCAGTTCAACAAGCGGCTCGTCGAGCGCGCGCTGCGGCTCGAGGGCACCTGCACCGGCGAGCACGGCGTGGGCCTCGGCAAGATGGGCTCGATGCGCATGGAGCTCGGCGACGACGTGATCGACGTCATGCGCGACATCAAGAAAGTGCTCGACCCGGAGAACCTCATGAATCCCGGCAAGGTAGTGCCCCTGCAATGAAGAGCCTCATCGTCCTTTCCGCCTGGCTGCCGCTGCTCGCGCTCGCGCAGGGCGCGACGCCCCCCGAGAAGAAGGACGCCGCGCAGCAGCCGGCGAAGCCGCCCGCGCTCAACCTGAGGCTCGACTCGCGCGAGCTGCGCTCCACGATCCAGCCGAGCGCGCAGGAGACCTACAAGAAGCAGGACGCCGGCGGCCTGCCCGGGCTGGGCGACAGCTCGAGCCCGGCGTCCCGGATCCTCGAGCAGCAGCCCTCGCCCGAGAAGGTCGTGCCGATCTCGAACGACAGGCTCTAGCATGAGCGCCGAAAAAAGGATCGGCGAGCTGAAGCTCGAGCTGCGCGCGCCGTCCTCGCCGGTGGCGAACTACGTGAACGCGGTGCGCACGGGCAACCTGCTCTTCCTCGCCGGCAAGGGGCCGCGGCAGGCGAAGGGCAAGCTCGGGCGCGAGCTCACCGTCGAGCAGGGCTATGCGCTCGCGCGCGAGGTCGGCACGGACCTCCTCGCGGTCATGCGCGCCGAGCTCGGCAGCCTGGATCGCGTGCAGCGCGTGGTCAAGGTGCTCGGCATGGTGAACGCGGTGCCGGAATTCGCCGACCACCCGAAGGTCATCAACGGCTGCTCCGACCTCTTCGTCGAGGTGTTCGGCGACAGGGGGAAGCACGCGCGCTCCGCGGTCGGCATGGGCTCGCTGCCCGGCGGCATCCCGGTCGAGATCGAGTGCATCGTCGAAGTCGCCTGATCGCGCTGCTCGCGCTGTCGCTCGCCGCGGCGGGCGCCGCGGCGCAGAGCTGGGGCCCGCGCACGCTGGAGGAGCTCAGGCAGGAGACCGTGCGCCGCGCCGAGAAGAACCTGAACCCGATCGGCGGCGTGAAGGCCGAGGATGCGCGCGAAGCCATGGCGGCGCTGGCGAGCCTGGAGCCGGATGCCTGGGCCGCGGCATGGAGCGCCATCGGCGAGCGCTATTTCGCGAAGGGCGACTTCCTCGACGCCTGGCACGTCTTCAACGTGGCGCGCTGGCCGAGCGAGAAGCTCTCCGCGGGCAAGGCGCGCGCTTATGAGCGCGCCCTGCAGTCCTTCCAGCGCTACGCGAAGTCCCTGACGCCGCCCGTCGAGACGATCCGCATCCCGTTCGAAGGCGGCGAGATCGTCGCCTACCTGCGGCGGCCGGCAAACGCGGCGCCGGCGCCGGTCGTGTTCCGCATCTGCGGGCTCGATTCGCGCAAGGAAGAGCTGATCGCGGGCGCCGAGCCCTACCTCAAGGCGGGCGTGGCGGTGTTCGCGATCGACATGCCGGGCACCGGGCAGGCGCCGCTCGCCATCGACGTGGGCGCCGAGCGCATGTTCTCGCGCGCGCTCGACTACCTGCAGGACCGCGCCGACCTGGACGCGAAGCGCGTGGTGGTGCAGGGCGTGAGCTGGAGCGGCTACTGGGCGGCGCTCATGGCGTATACCGAGAAGGACCGGATCCGCGGCGCCGTGGTGCACGGGGTCGGCATCCACGAGTACTTCGACGCCGCGTGGCAGAGGAAGACCTTCGGCACGCGCGAGTACCTCTTCGACATCTATCCGGCGCGGGCCGCGGCGTACGGCGCGCGCAGCGAGGAGGATTTCTTCGCGCACGGGCCGAAGCTCTCTTTGCTCGCGCGCGGAATGCTCGACAAGCCCTCCGCGCCGATGCTGCTCGTGAACGGCGAGCGCGACAGCCAGCAGCCGATCGCCGACCTCTATCTGCTCATGAAGCACGGCGACCCGAAGGACGTCTGGGTCAATCCCGAAGGCGGCCACCTCGGGCGCTCGGAGCGCTGGCCGCAGGGCCGGATCCTCGGCGAGGTCATCCGGCCGTGGGTGCTCGCGCACCTCAGATAGTCATCACGCTGCGGCGGTAGTACTTCAGCTCCTCGATCGACTCGCGGATGTCGGCGAGCGCCTCGTGCCTGCCTTCCTTCGCGAAGCCGCGCAGTACCTCGGGCTTCCAGCGGCGCACGAGCTCCTTCAGCGTCGAGACGTCGAGGTTGCGGTAGTGGAAGTGGGCCTCGAGGCGCGGCATCCAGCGCGCAAGGAAGCGGCGGTCCTGGCAGATGGAGTTGCCGCACATGGGCGAGCTGTTGGCCGGCACGTGCTGCGCCAGGAACTCGAGCGCGATGCGCTCGGCTTCGGCCTCCGCCATGCGGGAGGCGCGCACGCGCTCGATGAGCCCGGACTTCTTGTGCGTGCCCTTGTTCCAGGAATCCATGGCGTCGAGCACCTCGTCGGGCTGGTGCACCACGATCACCGGGCCCTCGGCCACGGGCGCGAGCTGCGCGTCGGTGACGAGCAGCGCGATCTCGATGATGCGGTCGGAGTCGGGCTGCAGCCCCGTCATCTCCATGTCGATCCAGACCAGGTTGTTTGGATCGCCGGCCATGCTTTATTCTCTCACGGCGTGCCGAACGCATTCACCTGGGTCTTCCTCGGCGCGCTCGCGGCGGCGAGCGCGGCGCGGCTATGGCTCGCGCAGCGCCAGACCGCGCACGTGCGCGCGCACCGCGGCGCGGTGCCGGCCACCTTCGCCGACGCGATTCCGCTCGAGGCGCACCAGAAGGCGGCGGACTACACCGTGGCCAAGGCGCGGCTCGGCATGATCGACGTGCTGATCGGCGCTGCGCTCACCCTCGTGCTCACGCTCGGCGGCCTGATCCAGTGGCTCTCCGACGCGTGGGCCGCCTGGCTCGAGCCGCAGGGCGTGCTGCACGGCACGGCGCTGCTCCTGACGGTTTTCTTCGTGCAGGCGGCGGTGAGCCTGCCGCTGAGCGCGTACCGCACGTTCGTGGTCGAGGAGCGCTTCGGCTTCAACCGCATGACGCTGCGGCTCTTCGTCATCGACCTCGTCAAGCACGCGCTCGTCGGCCTCGCGCTCGGCGTGCCGCTCCTCGTCGCGGTGCTGTGGCTGATGGAGAGCATGGGCGAGCACTGGTGGCTCTACGTCTGGGCGGTGTGGGTCGCCTACTCGCTCCTCATGATGATGCTCTACCCCGCGCTCATCATGCCGCTGTTCAACAAGTTCTCGCCGCTCGCCGAGGGCGAGCTCGCGAGCCGCATCGGCGCGCTGCTGCAGCGCACCGGCTTCAAGTCGAGCGGCCTGTTCATCATGGACGGGTCGAAGCGCTCGAGCCACGGCAACGCCTTCTTCACCGGCTTCGGCGCCGCCAAGCGGATCGTGCTCTTCGACACGCTGGTGAACCGCCTGCGGCCGAGCGAGGTGGAGGCGGTGCTCGCGCACGAGCTCGGCCACTACAAGCTGCACCACATCGCCAAGGGGCTCGCGATCACCATGGGGCTCAGCTTCGCGGTGCTCTTTGTCCTCGGCCAGGTGATCGACCAGGACTGGTTCTACGCCGGCCTCGGCGTCGAGAGCCGCGGCAACGCGGCGGCGCTCGCGCTCTTCTTCCTCGTGCTGCCGGAGTTCCTGTTCTTCCTGCATCCGCTGACGAGCCTCTATTCACGCTCGCGCGAGTTCGAGGCCGACGCCTATGCGGTCGACTACGCCGACGCCGCGGAGCTGGTCAAGGCGCTCGTCAAGCTCTACCACGACAACGCCGCCACCCTGACGCCCGATCCGCTGCATTCGGCGTTCTACGACTCGCACCCGCCGGCCGCCACGCGCATCGCCCGGCTGAGGACCTCATGAACCCGCTCGCCACGAAGAAGTGCAAGCCCTGCGAGGGCGGCGTCGCGCCGTATCCCGAAGCCCAGGCGCGCGAGCTCCTGAAGAGCCTGAAGGGCTGGATCCTCGAGGACGGCAAGCTCGTCAAGCTCTACCCGTTCACCAACTACTACCAGACCATGGCGTTCGTGAACGCGCTCGCCTGGATCTCGCACCGCGAGGACCACCACCCGGACCTGAAGGTCGGCTACAACCAGTGCCGCGTCGAGTACTGCACGCACTCGATCGGCGGCCTCTCGGAGAACGACTTCATCTGCGCGGCGAAGGCGGACGCGCTGTTCGAGCTGTGATGCGGGACCTTTGAAAAGGGTCTACAGCTCTTTCAACCTGATCGCGGTCCATCACGCGAAGAACGTGCTGGAGGCCGAGGGCATCCGCGCGGTGGTGAGGAACGAGATGCTCTCCTCGGCGATGGGCGAGCTGCCGCCCGCGGAGTGCCAGGCCGAAGTCTGGGTGCTGCGCAGCGCCGACGCGCAGCGCGCCGAAGCGATCCTCATGGGGCTCGGCGGCCGCGCGAGCGGGCCGCAGTGGAAGTGCCTCTCCTGCGGCGAGCGCTCGGAGCCGCAATTCACGCAATGCTGGCGCTGCGGGGCCTACCGGGAAAGAGAAGCCTAGCGCGGGCCCCGGCGTCCGGAATCCCAGGGCTGGCCCTGCCACGATGGACCCGGCTGGCGCCTGCGGCGCTCCTTCTCCGCCCTCGCGGGGGCGATGAAGACCCAGTAGAAGAGAACCCCGAAGCCGATGAGAAGGAAGGCGGCCGTGATCATGCGGCCACTGTGCGCGGGTGCCGCGCGGCCTGCTGAAACGAAGCGCAACCAATTGTTTCCCGTCAGGCGCGCGAAAGCGCCGCTTCAGCAGCCGAGCTGCTGCGCGAGATCGAGGAAGCTTTCGGCGACGATGTCGAACGTGCCGTCGTTCGGCGCCGGCTTGCTCTGCGGACCGTATTCCAGCGGGCGCGGCACGTAGGCGGTCTTGAGCCCGCATTTCTGCGCCGCCTTGAGGTCCGGCGGGTGCGCCGCGACCATCATGACCTCGCCGGGCGCGAGGTTGAGGAGCTGCGCAGCGCCGCGGTAGACCTCCGCATCGGGCTTGTAGTGGCCGAAGAGCTCGGAAGAGAGGATGCAGTCCCACGGCAACCCGGCGTTCTTCGCCATGTCGACGAGGAGCGAGACGTTGCCGTTCGAAAGCGTCGCGACGACGTAGCGGCCCTTCAGGCGGTTCAGGCCCGGGACCGAGTCGGGCCAGGGCGAGAGGCGGTGCCACGCGCGGTTGAGCTCGTCGCGCTCCGCGTCGTTCAGGCCCTCCAGCGCGAACTTCGGCAGGATGGCATCGAGGATCATGCGGTGCAGCGTGTCGATGTGCGTCCAGGGCAGCTCGCCCTTCCTCACGCGGTCCATCGCCGGGTGGTATCCCGCGCGCCAGGCATCCGCGAACGCGGCCCAGTCGGCGCGCACGCCGCGCTTCTTCTCCAGGAGCTGCCCCTCGCGGATGAGCGAGCCGCGCCAGTCGACGACCGTGCCGAAGACGTCGAAAGCGAGCGCGCGGATCACAGCAGGTGCGCCACGCTGACCACCATGAGGGCGAACACCCAGACGACGAGCGCGCGCCACACCAGCCCCACGGTGCTGTCGAGGAACGGGCCGTCGGCGAGCTCGCCGACGCCGAGCTCGGGGCGCGGCAGCATGCCTTCCATCTCCTGCACCGGCATGCCCAGGCGCACGCCCATGGCGCCGGCGCCCGCCGCCAGCACGATGCCGGCGGCCGGGTCGGCCCAGGCGCGCGCCTGTGTGCGCCAGCAGTACACCGCGTCCTCGAAGTCGCCGACCACCGCAAAGGCGGCCGCGGTGAGGCGCACCGCGGGCCATTCCAGCAGCGCGAAGGCGCGCTGGGCGAAGGCGCCGAAGGCGCCGAGGCTCTGCCAGCGGGCCGCGAAGTACGCGGCGAGCCGGTAGAGCACGGCGCCGGTCGGGCCGGGAAGCAGGATGTACCAGAGGAGCACGCCGAACACGTGGCGGTGCGTGGCGAGCAGCGCCTCCTCGATCGCGAGGCGGATCACCTCCTCGCGGCTGCGCACCGTGCCCGCCGCCCCGCGCCAGAGCTCGAGCTGCGCGCGCGCGCGCTCGATGTCGCCCGACTTCACCGCGAGCTGGATGTCGGTGAAGTAGTGGCTGAACTGGCGGAAGCCGAGCGTCAGGTAGAGGACCGCGATGTTGAATGCGAGCGCGAGCACCGGATGCAGGCGGAAGAGCACGCCGTGCAGCAGCGCCACGATCGCGAGCGGCGGCAGCACCGCGACGAGCCAGGCGATCGTGCCTTGTCGCCGCTCGCCGGCGTTGAAGGACTGCTCGATCCAGTGCGCCCAGCTCGCGAGCGCGCCGGCGAACGCCCTGCGCTGCGAGAGCGGGCGCCACTGCTCGAGGACCAGCGCCGCGATGATCGCGACGAATCCCCACCCCGGCCAGCTTCCCATCGGGCCATTCTATACAATGCCCCGCGAATGAAGATCACGGCGCCCTACGGCTACGGCGAGATCGTTCCGCTGCGCAGGGACCACCGCGTCGTGCCGCCGCAAGGCGCGGCGCCGCAGTTCTGCCGCGCGCTCAACGCCATCGCGCTCTCGATCGGCGAGTTCGTCGCCGCGGCGCGCGACTATCCGATCGTGTTCGCCTCGCTCGACCGCGGCAGGAGCTTCGCGCCGGTCGCGGTGCTCGGGCTCGCGCAGGGCGCGAATCTCTTCGTCGCGCCGAGCGGCGAATGGCAGCGCGGCGCCTACTTCCCGGCCTTCGTGCGCCGCTACCCGTTCTGCATCTCCAAGCTCTACGTGGAGGGCGAGCCGAAGAGCGAGCGCGTCGTCTGCGTCGCGAAGAGCGCGCTCGGCGAGGCGGGCGAGCTGCTGTTCGACGCCGCGGGCGCGCCCACGCCCCGCTGGCAGGCCGCGGAGCGGCTGCTGCGCGAGTACGAGGCGGACCTCGACCGCACCGCGCTCGCCTGCGCCGCGCTCGCGCGCATGCAGCTCTTCGAGCCCTTCACGATGCAGGTGTTCTCGGAGGCGCGCGAGCCGCAGCTCAAGCTCGCCGGCATGCACCGCGTCTCGGAGGCGAAGCTGCGCGACCTGAAGCCGGCGAGCCTGAAGATGCTGGTCAACCGCGGTCTCATGGGCGTCGTCTACGCCCACCTGCATTCGCTCGAGAACTTCAGGGCACTGCTGGCTCGTCAGCGAGGTGGCGGTAGAGGTTGACGAGCATGCCGGCAGTGGCGCCCCAGATGCGCCGGCCGCCGTACTGCAGCACGTAGTAGCTCGCGTCGCGGCCCTGGATCTCGCGCGCCTCGCGGCGGTGGTTCGACGGGTCGAGCAGGAACGCGAGCGGGACCTCGAAGACCTCCTCGACCTCGCGCGGGTCCGGCGCGAGCTCGAGCGGCGGCATGAGCAGGCCCACCACGGGCGTGACGCGGTAGCCGGTCCGCGTGAAGTAGTCCGGCAGCCGGCCGAGGATCTCGGCGCGCTCGGGCGCGAGACCGATCTCTTCCTGCGTCTCGCGCAGCGCGGTGAACTCGGGGCTCGCGTCGCCCGGCTCGGCGCGCCCGCCGGGGAAGCTGATCTGCCCGGCGTGGCTCTTGAGATGCGTGGTGCGCTGCGTGAAGAGCACGCTCAGCTCGCCCGGGTGCGTGACGATCGGCACGAGCACCGCCGCGGCGGTGAGCGCGGCCGGGTCGCGCCCGGCGCCGTCGTCCCCGTACACCGAGAACGCCGCCGGGGCGCGCTTCAGCCGCTCCCTCAGGCCGGCGGCGTCGAGCTGCACCTCGCTTCTAGGGCCGCAGGATGACCGAGCCCGTGGTCTTGCGCCCCTCGAGGTCGCGGTGCGCCTGGGCGGCATCGGCGAGCTTGTAGGTCGCCGTGGTCTCGATCTTGACCTTGCCCGACTTCACCGCGTTGAAGAGATCGTTCGAGCGCTTGACGAGATCCGCGCGCGCCGCGATGTAGGTGCCGAGCGTCGGCCGCGTCACGTAGAGCGAGCCCTTGGTCGAGAGGATGCCGAGGTTCACCGGCGCGACGGGCCCGGAGGCGTTGCCGAAGGACACCATCAGGCCGCACGGGCGCAGGCAGTCGAGCGAGCCTTCCCAGGTCGTCTTGCCGACCGCGTCGTAAATGACGGGCAGCTTCTTGCCCTTGGTGATTTCCTTGACCTTCTCGACGAAGTTCTCGGTACTGTAGTTGATGACGTGCTTGTAGCCGTGCGCCTTGGCGAGCCGCGCCTTCTCCTCGGAGCTCACCGTGCCGATCGCCGTCGCGCCGAGCTTCTTCAGCCACTGCCCGGCGATCAGGCCGACGCCGCCGGCGGCCGCGTGCCACAGCACGGTGTCGCCCTTCTTCACCTTGTAGGTCGAGAAGATCAGGTAATGCACCGTCATGCCCTTCAGCATCATCGAGGCGGCCTGCTCGTCGCTGATGCCCTTGGGCACCTTGACCAGGCGCTCGGCGGGCACCACGCGCGCCTCGCAATAGGAGCCCGGCAGCCCGGTGTAGGCGACGCGATCGCCCTTCTTCAGGTCCTTCACGCCCGGCCCGAGCGCTTCGACGACGCCCGCCGCCTCGTTCCCGGCGATCGCGGGGAGCTGCATCGGATAGAGGCCCGAGCGCTGGTAGCAGTCCACGAAGTTGACGCCGATCGCCGTGTGGCGGATGCGCGCCTGCCCGGGTCCCGGCTCGCCGACCGGCACGTCGTCGACCTGCAGCACCTCGGGTCCGCCCTGCTTGTGGTAACGAACGGCTTTAGCCATCTCGCGCGCCTCCTCTCGGAAAAGGCCGAATTCTAGTCCTTCTTCTTCGGCTCCATGGACGCGCGCATCGCCTGCAGCGTCGCGCGCTGCATCTCGAGGCCCTGGATGGCGAATTTCACCATGTTGAGGTTCATGTTGAGCCAGCCCTCGACCGAGCGCAGGTCCGCGATGCGCTTGTCCACCTCGGCCGGGTCGAGGGTCGGCATCGCCATGCCGGGGATGGGCACGCCGAGCGAGCCCCACAAGCGGCGGTAGAGCTCGAAAGGGTCCTGCGGCTGGTCGGCCATGGCGCTCTCCTCAGGATTCGTCGAAAAACCTGCGCACTTCGGGCTCGCGGCTCACCGTGTCCTCGTAGCCCAGGTCGATGAGCGCGCGGCAGAACGACTCCTCGAACAGCAGGTAGCTCGCAAGGTTCGAGCCCGAGCGATTCAGCGCGCCGGTCGGGCGCAGGATGAAGCGCACCGTCGCCGGCAGCTCGTGCAGGAAGCGCGCCGCGAGGCGCTCGATGGGCTGCGAAGGCGTGATGAAGAGCACCTTCACCGGGCGCAGCGGCACGCCGGCCGCGGCGAGCTTTTCGGGCGGCACGAGCGTCACGGTGCGGTTGATGCGCTCGAGCCGCTCGATGTCCACCATCAGGCTGTCGAGGAAGATGCTGTTCAGCGCGTGCCCGGCGATCTGCGCGAGCGACGGATACACGTTGGAGCGGGCGCGCGCGTCGGGCGAGCTCTGCCGGCCGGTGCCGACGATGAGGACGCGGTCGGCGCCGAGGTGCAGCGCCGGGCTCACCGGCGCGATCTGGCGCATCGAGCCGTCGCCGAAGTACTCGCGATTGAACTTCACCGCCGGGAAGATGAAGGGCAGCGCCGAGGAGGCGAGCAGCACGTCCACGTTGAGCGGCACCGCGGCGCCGATGCGCGTGTTGCGCTCCCAGCCGTCGAGGCCGCTGCCGCCCTGGAAGAAGGACACGCTCTGGCCGGAGGTGTAGCCCGAGGCCGTGACGCTCACCGCGTAGAGGTGGCCGTTGTCGATGTGGTGCTGGATCCGCCCGAAAGCGAGGTTGCGCTCCAGCATCTCGCGCAGCGGCGCATTGTCGAGCAGCGACACCGGATTGCGCCGCGACATCAGCATCACCGCCGCCAGCCAGCGCGCGCCGGTGCGCAGGATGTGCCAGGCGTCGGTGCGGTAGATGTGCTCGCAGCGCATGTGCTCCCAGACCTCGAGCAGGTTGGCGACGCCGCGCGAGAAATCGTCCGCGAACACGGCAAGGGTCGCCGCGTTGATCGCACCGGCCGAGGTGCCGCAGAGGATCGGGAACGGGTTGCCCGACGGGCTGCCGAGAAGGTCGCGCACCGCCTTCACCACCCCGACCTGGTAGGCGGCCCGGGCCCCGCCCCCGGTGAGAACGAGGCCGGCGCGCGGCTTCATCTAGAAGAGGCTCTGCTCCTGGCCGCGCGGCGCGTTTGCATCGGCCACGGCGAGCGCCGTCATGTTGACGATGCGCCGCACCGTCGCCGACGGCGTGAGGATGTGCACCGGGCGCGCGGCGCCGAGCAGGATGGGGCCGATCGTGACGCCGCCGCCGGCGGAGGTCTTGAGCAGGTTGAAGGCGATGTTCGCCGCGTCGAGCGTCGGCATGATGAGCAGGTTCGCCTCGCCCCGCAGCCGGGAGCGCGGGAACACCTTGAGGCGGATCTCCTCCGAGAGCGCCGCGTCGCCGTGCATCTCGCCGTCGATCTCGAGCTCCGGCGCGCGCTCGTTGAGCAGCGCGAGCGCCTCGCGCATCTTGCGCGACGAAGGCGTATCCACGGAGCCGAAGTTCGACGCGGAGAGCAGCGCCACCTTGGCGGTGAGGCCGAAGCGGCGCAGCTCCTCGGCGGCGAGCAGAGTCATCTCCGCGATGTGCTCGGCGTCCGGATCGGGCGTGACGTAGGTGTCGCACAGGAACACGGTGCGCGCCGGCAGGATCACCGCGTTCATCGCCGCATAGTGACGCACGCCCGGGCGGCGACCGATGACCTGCTCGATGTAGTGCAGGTGCTGCGCGTGCGTGCCGAAGGTGCCGCACAGCATGCCGTCGGCCTCGCCCTTGTACATCATCATCGCGCCGATGAGGGTCTGGCCGCGGCGCATCTCGATGCGCGCGTACTCCGCCGAAACGCCCTTGCGCTCGGCGAGCTGGTGGTAGGTGCTCCAGTAGTCGCGGTAGCGCGTGTCGAACTCCGGATTCACGAGCTCGAACTCCTTGCCCGGGCGCACGCGCAGCCCGAGGCGCTCGAGGCGCTGCTCCACCACCTGCGGGCGCCCGATGAGGACCGGCCTCGCGAGCCCCTCGTCCACCACGACCTGCGCCGCGCGCAGCACCCGCTCATCCTCGCCCTCCGCGTAGACGACGCGGCGCGGGTTCGCCTTGGCCGCCACGAAAAGCGGCTTCATGATGAGCCCGGAGTGGTAGACGAACTGGCTGAGCGACTGGCGGTACGCCTCGAGGTCGGCCAGAGGCCGCGTCGCGACGCCCGAATCCATCGCCGCCTGCGCCACCGCGGGGGCGACGCGCGCGATGAGGCGCGGATCGAACGGCCGCGGGATGATGTAGTCCGGGCCGAAGCTGATCGACTCGATGCCGTAGGCGAGCGCCACCTGCTCCGAGGTCTCGGCTTGCGCCAATTCGGCGATCGCGCGCACCGCGGCGAGCTCCATCTCCGTGTTGATCGTCGTCGCGCCGGCATCGAGCGCGCCGCGGAAAATGAACGGGAAGCACAGGACGTTGTTCACCTGGTTCGGATAATCCGAGCGGCCGGTCGCGATCACGCTGTCCGGGCGCGCCTCCCGCGCCGCCTCGGGGCGGATCTCGGGATCGGGGTTGGCGAGGGCGAGGATGAGCGGGCGCTGCGCCATCTTCTTCACCATCTCCGGCTTGAGCACCCCGCCCGCCGAGAGCCCGAGGAACACGTCCGCGCCGGCGATGACCTCGGCGAGCGTGCGCGCGCGCGTCTCGACGGCGAAGCGCTCCTTGTCCGGGTCCATCTCCTCGCGGCGCCCCTTGTACACCACGCCCTTGATGTCGGTGACGGTGATGTGGCCGCGCGGCAGGCCCATCTTCACGAGGAGCTCGAGGCAGGCGAGCGCCGCGGCGCCGGCGCCCGAGACGACGAGCCTCACGTCCTCGATCTTCTTGCCGACCACCTTGAGGCCGTTGTAGATCGCCGCGCCCACGGTGATGGCCGTGCCGTGCTGGTCGTCGTGGAACACCGGGATCTTGAGCCGCTTGCGCAGCTCGCGCTCCACCGTGAAGCACTCGGGCGCCTTGATGTCCTCCAGGTTGATCGCGCCGAACGTCGGCTCGAGCGCGGCGATGATCTCGACGAGCTTGTGCGGGTCGCGCTCGTCGATCTCGATGTCGAAGCAGTCGATGCCGGCGAACTTCTTGAAGAGCACGCTCTTGCCCTCCATCACGGGCTTGGAGGCGAGCGGGCCGATGGCGCCCAGGCCGAGCACCGCGGTGCCGTTGGTCACCACCGCGACCAGGTTGCCGCGCGAGGTGTATTGCGCCGCCGCGGCGGGATTCTGGCGGATCTCCTCGCACACCGCGGCGACGCCCGGCGTGTAGGCGAGCGCCAGGTCGCGCTGGTTGGTGAGCTGCTTGGTGGGAAGGATGGACAGCTTGCCGGCGGGCCGGCGCCGGTGATATTCGAGAGCGTTCTTACGGAGCTCTTCGTCCACCGAAAAATTATAATCCCGCCACCATCGCCCGCCTCCCGCCGACGGCGCGCCGCGCCGAGGACATCCAGCCGTTCGAAGTCATGGACGTGCTCGCGCGCGCGCATGCGCTCGAGGCTGCGGGCCGCCGCGTGCTGCACCTCGAGATCGGCGAGCCGGACTTCACCGCGCCCGCGCCGGTGGTCGAAGCGGCGGTGCGCGCGCTGCGCGACGGGCGCACCGCGTACAGCGCGACGCTCGGCGTCCCGGCACTGCGGGAGGCGATCGCCCGGCACTATCTTTCCCGCTTCAAGGTCGAGATCCCCGTGGCAAGGATCGCCATCACCGCCGGCGCCTCGGGCGGGCTGCTCACGGCGCTCGCCCTGTACGTGGACCCGGGCGACGAGATCCTGGTCGCGGACCCGGGTTATCCCGGGTACCGGCACTTCGTGCGCGCGTTCGAAGGCGTCTCGCGGCCGCTCGCGGTGGACGCGCAAAGCGCCTTCCAGCCAACGCCGGAAATGGTGCGCGCGGCGTGGGGGCCGCGCACCAAGGGGCTGCTCCTCGGCACGCCTTCCAATCCGACCGGGACGCTGATCGAGCCGGGCGCGCTGGGCGAGATCGCCTCGTTCGTCGCGGCAAAGGGCGGGGTGCTGCTCGTCGACGAGATCTACCAGGGCCTGGTGTACGGGACCGAGCCGCGCACCGCCCTCGGCCTCGAGGGCGACATCGTCGTCATCAACAGCTTCTCGAAGTACTTCTGCATGACGGGCTGGCGCCTGGGCTGGGTGGTGCTGCCGCAGGAGGCAACGCGCAGCTTCGAGAAGCTGGCGCAGCACTTCTACATCTCTGCGCCCTCGCCCGCGCAATACGCCGCCGTGGCCGCCTTCTCCGCCGAGTCGCTGCAAGTGCTCGAGGAGCGGCGGCGCGAGTTCGGCCGGCGCAGGGACCTACTGCTGCCGGCCCTGCAGCGCGCGGGGCTAGCGGTGCCGGCGGAGCCGCGCGGCGCGTTCTACGTCTATGCCGACTGCGGGCGCGACTGCCGGGTCTTCACGCGCGAGCTGCTCGAGCGCGAGGCGGTCGCGGCGACGCCGGGGGTGGATTTCGGCGCGAACGCAACCGGGCGCTTCGTGCGCTTCGCCTACACGAGGAGCCTCGGCGAGCTCGAGGAGGCCGCCGAGAAAATCAGGCGCTTTGCTTCTTCGACTTCTGCCTGAGGACCTCGAGGCGCGCCTTCTCGGCGAGCACCTTGCTCGCGTACTGCGAGGTCGGCTCGTCGAACGCGCCGGCGTACATCTGCAGCGCGGTCTCGGTGTCGCCGAAGCGCCGCTGGTACTCGCGCAGGATCTGCGCGCCGACCGTGATGTTGACGTCCGGGTCGAGCAGCGCCTCCTCGCCACCGTGGTCGAGCAGCTTCTCGAGGTGGAACTTCGGGATGACCTGCATCAGGCCCTTCGCGCCGGTGACGCTCTCGGCAACCGGGTTGTAGCGCGATTCCACCGCCATGACGGCGAGGATGAGGAGCGGATCCACCGAGTATTCGGCGCCCGCGCGGTAGGCGGCGGCGACGAAGCCAGCGACCGCGAGCTCGGAGACCCGGTAGCGCTTCGCGATGAACTCGGTGACGGCGCGCTGCTCGCGCTCGCGCGCGGTCTCGCCGACCGGCGTCTGGATGGGGCCGGCCGCGACCACGGTCGGCACGGCGAACGGATCGGGCCACGCCGCCAGGGGCAGGAGCGGGTAGCTCCCGAGGAGCGCGTCCCGCGGCGCGGGAAGCGTGAAAAACACGGCAAGGGCCGCCAGCCCGACCGCGGCCAGGCTGGCCTTCAGGGCGGCGAACGCCCGTGCTGCAAGCGAAACGGCAAGGCTCATGTGCAACCTCCCGGCTTCCTTGGACCGCTCGCCGAGGGGCGAAAGTTCTGTGGACGCGGTCTGGGGAAGGGTTCTCGAGAGCGCCTGGACGAGGGCTTCGAGTCGAGCAGAATGCTGCGGTGCAACGGCGTGCATCATAGGACGAATTCCCGTTCTATGTCAACTACTTCTCCTCTCCTCGGAACACCGTTCTCTTGCGCTGCGAAAGGCTTGTTTGGAAGCCTTTTTTTGCCTGCCGGGACGGGGAATAAAATGGCCCGCGGGCAGTGAAGCCTCGCGGACCGGCCTAGGTCTCCAGTTTCGGGCCGAACGACCAAGCCGGTCCGCTGAGCTTCGAGGGCCTGGCGGGGGCTTGCGCCCCACGCCGCGCTCCCTGAGGTCCCGGTTACGGCCGGGAACCCGTCGGGAACGGCCACGCGGCCGCTGGATTCAGCGCGGTTCTCGCGCCGGGCGTCGCAGCGGCGGACGGCATCGCCGTCCTTGCCGCAGGGCTGGCCATAGGTCTGGCGGCTCGGATTGCCTTTTTCTTCTTGCCCGCCTTTTTCTTCTTCTTGGCGGATTTCTTTCTTCCTGCCGCCTTTTTCTTACCAGCTTTTCTTAGTTTTTTCTTTTTTTTTGATGCTTTCTTCTTCTTCTTTTTCTTTCCGCCTTTTTTCGCTTTTTTCTTCGCCATGCTCAGTCTCCTTCAAGGTTGTTGAACAAAAGAAGCCCGGCCGTGCAGGCCCGGACTATCCAACCGCCGGCGGTTCCCCGCCGGCCTGCTGAATGCCGTCCGCTTTCTTCTGCTGCGCCACGTCGTGGTAGAGAACGTCCGGGTCGAGGCGGATGCCGCCTTCCCAGGTGACCGTCGCGCTCTCCGGATCGACGCTGACCTTCTCGAATTCGCGCACGTCGCGCCACAGCTTGAAGGCGCCGATCTCGAGGAGGTTGCCGAGGAACACGCTGCCTTCGAGCCCATCCTCGAAGCGCAGCCACAGCTTGTAGTCTTCCTCGGGCTTGCAGGCGGTTATTCTGTGCATGTCGTTCCATTCTTCTTGCATTGAGGTCGATCCCGGCCGTTTGGCCTCTAGTCCCAACTCAGGGCGCCGCCGGTCTGGTACTCGATGACGCGGGTCTCGAAGAAATTGCGCTCTTTCTTGAGGTCGATCATCTCGCTCATCCACGGGAACGGGTTGGCCGCCCCCGGGAACAGCGGCTCCAGGCCGATCTGCTGGCAGCGCCGGTTCGCGATGTAGCGCAGGTACTCCTTGAACATCGGCGCGTTCAGGCCGAGCACGCCGCGCGGCATCGTGTCCTCGGCGTAGCGGTACTCGAGCTCCACCGCGACGCGGAAGAGCTCCTGCAGCTCCTCGCGGAACTCCGCCGTCCACAGGTGCGGGTTCTCGAGCTTGATCTGGTTGACGAGGTCGATGCCGAAGTTGCAGTGCATCGACTCGTCGCGCAGGATGTACATGTACTGCTCGGCGGCGCCGGTCATCTTGTTCTGCCGGCCGAGGGCGAGGATCTGCGCGAAGCCGACATAGAAGAACAGGCCCTCCATCAGGCACGAGAACACAGTCAGGCTCTTGAGGAGCTGCCGGTCGGTCGCCGGCGTGCCGGTCTTGAAGTGCGGATCGGTGAGCGTGTCGATGAAGGGGACGAGGAACTCGTCCTTGTCGCGGATCGACTGCACCTCGTGGTAGGCGTTGAAGATCTCGGACTCCTCGAGATCGAGGCTCTCCACGATGTACTGGTAGGCGTGGGTGTGGATCGCCTCCTCGAACGCCTGGCGCAGCAGGTACTGGCGGCATTCGGGAGCGGTGATGTGCCGGTAGGTGCCGAGGACGATGTTGTTCGCCGCGAGGGAGTCGGCCGTTACGAAGAAGCCGAGGTTGCGCTTCACGATGCGGCGCTCGTCCTCGGTGAGGCCGCGCGGATCCTTCCACAGCTGGATGTCGCGGCTCATGTTGATTTCCTGCGGCATCCAGTGGTTGGCGCAGGCGGCGAGGTACTTCTCCCACGCCCATTTGTACTTGAAGGGCACCAGCTGGTTGACGTCCGACTTCGAGTTGATCACCAGCTTATCTTCGACCGTGACGCGGCGCAGCGCCTGCGGCAGCGGCTTTGCCTGCTCCTTTGCCGGGCTCGCGGGCACGAACCCGGTCGCGGGCTGCAGCCCGAGGCCCGGGATCATGCCGAGCTTGCCTTCCTCTTCGAAGTTGAGCATCGCTTCTTCCTCAGTCCTGTTGTGCGCGCAGCGCCCGGGCGAGCAGCATCGTGCTGAGCGCGGGCACCTCGTGCGTATGCGCCGGGGGCGCGAATTGGGGCCGGTATTCGCGCGCGGTGGCTGCTGCGGCCGACTCGCGCTGCGCCCCGGTCGAGAAGGACATCTCGTGGGTGGCCACGTACAGGTTCCACTCCGTGCCGGCGATGCGCAGCCATTCCGCATAGCGCGCCTCGGCGCGCAGGAACCCGGCCGAGAAATCCTCCGCCTGCCCGAAGTGCAGCGCGCGGAACGTCATCAGCCGCCAGCCGGGCACCATCACGGCGAAAAGCCCGGCCACGTTCCTCGGCGTCCACAGCGGGGCGAGATACGGCCCTTCGAAGGCGCGGCCGCCGAGGGTGATGGCCATTACTGGCAGGCCTCGCATTCAGGGTTGTCGATGGCGCAGAACTTCGGCTCCTCCACCGTGCTCGCGCTCGCCTCCATCACCCCTCCGGAGGACGGCACGGCGTTGAGGTGCCCGGTCTTGGTGGTCGACTTCTCGGCGTGCGTGGCGCCCATGGCGCGCAGGTAGTAGGTCGTCTTCAGGCCGCGGATCCAGGCGAGCTTGTAGGTCTCGTCGAGCTTCTTGCCCGAGGCGCCGGCCATGTAGATGTTGAGCGACTGCGACTGGTCGATCCACTTCTGGCGCCGCGCCGCCGCCTCGACGAGCCACTTGGGCTCGACCTCGAACGCCGTGGCGTACAGGCGGCGCAGCTCCGCCGGCGCGCGGTCGATGCGCGCCAGGTTGCCGTCGAAGTACTTGAGGTCCGCGATCATCACCTCGTCCCACAGGCCGGCCTGCTTCAGGTCGGCGACGAGGTACTCGTTCACCACCGTAAACTCGCCCGACAGGTTCGACTTGACGAACAGGTTCTGGTAGGTCGGCTCGATCGACGCCGAGACGCCGATGATGTTGGCGATGGTGGCGGTGGGCGCGATGGCGATGCAGTTGGAGTTGCGCATGCCGTGCTTGCGGATCCGCCCGCGCAGGCTCTCCCAGTCGAGGGCCGCCGAGCGGTCGAGCTCGACGTAGCCGCCGCGCTCTGCGGCGAGGAGATCGAGCGTGTCCTGCGGCAGGATGCCGCGCTCCCAGAGCGAGCCCGGGAAGGAGGCGTAGCGGCCGCGCTCCTCGGCGAGCTCGGTGGAAGCCCAGTACGCGGCATACGCGACCATCTCCATCGAGCGGTCGGCGAACTCGACCGCCTCCTGCGAGGCATAGGGAATGCGCAGGCGGTGCAGGCAGTCCTGGAACCCCATGATGCCCAGGCCCACCGGGCGATGGCGCATGTTGGAGTTGCGCGCCTTGTCGACCGCGTAGTAGTTGATGTCGATGACGTTGTCCAGCATCCGCATCGCCGTCGAAATTGTTTTTCTTATTTTTGTGAAATCGAGCCCCTGCTCGGTGAGGTGCGCGACCAGGTTGACCGAGCCGAGGTTGCACACCGCGATCTCGTCGGCCGAGGTATTCAGCGTGATCTCGGTGCAGAGGTTGGAGCTGTGCACCGTCCCCGTGTGCTGCTGCGGGCTCCTCAGGTTGCACGGGTCCTTGAAGGTGATCCACGGATGCCCGGTCTCGAAGAGCATCGAGAGCATCTTGCGCCAGAGCTGCACCGCGGGAATCTTCTTGAAGAGCTTGAGCTCGCCGCGCGCCGCCTTGTCCTCGTAGCGAAGATAGGCCTCCTCGAACGCCTTGCCGGTCTTGTCGTGCAGCTCCGGCACGTTCGAGGGGCTGAACAGCGTCCACTCGGCGTTCTCCATCACCCGCTTCATGAAGAGATCCGGGATCCAGTTCGCCGTGTTCATGTCGTGCGTGCGGCGCCGGTCGTCGCCGGTGTTCTTGCGCAGCTCGAGGAACTCCTCGATGTCGAGGTGCCAGGTCTCGAGGTAGGAGCAGACCGCGCCCTTCCTCTTGCCGCCCTGGTTCACCGCCACCGCGGTGTCGTTCACCACCTTCAGGAAGGGCACCACGCCCTGCGACTTGCCGTTGGTGCCCTTGATGTGCGAGCCCAGCGCCCGCACCGGCGTCCAGTCGTTCCCCAGGCCGCCGGCGTACTTCGCGAGGAGCGCGTTCTCCTTGATCGCGTCGTAGATGCCCTCGAGGTCGTCCGATACCGTGGTGAGGTAGCAGCTCGAGAGCTGCGAGCGCAGCGTGCCTGAGTTGAAGAGGGTCGGCGTCGAGCTCATGAAGTCGAAGCTCGACAGGACATCGTAGAACGCGATGGCCTTTTCCTCCCGCTGCTTCTCCTTGAGGGCGAGGCCCATCGCCACGCGCATGAAGAACGCCTGCGGCAGCTCGATGCGCCGGCCCTGCACGTGCAGGAAGTAGCGGTCGTACAGCGTCTGCAGCCCGAGGTAGCCGAACTGCAGGTCGCGCTTCGCCTTGAGCGCCTTGCCGAGCCTGGCCAGGTCGAAGCGCGCGAGCTCCGGGTCGAGCAGCTCCGCGGCGATGCCGCGCTCGATGAACTGCGGGAAATAGGCGGCGTAGCGCGCGTCCATGTCCGCCTGCGTCGCTTCCTCGCCGAGCACCTCCAGGCGGATGGTGTTGAGCAGCAGGCGCGCCGTGACGTAGCTGTAGGACGGATCCTTCTCGATCAGCGCGCGCGCCGCGAGCACCGCGGACTTGCGCACCTCGTCCATCGGCACGCCGTCGTAGAGGTCGCGCAGCGTGGTCTCGAGCACGGGCTGCGGGTCGGCCCCGGCGAGGCCCTCGCAGGCCGCCTTCACGAGGCGCGCGATGCGCTCGGGGTCGAGCGGCAGCCTGCGGCCGTTCTCCACCACGTGCAGCCCGGCCGGGGCGGCCTTCTTCTCCGCCTTCTCGCTGGCGCGCGCCTTGGCGCGCTCCTCGCGGTAGAGCACATAGGCCCGGGCGCAGTCGTGCTCGCCGGAGCGCATCAGCGCGAGCTCGACCTGGTCCTGGATGTCCTCGATGTGGAAGGTGCCGCCCTGCGGCTGGCGGCGGATGAGGGCGCCGACCACCGCTTCGGTGAGGCCCGCCACCAGCTCGCGGATGCGCGCCGAGGCCGCGCCCTGGCTGCCGTTCACCGCGAGGAACGCCTTGGTCATGGCGACGGAGATCTTGGCCGGCTCGAAGCCCACCACGGCGCCGTTCCT
>Ga0070741_10008217_pt1 | contig 21092 bp, 28 predicted proteins | sample Coa_R1_4_FD_66440 | JGI IMG/M metagenome (GOLD analysis project Ga0070741, IMG submission 66440) | Surface soil microbial communities from Centralia Pennsylvania, which are recovering from an underground coalmine fire - Coalmine... | ecosystem: Environmental > Terrestrial > Soil > Unclassified ...
GCGATCACCGAAGTCACCAACCATGCGCAGGTGCGCGCGTGGGTCAATGCGCAGGGCGTGGAGACCGCCAGTGTCGCGAAAGGTCGCGTGCAAGAGATGCTGGAATCCGACCTATCACCAGAGGTTCGGCTGGTCCTCCAGACTCGGGCGGACGCCGGACGCAGCTCGGTGGCAAAACTTGATTCCATGCTCGCCGTCGCTGGTGCGGACGATCGGCTGCGAGGCCTTTTGCTCTATCACGCTGCGTCGACCGGCCGGTGGGGCGGGCGTTTGGTTCAGCCCCACAATTTTCCGCGGGGCGAATTTGAGAAGCCTGAACATGTAGAGGCGTTCATTCCAGATGTTCTCTCTGGGAACTATGATCGTATAGATCTAATCGCACACCCGATTGTGGTCGTGCTATCTATGCTGCGCAGCATGCTCGTCGCCGCACCCGGCAAGACGTTAATAGCGGCGGACTTTAGTGCGATCGAAGCGCGCGTCGTCAACTGGCTCGCCGGCCAGACGGATATCGTCGCGCTTTTCGCGGAGGGCAAGGACGTCTACAAATACAACGCGGCGCGGCTATATCGCGTGCCCGTCACCACGATCACGAAGAAGCAGCGCCAAGGCGGCAAATTTCAGGAGCTCGGTTGTGGCTTCGGCATGGGGTGGAAGAAGGCGATTACGGCCGGCAAGACAATGTATGATATCGATCTTGACGAGCAGTCTAGTAAGGATCTCATCAACGCCTATCGCGAGACCCATGCGAACGTAGTGCAATTCTGGTATGCCGCTGAGGCGGCGTGTATTGCCGCCGTGGAGAATCCGGGAGCGGTACAGGTCTTCGGAGCGCACAAGAATCTCAAGGCGATCGTCGCCGGGTCATATCTCTACATTGTGCTCCCGAGTGGACGGCCGCTGTGCTTCGCCTCGCCGCGGGTGGTCGAAGCCGAAACGCCGTGGGGTGCAATCAAACCGCAGGTGGAATACAGCGGCGTTGATCCACTCTCGCGCAAATGGGGGCGGTTGCGGCTGTATGGCGGGCTGATTGTCGAGAACATCGTTCAGGCCGTAGCGCGCGATCTCATGGCCGAGGGCATGTTCCGCGTTGAAGCGGCGGGCTATCCGGTGGTGCTTGATGTGCACGACGAAATCGTGTCGGAAGTGGACGAGGATTTCGGCTCGGTGGAGGAATACGAGAAGTTACTAAGTGAAGTGCCCGATTGGGCGCGCGGCTGTCCCGTGGCGGCCGAGGGATGGCGCGGTCAGAGATACAGGAAATGATTTTTTGGATTTGGGGAATCCTAATTGTCGCGGTGTGGTTCGGTGTTTTTCTACTCATTGACCTAATCGATACACATGCCGAAGGAGACACGCTATGACCCATCCCTTCGACACAATGTCTTACGCGAAACTGAAGCAAATCGCAAAGGCCGCAGCGGAAACCGTCGGCGTGCTCAAGACGGAGCACCAAGGTTCGCTACTCGTTAACCACATTCTCACAAAGCGCCTTGGCGGCGAGGTGCGCATTAGCCAGAAGGAGATGGCGGAGATTGGCGCCGCGCGGCTGCAGGTGATGTTCGATCGCGAGACTGAGGAGTTTGTCTTTGTCGCGCTCGAGCCTGAGGCGCTTGCTGAACTTACTCCGGAGGAACAGGAAGCGATTGAGATCATGGCTACACCAGGCCGGGCGCCGATGCCATTGCGAAAGACATTCGACGCCGATGGCAATATCGTTGAGGTTCCTGCGTGACGGAGCGGCTGTTCGGTGAGATCCTGTATGACCGGGGTTATAGGGACCTCGTGTCCGTCATTCCGCCGGGCGCGCAGCTGACGCCGTCATCGAAGATCGCAACGGCGTCAATAGGCAAAGCGCCAGGCCGGCGTCTCGGTACTGGACTATGGGCCGGCTATGATTGGCGCAAATCGCAGCCGACGATTGAGGACGTACGGAATTGGGGAATCCAGGGCGCGAGCCTCGGCCTGCGCGCGGATCGTTTTCCCGGGGTGGATATAGACTGCACGGATGCCGGACTTTGCAAAATCATCGAAGATTTTGCAATTCGTAAACTTGGCCCGGCGCCGAAGCGCGTCGGCCGAGCGCCTAAGGCGCTTCTGATGTATCGCACCGACGAGCCATTTAGCCGCATGCGCCTCTGGATCACGATTCAGGGAACCGCCCATATGGTCGAAGTGCTCGGCATGGGACAGCAATACCTAGTCCATGGCGTACACCCTGCCACGGCACGGCCGTATGAATGGACTTGGCCAGTGTACGGTCTTCTTGGTAACGAGATCGCAACGGGAACCGTTGGCTTTCCGCCTCCCGAGGTGCTTACGCCGATCACCCGGGACCAGGCGGACATGTTCCTCGTCGAACTCGCCGACCTGCTGGGCGACTTCGGCGTTGTCGAGCGAGAAGGCGACGGGCGTATCGTGCAGCGTGCCGCCGTTGTGGATCAAACGGGGCTCGTCGCGCCCGATATCACCACGTTGCGCGCTGCCGTCGCGGCTATCCCGAACCTTGACACGGTATTTTCGAGCCGCGAGGACTACATCAAGTTCGGGTACGCCATACGCGCCGCATGTGGCGATGAGCACGAAGAGGGTTTCGCGATCTTCGCCGACTGGGCGGCGCGCTGGGACGGCGGCGTCAATGCCCCCGATACGGTGCGCCAGGACTGGCGCCGGATGCGGGCGCCGTTCGCGGTCGGCTGGAACTGGATCGCGGAGCATGCCCGCCGATTCGGGTACGAGACCGCGTCGCTCGATTTCGAGGTGGCGGATGACGGCGCGGCGCCGATCCGCAGTGAAGCGATCGACGCACCTTTGTACAGTGATCAGTGGCTTGCGAAGGCGGTCGTCGCGGCGCGCCGCGGGGAACTCCGCTATGTGCCGCAGACAGGCCGGTTCCTCGTCTGGCATAAGGGTCGTTGGGCTGTCGATGCGGAGTTGCTCGGTGAAGATATCGTCAAGCAGGAATTGCGTGCGATCGGAGGGGCGTTATACCAGCGCGCCGGAGGGTCCGCAGCGGAGAAGAAAGCAATAGAAGGCCAGGCGAAGGATATCTGCTCGGCGTATCGGGCCAGTGCGGTCGCAACGCTAGTCAAGAGCGAGCGCGAGATCGCGATCGGGATCGATCAGCTCGATCGTGATCCGTGGGTTCTCAATACTCCGGACGGTATCGTTAACCTAAAATCCGGCGTGCTTGGACCGGCGGACCCCGATGCCCTCTGTTCGCGTTGCACTATCGTGCGCCCGCTCACCGAGCAGCCGGTGCTCTGGCTGCGCTTTCTGCACGAGGCGACGGGAGGCGATGAGGCGTTGATCGGCTACCTCTGGCGCCTGTGTGGCTATGCGCTCACCGGTTCGACACGGGAACAGCAGCTAACATTTATCCACGGGAAAGGCGGCAACGGCAAAGGCGTCTTCCTTCACACGGTGGCGGCGATCCTCGGCGATTACGCTCGCAATGCCTCCATGGAGGCGTTCACGGCATCAAATAACGAACGCCACTCGACAGAGATCGCCATGCTGGCTGGCGCGCGCTTGGTGACGGCCAGTGAGACGCAGGCGGGCAAGCGCTGGGATGAAGCGAAGGTCAAGGGGCTCACCGGGGGAGATCCCGTAACTGCACGCTTCATGCGGCAGGACAATTTTACCTTCATGCCGCAGTTCAAACTGATCTTCATCGGCAACCACCGGCCGGAGATCCGGGACGTGGACGCTGCCATGCGCCGACGCATGCACCTCGTGCCGTTCACGAACGAGCCGGCGCACAAGGATCTCGAGTTGACGCAGAAGCTCGTCGCGGAATACCCGGCCATTCTTGCGTGGATGATTCGGGGTTGCCTGGAGTGGCAGCAGCATGGGCTCAATCCACCGGCGAGCGTGCGCGCGGCGACCGAGGAGTACTTTAGTGAAGAGGACGCCGTAGGTCGTTGGTTATCGGAGACGTGCGAACAGACTGATCACACCGAGCTGTCGCAAGATCTCTTCCTGTCGTGGAAGCAGTGGGCAAACGCGTCAGGCGAATACGTCGGCACCCTCAAGCGACTATCGTCGGCGCTCAGTGCACGCAAGGTAGAACGTTGGCGCGATCCCGCGACGGGGCGAATGGGCTTCCGCGGGTTGAGGATTAAGGACCGGCAGGGCTTTGGAGTCGTATGATGGGAGTGTCTCAACAATTCATCGAAGCGAGTGGCGCAGTAAAGGATTGTACTTGCTCCCGTTGTAACACGAAGCGGTTCAAACACGCTCCGTTACGCCAGGAATCGAAAAGTGAGAGCGTAGGGCTGCGCACCATTCTACACGAAGCGCTCGATATTACGGGCACCGGAGGTGAGCGAAACGACAGTTACGACCACCCGCACCCGAACTTTTCCAAGATCGCAGCCGTGTGGACGACGCTCCTTTCGGCCAAGCTACGGGAGGGGGCGCAGATCACGCCGGAAGAAGTCGCGAATCTGATGATCGGCATGAAGCTCGTGCGTCAGGCGCACAAGCACAAACGAGACAACCTCGTCGACATCGCGGGCTACGCGCGCTGCATTGAGCGCCTTGATGAATGGGGGGTGGGGGGACTCGGTAGTATTACGGAAGTCGACAAGAACGGGAAGCCCATCTAAATGGGTAAGGGATCAGGGCGCCGCCCGCCAGCGGTGCCGGAGGACAAAATACAGGCAGAATGGGACCGTATATTCCCGCCGAAGCCGAAACCAGAGGCTCAACCAACTAATAGTACACCAGTGCACTAATATAACCGCGCGCTAGTACAGTAGCACGTGTGCCCCGCCACAAACTCGGTGTTGACAGAGTTGTGGCGGGGCACTATTGTTACCCATGCCGCCCGAGATGCTGAACCAGATCCGGCAATCGACCAACGAGTTTGTCAGAACACTCGCGACTGAGCATAAGGCCGGCGAGCATGAGGACAAGCACTATGCCTGTTGCCCACACTGTTCGGCGCGCTCTGCGCGCAAGGCGGATGTATGATGCGTGCGATCACGGTGGTTTTAGAAGTGGTGGCTTTTGCGGCCGCAATTATTCTCTTCAAGATAGGCGAGGCACAGTGACCATGGCCCGCGTCGTTCTTCCGAGCGGTACGAGCGTATGGTTCGCTACGCGCGAGCGCGCCGAGAAGTTCCTGGCCCAGTTTCCGGAAGTGGTACGCGCGGCGGCGCGTATTGAATGAGCGAAGGGCCGTCCACACGCGAACGACAGCTCCTTAAAGCTGGCTCGCAAGTGTGGTGTGCGCGACAGGGCGGACTGCGTGTCGTGGCAGTGGAGCCCGAACTCTACGCGCGCACGTTAGAATTGCGCCCGAAAGGTGCCTTCCCTACGTCACTGCCGTGGGTTGAGGTGACCGTATTGGAAGGCTGGCTGTGACGAGCGGCTAGTACGGATCGTCATTCATCAACTGGAGATAATCCACATGTCGAGTGCAGAACAGCAGCGACGCGAGAAAATACTCACGAAGGCGAAATCTGACCCGGCCTGGCGCCACCTCACCGCAGATGCGCAGCGCCGCCTCGAGGACGCGATCATGAACGATCGCTTTCCGTCGCTCGCCCCACTGGCCTAATGTAGCATATAGCTTACCTTAGACGCGCTAAGGTAAGCTATATGCTACCGTAACCGCGATAGATCGATCGACGCGATACGGCCGTCGCCGCGGTCGCCTATGAGGGTCTGGGCGCCGGGGTGTTGTTTTGCCAGCCAGGACGCGATCTGTTGCATGCCCTTCCGGCCGATCGTGTTGGCGTCCGTCGGAGCCGTCGCGTAGTTGGTCCGCACGGGGCCGACGTTGTTCATGCGCAGCGTCTTTCCTCCATCCTCGGCGGCGAGTACGAGCTCGTTGGGCGCACCGGTGGTGGGGTGGGTGAACTCGTATCGCGGCGCGAGCGTCGGGTGATCCGATCCCGCCTCGTGAATCCCAAATGGAGCGAGATCTCGCTCGGCGTCGCCGAGGAGCCCCTCGGATTCAGGGACGCCGATCGCACCGAGCGCCGTGAGTGCAGCCATGCCCGGCCGGCCGGCATTTACGGCGTCGGAAGCCTGCTTCCCCGCCTGGAGGGCGCTCACGGGCGGCAGGAAGCCCAGCACCCGCCCCAGTTTGCTGCTGGGGTCCATAACCTGCTGCCAGAATGCGGGTAGACCCTGCGGCGCTGTGGGGACGCTCGCGCGCGGCAGAGCGTCGAATCGGCCTGGCGCCATTGTTGACGGCCCGATCGTCGGCTGCGGCAACCCTTGGGGAATAGGGGTCGCGGTAGCATCGGACTGCACGGGCGCCGAACCGCCGCCGGTGCCATTTACGTAATCGGTGATCCAGCTCACTCAATGCGTGTCGGGTAACTCCTGTTCATGGCGTTGAGGTGGACGTATCGTTCACCTATGCTGATTCTCGAGATTGCTGCGGGCATCGTTCTAGCCGTCATCGTATTGCGCGTGCTAGCGTCGCTGCTCTTCTGGCACCGCTATCGCAACGGCGAACCACTGTAGGGGCCCGGCGTCAGATTGAGCGCCGCCAGTACTTTGCCGAGATCCCACTGCGCGACGTGGCCGTCTGGTCCGATGCGGTAGACGCTACTCTGGTTCGTGACGTAGCTCGGAATCTGTGCCGTCCGCGCCATATTGACGTCGTCCGATGACGGGTCGCCTGGCGCGTAGCCGCCGCGGGGAAATTCAGGCGACGCGCCTGGACTGATATAGCCGTGCCACGGGTGGTTGTGGGCAATGGCCATGAGCATGTAGTTCGCGCGTTGCGCCGAATCCAGCGCGGGCATGGCCGCCTGCACGTGCGCGGCCTGACTGCCGACGTCCGGCGACGGCATCACAACGTCAGAGTCGCCAGCCATGTCGTGAAATAGAAGCGACATGTGCTCGTGCTTGTCGGTGATACCCTGCGCCTGCTGCTGCGCCAGCCACTGCGCCCACTTCGGACTGTGCGTCAACAACGAATCCGGCGCCGGCGGATGCGTCAGTTCATCAAACAGCCCCACTTACTGCGGCTCATGTAGCAACCCGGGGAATTGGCCGCCCGCCGCAGCCGGCGCGCCGAGCGCCGCGCCAGGAAGACCGGGCTGAGGCATCTGCAATCGCGCAAGCAGTTGGTTGATAGCGTCGGGGCCCTGCGTCATCAGCATGGGCGCGATCTTGCCAGCATCCGTGCGGACAGCATCTGCGGCGGACTGCCGCGCGGCCGAGTTGACTAGTCCTAAGGTCGACATCAACGGACTGCGCGCGAACCGCAACATTTTCGGCATGGCCGCCGCGACCGACGCGGCCCCGGCTTCGGTACGCGGCGCAGTCGGCGACCCACCGGTGGCCTTTTGAAGGCGCGCGAGCTGTGCCTCTGACTCGACCTGCTGCACGAATTTTTGAAACGTCGGCTGGTCACCGAATACGATTTGCAATTTGTCCTGAGTCGCCGGCGACGCCGACATGAGTTGCGCGGCCTGGTTTCGATTGGTCGACGTGCTACGAAGCTGATCAATCAACTGGGAAGCCATGCCGCGACGAAACTCAGCCTGCTCAGCAGGAGAGAACGCCGCCATTTGCTTGGCCAGCGCGCGCGTATCGGATTTACCCCACGCCTCAACTCCGGCTTCGACGGCTTCCTCAAGGCCTTTGCGCTGCGCATACTCGGCTTGCACGGGCGCATAGTTCGGATCTTTACCCAAAGCATCCTTGACGGCGCTCTGGACCGTCTGATAAGCCTTTGCCAGGTTGCCATTGCCGGCTCGGTATGCCGTACTAATACGGCCGTCTAGCATCTGATCGAATGACTGCAAATCAGCGAACGTCGCGGGGCGCGTGCCGCCCTTCTCGATCATGCTTTGCAACGAGGGCACGGTTTTCATAGCGTCCCGGATCGTGCCCGCGTCAGCTTCGGGGTTCTGTTCGGAAAGGCTCTGAAACAGGCGATCGGCCGGGCTATCGGAAACGATATCACCGGCGAGCCGCGCCTGCTGCCATGCCTGCTTGACGCCGGGCTTCTGGAGCGTCGCCGCAAGCGACGTCCAGTCAATGTCCTTATTGGCCTCGCGCAGCTTGTCGTAGGCATCGTTGGCCCACGCGCGTCGCGACGCCGCGAGCTCGTCGAGGCGCTGATCGGCTATAGGATTTCCGGTCACGTTCTGCACGTCATTGAGCAACCGATCGCCCGGTCCGGCTGCCCGCGAGCGGGTCACGGCATCGATCGCAGCATGGGCGTCGCTGTTCGCTGTCGCCACGCGATCGGCTTCGGCCGCGAGCGGCGGCGAGAGATCCGCCAACGTCGCCTGGTCTCCGCGGCCTGCCGCCTGCAATTTGGCGAGAGTCGTCTGCCAGGACGGGTCTTTAGCCGCAACGGTCGCGAGACGCTGCTCCGCGCTCGTGAGCGGCACGCGTCCCGCGATCTTGTCCGCGATAGCGCCGAGCACCGGCGAAAGCGTGCCGCCGAGCACCGCACCGCCGGCGCCCCCAGTCGCCGCACCACTAACTCTATTGTCAGGACCTGCCGCGCCCGCGCCATTCACCGCGCCGAGCACGGCTCCCGTGCCCGCTCCGACAGCCGCACGGCCAGCCGCCGTGCTCGCGCCTATCTCTGGCGCCAATAGAAACGGCGCGACGCCGCCGGCGATGTCCGCCGCCGTGGCGCCCACCTTATGCGTCGCCTTAAATGACGAAAGCTGGTCGCGTAGGAACTGCGCCGTTTCATCCGGCGTACGTCCACCGGAAGGAACCCCAATCCGCGACAGAAACGCGCCTACCTCAGGTGCCCAATGCTGAAAGATTCCGTTCGCGCCATGCAACGCATAGCCAGACCAATCGGGGCCGACGAAACTCGGCTTGTCGCCGGTCGGAGCCGGATTACTTACCAACTGTAGGTCCTTGACTCCGAACTTGCCGCCGGTCTCTTCCCGTACGAACGCTTCTTCTGCAGACGGGTCTAATGTGATGCCCTTTTCCGCAGCGCGCGAACGCGCGAGCGCAAGTTGCGCCCCAACCGCTGCGGTCGGGTCGATGGGAGCAACTTGCGTAGGAGGGGGCGGAACTGGAGTTGGCATTACTTCGTCTTCAGCAAATCACGAACCTGTTGCGATCCGCCGCTGCTCAATGCGGGCAGCATTTCCGTCGGATCATCGAACACCTGCGGATCGACCTGCCAACGTGCCGCCCGCTTCGCGTAATCAGCGCGGATGGGCGCCACGTCATTAAGGGTGTTCTGGTGCGCCGACCGCACGACGTTGATCAAACCCTTCACCTGATCATCCGTCAGCAGCGCGCCACCCTTCCCATTCTGCAACTTCTCAAAGAGCCGACTCACATTGCCGACAGGTCCGACCGAACCCTGATAGCTCTGCAACTCGTTGCGCGGGACCTGCATGCCGGGATGCGCGAGGTTGAGTGCGTTGTACAGCAGCTCCTGCTCGGCCGTGATATCGTGCTTCGTCGCGCCCGGAATAGCGGCATACGCGCTCTGAATCTGACGGCTCTGATCGACGTACGGTTTAATCTCGCCATTATACTGCTGCACGAGACGGTCTTCGCGGTTAGAGGCGGCGTTCGTTGTTGCTAGCGCTTGCTGCGCATCACGGTACGATTTGGCGTCGTCACTCATCTGCTTCGGCATAGGTTGCAACCACGGAATTGGCTGCCCCGTAAGTTTGTTGATCGGCACGAGTTGATTACCCGTGTCTTTGTATTCCACCTCCATCGGCTTGGATGCGTTGTCGAAACTGCCCTTGAGCGTCTCTCCGATCTTACCGGCCATCTCCATGTCGCCCGCAGCGACGTACGCCTGGTAAGCCTGCATCAGCTTCTGCGTCGTCTGCTGTGGAGTGTCACCCCGCTGTGGCATGAACATAGATCCAATCGCCGCACGGTTACGCAGGATGCTCTGCTGGTAGCCGACGTTCTGCGCTTCACCCATTTGCTGGATAGGCTGCTGAATCGCCTCGTTGAACCCCTGGCGCATGTTATTGACGCCGCCGGCGAGCGCTTGCCCGAAGGTGCCCATTGCAGGTTGGCCCAAGACGCCGAGACCAAAGTCGAGCAGTCCGCGAGAACGCGCGTGCTGCAAGTCCGCCTGCGAGATAAGACCGGAATCAACGAGCGCCTGCGGATTCGGATTGATATTGCCGCTGATGTTCTGGCCCGCGCGCTTCAGGCGATCCCAAAACGACATGCGGACCGGAGACGAGACTACGGGAGCCGCACTGGGCGTAAGTTGCGAGGCGGGCGCCTGCATTCCGGGGGTGCTTGAGATTTGCGCAAACGTCGGGGCACCGGGAACGATCGGAGGGGGCCCGTTCATTTCATCGAAAAAACCCATTAGTACATCCTCTGTCCGCTAGCCAGCGGATTCGCGGAGAACAGTTGCGACATCTGCGCCCTGTGCTGTTGCATCGCGTTCATGTTCGGCATTCCGAGATTCTGCATTGGATGCGGTTGCGGCATGTTCGGCGGCAATGCAGGCTGCCCCATTTGCGCAAGCCCATGCATGAGGTTCGTGAGGTGCATGCCCATTTGCGGACCAAACGCAGAACTGAACATGCTCTGCATCATCGGTGTATGCCCGGTCATCTGTGGCTGCACACTCGGATGCTGCTGAAGTAGCGGAGCAGCCGTGCTCTGAACTTGCGGTAACCCATTGGATATCTGCGCAAACTGCTGCGGGGTAGAGATACTTATAGGCGGCGCGCCGTTCTGGCCGCCCAATTCGTCGAAGAGTCCCATTACATCATTGCCACAAGACCCGCCCCAGTGGTGACATCACCGAGCGCCGTTGACCACGGGCTGGGATTCTGCTGCTGCGTCTGCGTGCCTTGGAACGGCGTCGCCATGACCGAGCCGCGCATGACGTTGTACGGATTCATGAACTGCTGTTGCGCAACACCCGTCTCATACTGGCCGATGTTGTTCAACTGGCTGCCAGCGCCGAAGCCGAGGTTCGCGAGCTGTCCGGCCTGCTGCATAGCCTGCTGATAGCCGCCTGACAACAGATTCGCGATGGTGTTGTTCTCGCCCGTCTGCGCCGTGCCCAGTGCGGCACCCTGCGCGACCGCCGCGCGGTCGCCACCGAACGCGCCCTGCGCGGTCGCGTTCGAGTTGACTTGGTTGGCCACCTGCGCATTGTTGTTAGCGAACTGCTGATTTTGCGCGTTGATCACCTCTGACTGATACGGGTTCATCAACTTCTGGAGATCCTGCGCGTTCCCGCTCAGTGCACCCATGCCGGTTTGCGCGCCAGGCAGCATTCCCTGGAAGAAGCCCTGCGCCTGATACGTCGGCTGACTGACGCCGGGGAGTTGTCCCGCGGCCGTCTGGTCCGCCGTGTTCCACATCTGCTGCAACTGCTGTTGTTCAGCAGGAGAGAGTTGTGTCGTATTTGTCTGACTGCCGCCCTTTGAGCCCACTAGAGTCGTTTCTCGAGCACCACCAGTCTTTTATCTTCCCACCCCGCGCGAGAAGTAAGAAACGAACGCTCCCATCCGCGTCGACCTGTCATGTAGATCAGGGCACAGCCGCGGGTGCGTCCGAAGGCGCACACAAGCGGCTCCATCGCTTCAAGTTCCGCGAGGTTGCCACCCGCTAGGAACACGTTCACTGCTTTCTCGCGTGGTGATTCGAGAACCTCGGTAATCATCACGCTCTGCGGGCCGTTCCACATCTGAAACCGGCCGCTTGCTACCCCTTCAGCGATGTCGTCGAATGCGTGAGAGCCGCCCGCGTATTCGAGTGCCGCCTCAATCTGCTTCCGATATTGCTCTATCACGCGCCCAGCAAGCCATGTGTCTTCAAGTCGGCAATAAGCTGCGCGAGCATTTCCGACGTCTGCACCAATGTCGCTGACGCGCCGGGGAAGTTCGCGATACGCGAGCCGCCGGTAGGGGTCCCATAGCCGCCTATCTGGGGCCCAACAACCTGATTCGAGCCAACTTGGAAATAGTTAGTCAGGAGCAATCCGCCATTGGATTGGAACTGGCCGATAAAATTTCCATTGAAATTCACTCTCAACGCGTTGAGCGAATCCGGGTTGTTAAACTGCCAATCGCGAACGCCCGCCGTCGCGCCATAGAAGTTCAAACTTGAACCACCGGCCGCGCGTTGTGCGTTTACGTTCACCGTCTGTGCGAGCGCGCCCTGTTGCCACTGCGTTTCGATTTGTTGTATTTCCTGTTCAACTTGTTTCCGGAAAGACGCCTCGTTCTGAAAAGAATACTGCGACGGCGCGGTGGTTAGTCTGATCATCGTCGACCGCCTTGCTTCACGCCGAGCCGCATCGTACCAACTCGCCAACCACCTCCGTTAACCTGACTAAAGCGGAATCGCATCTGTCGACCGGACACACGCACGTTCGTCGGAGCCGTCAGTGTGTACGGACCATATGCGACATCAGGATCAGTCGGCATATACTTTGAGAACACGGTGAGATTCACGGCCCCTAGCGTCAACTCATCAGGGACGAGCCGTTGCAGCTTGACAATGTTATCTCCATTGCCGAGTTCCACCGGGCCCGATTCGATATACGGCATTTCGCCAGCGTAGTCATTTCCGGATTCATGTGCAATCAGTACGCTTGCGCTCGCGCCCTGTGCATTGCACATCATCGGATTGTCGAATACATCCGGCGAGGCACCACATGAACGATCAAGACTCGTCCCGAACGACCAGTGATTTTCCTTATAGTTGTAAATGACGTAGCAGTTGTTTTCCGTCGGCGACTCAAAGCCGATTTGACCCGTTGTCGTGCTAGGGAAAAACCACCACACTTCGCTGAACTGCGGCATAACCATGCTCCACACTTTCGCGCGCTGAGCAACGTTCAAGCCGCCGAACACGAAATCTGCCACATCGCATGGGATCGTTTGCACCATGCCGTTATACATGTAGAACTCGTTGCGTCCCATCCAGATTGCCATCGAACCGACCATCGCGACAGCATTCGGAGAGATAATACCGCATTTGTCACCTACTTTGGTGAACGAATAGACGAGCTGACCGCCGATGTAGCGCATGGCGTGGAGGTCATCATCCGTCCACAAGAGCGTTTCATTAACACCGGCGCGACCGCACATCAATCGGCCGTTCGTCGCGAGCTCGAAACTACCGGCCGTATTGTTGGCCGTCGCGCTCCACGCGTTAATGGTCTCTTGTGATGCCCACGCGACTTGACGGCTATCGCTGTTCGCGCCAAGGACGACAAGAAACCGTTCTGGAGTGCAGACCACGGCGCGACCGGTCGGCGCCTGTGTGCCGGTACCCGTTACGGCGGTCCCATTCGCGATCGTACTCGGGACGGGAGGCTGCACCGTTACTGTCAACACGTTACTAACGGCCGTCGCCACAAGCTGCGCCGTGTACGTCACACCTGAAATAACGAACGTCTGCCCTGACAAAATGGAACCGGTCAGCGTCGTCGCCGTGAGTGCGATCGTCGTCGCGCCGCCGGCCGTACTGCCAGATGTAACGAGCGAGCCCGTGAACGTTGGCGACCACGCTGGCGGGACGGCGGCTACGCCCGTATTACCCTGCCAGACATACAGCTTGCCATCGCTCGTGCAAATCCCGCAGAGGAAGCCACCGAAGTTATCGAGCGTCCACGTATCCGCCTCGAGGAACGTGGAGCTAGCCGCCCCAACACCATATGCACCCGCGCCATACGCGAGATTGCCGTACGAACCACCAGAACCGCTGTAGACGGAATCAATACGGCCGCTTGTAAATCCAGCTGGCGTGATATCAAAGTACGAACCGCCGGCCAATAGTTTGAGCTTGGTCGTCGTGCCAATGACGAGCAGCGGCGAGCCATCAGTATATCGCCACGTTAGCATACAACGGGGCATGCCTGGAAGCACACCAAGAGGGTTGTTGTTGACATCCACCTGCGTAACCCACCCGCCGATCGGGCGCACGCTTCCCTCGAAGAAGCGGATGAGCGTCCCATCATACCAGCGTCCTTTTGCTTGGTACGTTGTGCCGTTGCGATAGAGACCAGGCGGTAGTTTGAGCGGTAACAGTGTTTCCTGCATGCTACCACTCCCCCGCCGCTATCATCGCGCGGCGGACTGCATACCATTTCGTCGACTGGATATGATCATCGTCGGCTGGGGCGACGGGCGGAAAATCATGTCCACTGTGCAGCTGCGGCGCTTTGCGTACCGCAGCCCACAGCCGCGCCCACGCCGGGTGAGCCGTATCCCACGACAGTTGACCGGCCGCAGTGCGCCGCGCGCAATCGATCGCCAGTCCCACGCCATGCGCGCTGTGCCCCGGCTTCGCCGCCAGCGGGCCGCCAGCGAGATAGCGATCGTGCAGAACCTTTTGCTCCGCATCGGAACGCCGTCCGAATGTAACGACCCACATATCCGGCAATGGGCCGAGTGTTGCGTCAACATCCGACGCAAACTCCGGGTCGAGCGCGTCGCGGTAGTGCCCCCACACGACGGCCATCAACAGCCTTCAGTATCGGCCTGCCGTTCCTCCGCGGTGCGGGTGTCCACATAGTCCGGCTGGTCGGACGGGAAGATCGGCGCCATAGCGGGCGGAAATCCCTTCGTGCGATTCGCAATGGCCACGCAGCCATTGATGACGAACGCGCCGGCCAGCGCGGCGTACGCCAGGATCACATTCGCGCTCGGCTTCAACTTCAGCAACGCGATGCAAACGACACACGCAATCGCGCTTGCATCGACAAACAGCCCGAACGCGATGATACGCGACATGCTCAGTTTTCCACCGGGATCGCGAAAAGCCGTCACGGTTTTGCGTGTCCAGTCAACCACCATTTTACAAAGAGCGTAGCAACCGCCCCGACAATTCCGCCGCTCCCGCTGGCAAACAGCGCCGTCGCGTGGCGTTCCCCTTTGCGTTCCGAAAGAATGCTCTTGATCTCGGTCACGTCGGTTTGGAGGGTCGCCATACCCGTGACGAGCGTTTCAATCTGCGCCTCATGGCGGCCGAGGGTGAAGGTGTCGCTCATGAACAGCTTCCATAGCGCTGCTGCCATTCTGAGGACACAGCTTGCGAGACCACTGCAGAGTCCGAGTTACGAACAACCTTGACGGTATAGACCCAATTGGACTGGAAACTGTTCGTTGGACCATTCAGCACCAGGCCAGTAAGGTTCTTAGTCCACGACGTCACAGTGTTCGCGAGAGACACCATTAAGACGCCATTCTCGTAGATATTCGTGACGTAGTTTGAACTTTGAGCATTTGCTACCGTCCAAGACACCACGATAGCGGCCGAGGATGTAAGCGTACCCCCTGACGGCCTACTACAACCTCCGGGAGCGCTCGACGCGACGGTCACCGCACTCACGCTCGGCTGTGGACCGATGGCCCCCAGAGAGCCAGACGCGATCGCCAATAAAAGTCCGAGCATCAGTGCACGTTCAACTGTATACCAATCATGCGCCATGTCGCACCGGCGCTATCAGAGATGAACGCAAGCATATCGGTACCAGACGACGAGAGCGTCGGCACCACGCCGCCTGGCCATTTGAACGATGCCGGCCACGTGATAGTAAATGCGCCACCATTCACGAGCACCAACACCAACCCGCAGGCCACACTGGCTGGGGGGTTAGTGACTGTGACCGTAAGATTTTGCGTCACGACACCAGAGTAGTAGTTCGCGGTGCCCGCAGGATCACACGCGAGAGTCGCTCCGAGATTTCCGCCATTCACGGCTGCGATAGTCGAATTCTTAGCGTCAAGCCGTCCTGTCAGGACGCCGCCCGCTTTTGGAAGGGCTGCGTTGGCAGTTGACTGTACACTGAACAGATCCGTGTCAAGTGCATCCATGAACGCGTTCAGTTCCGTTCCCCACGCGCCGGAGTCGCCACCGACGGCGGGCTTACCAAACGCGAAATTCGTTGTCGGAGTCGTCGACATTAATTGAATCCATTCATTGGCAGGCGCACGGGGCGCAGACTAGCGCCGTACTCCTCGTTATCGCGCTTCAGTCGAATCTGTTCCAACGCTTTCTGGAATCGGCCGTCCCAGTATTCAGAGCGCGCGTCGTTCTCAAGATAGATTTCCGCTTCACGCATAACGCCGAACATGTACAGGCGTGGAAATTCCGTCAAAACAGAGTTTGTCGGATTCGTGGTACTAAGCGGCACGACCGCCTGATAATATGTCAGTTCTACCGTGTATGCCTGATCGGGCGACGGAGCCACATAGAGATTCCCAGTGACGACTGCAGCGCGCGCCGGCCGTCCTGCGACGTTATCGAGCGCCGCTCGAAGTTCCGATAGTTGCTCCAGCGTGCCAATCTCAATCGGCTTATCGAGTATCGGAATACCACTGACAAGTCGAGCTGAGCGAAGCTCGGCGCAGTCGGCTGGCAGGGGGTTCACGTCCTGCTGAATCGTCGTCTGGTTGATAACTGTCGTGCGACGCAATACGTCCGCGATTTCATCTTCCGCCTCTTGAATCAATGACGGCAGGGACGCGGCAAAATCGGCATCATTCAGCCGATTGCACTTCGCGATAATGGCGGCTTGCAACGAGGCGTAATCGACGATGAGAGGAGCGGACATTTAGAGGTGCCCCAGCTTCGTGCGAAAGACGCGATTGTCGGGATCGTTCAGCCACTTCTTGAATGCCTTCTGATCCAAAATGCGCCCCGCCGGCGTCACGATACCTTGGAGCGAGGGATGCGAAAACATGTTCATTGGAATGCTCGCAACCCGATGCATGTCGCCCTGCCAGTTACTGTCTTCGGAATTGGCGAGGTACTTATTCGCCTCCACCAAATCATCAACCACCTGAATCGTTTCTATCGAAAACGAGCCGTCGTCCTTCTCGGTGTCGTAATGGAATATCTCCGTACGACCCATCGTAGCGTCGTCGGTAAAGAGGCGCGTCGTCTCGCCGGCCATTTAGAAATGCCACCCTAAGGTCACGCCAATAACGACAGCGGGTTGTTTGCGAATTGGATCGTATCCGAGTGTCGCCCCGATGCCTGGCCGCGGCAACACTGCGAGAAGAAGTGAAGGCCGACTAGCCTTGACGAGCGTAACAGACGAGACGCGGAGCCGATTTAGGGCTAAAGCACTCGTGTCCAGTGCGCTGACGTGGAGACTGTCCGCGGTCAGCGCACTGTGTACGGTTAGTTCCAACTCTAAATGAGAAACGGAAGCGGCGGCGAGCGCCGCATTAGCCGTGCGCACAACGCTGCTGCACTGTGCCGGAGCAGACGCCGCCGTGACGCGATAGGTTATCGCCAACGAATCGGCAACATTTTCGACACTATCGGCCCGGCCGCGCTCGGACACCGCTGCGGCGCGAGCACTATCACCGCGCTGGCGCTCAAGTGCGGCCGTCGCCGCAGAGCGCGCGGCGCTATCTAGGGCCGCCATCTCGGCGTGGCGGGCAGCCGCCAGGGCTGCCGCGCTGTCACGCGCCACGCCACATCCGCGAATCGACCCTACGAGTAGCACGATCACCCCGAGGGCCACGCCCACGAGGACACGCGTCTGCAACGGCAATCCTTTCAAATAAGCAAGTACATCTTTCACGCGTCGCGTCTCAGGGGCCAAATCTCAGCAGTGCCGTTGTCTATGTGGACGCGACCATGGCCGCAGAAAAAGCCGCTCGGCTCGGGATACTGCCGCCGGCCTGCGTAGTGCGACTGCATGGGCACGCCGTGCATGATGACGACGCGCACATTATGCTCGCCGCTCTGGCTTCCGTCGTCGATCGCCCACACATACGGATCGGCGGCCTTTGCGTTAAAGTAGAGGCGGAAATAGCCCTCCCACTCGAGCGGAGCTCCATTGAAATGCGGATCGGACATATTGGGGGTGATGGATTCGGACCACCGTCGCTGCATTCAGGGCGCAGCATCCTGCCGCTAGACGAACCCCCAGTTGGTAGTCGATCGACGACGTTATTGAAATGTCGTCGATCGACTACGCTGCTCTTTAGAGCAGGTCAGGCTGGAGACCCTGCGCGGTCGGCGCCGTCACCTTGACGCACCACTCGGCAAGGACCATCCGCTTCTCGGCGTCGCCGGTCTTAGCCAACGCTTCGGTGCGGAAGTTCCGGAGGTACGCGATCTTCACGTATTCGAAATCGATCGTGAAGCAGTCGCGATGCCGCTGGAAGCGGTTCGGGACGATCGACAGCACACCGAAATCCGACACATACACGTCGGCCGCGCCGATGATCGCCGACTCAACTTTCTGAGTCTGGTAATACGTCTTGGTCGCGATCCCCGAAAAACCGGAAATCGTCTGCTTCTGCTGCCCATCGACCATGATGGTCGACGGATTGCCGCCGCTGACCCACTGCTGCTGCAGCACGTTCTTTAGCATGGACTCGGTGAACGCCTGCAAGCCCGACGTCGCGTCAGTACGCGTGGTCGTCGGCGCGCCGGAGCCCGCCCATGCCTGATTCACGCCACCGGTACCGAGGGTACCAACGTTGGCGATGATGAACGAGATAAACGATGCCGTTGTGCGCGCGACGGTATTGCTACCGGCATTCGCGGCCTGACTAGCACCGATCGCAATCGCCTCAATATCGCGCTTCAGTTCGCGGCTTTTCTTCGCAACCTGATACGCCATTTCGCTCTTGCGGCCGGCTTTCTTGACTTTCTCTTCCGTTCCGCCCACGACCGCCGTTTTGCGCGAAATCTGCGCATAGTTACCGAGCCGCACGGTCGCCTGGATCGCATCGAAGTTGTTCCCGATGTCATCGGCTTCCAACTGCGCGTTGCTCGTGTTCGGCGACTGAAGTGAATCGGTCTGCCACTCGGTGAACGTGTTGTCCATGTCATCACGGCCGGCGTTCGAGACAAACGGCGTCTCGGTCGGCGAGATGTTATAGATCACATCGCTCAGCTCTTCCCTGATACCTTTCACACCGTACGTCGTGACGGTGTTTGTAAGAATGGTCACCTGCTACTTCTCTGGGTCGTGCTCAGTCCTCGAGCAGATGCTCGATGGTCGTCGCGGCATCCCGCAACTGACCTGTCTTCGCGAGCCGTTGTTTCGCCCTGGTCAAGTCCGTCACCGGTTTTCTGTTCGTGCTCCCGGTACCCGGCGTCGCCGTCTTCACCGCGCTAATTCGCTCACGCACCGCGGGTAAGTTTTTCTGCGCTTCGTCGTACAGTCGCGCTTTATGCGCGATCACAAGAACGCGATGGTCGCGAATGTTCGCCAGATCCTGATCGGTGTAACCCATCGCCTTGATGTACGGAATGAGTTTGCCCTTATCGGCCTTCCGGACTTTCTCGTCCTTCCACGCCGGCACGGCTTCAACCAGTTTCTTTGACTCTTCGACCATCTGCGCCTGATATGCTTTATGGGTATCTTCAGCGACCTTCTGCTGCGCGCGTTGCCCTTCGGCAGCCACGGCGGCGAGACGGTCCTTGTAGATTTGCCACTGCGCATGCACCCGCGGGAACTCGTCGGGATGCTCAGCAGCGAGCTTATCCCAGTTCGGCTCTTCGGGCGCCTGCGACTTCAGCGCATCGTACAACTCCTTCAGTTTGGCGGCGTATTCCTGGCGTTCCACCCGGACGGCTTCAAACTCGGCTGCCTGCGCTTTGCGCTGCTCAGCCAGTTCCTGCGTCTTACGGGTGTAGTCGGCGTTACGGCTGTATCCCTTGTGCAGTTCCTCTTCCGTGACCTCGTGCTCGACACCGTCGATTTTGACGCGGTGCATGCGCGGAGGTTGGGGGACTACTGCGCTTGAGTCTTCGTCGTCTTCGCCTGAGTCTTCGTCGTCTTCGCCTGACTCGGGTTCCGGGTCGGATTGCTCGTCGGGGTCCGACTCTTCGCCCTTCGGCTCCGGCTCGTCATCCTCGTTGGCTTGCGCCGTAGCGGATTTGGCCGGCTTTGGGTCGCGAGACTGCGTGTCCTCTTCTTCAGAGAGCAGGTTCTCAAAGACCGATGCTGCGCTATCGAGGGTCAGCTCGCCCACGGGCGAGCCGGGTGCCTTCGATTGTCCTTCTAGCATGAATTATACACTCATGGATTAATCCTGTCAAGAGGGAATAACTATTATCGGCGGGGTTGGCGTTGCTTGGCTCGGTCGTGCTCGAGCTGGTGCTCCGCTTTGACCCCGGTGTCGATCGTGCCCTGTAATTGAGTCCGAAGCTGATCAACGGCCTTGGAGAGAGCCCATGCCGCCGTACGTTTCTCGTTGGTGTCGGCGCCGCGGAAATCCGCGTACGCGCGCTCGGACGCCGCTTTAAGCGCGGCCTCAACGGCCGGGTCGGCCAGGAAATTCTTTACTCGCTGTCCGGCGTCGATCTCGTCCTGTAAGCTCGTGCCCTGCTGTTGGCTCACTGAGTCCCTCCCGAGGGTTGCTCTGGTGCCTGTTGAGCGGCGAGCGCCTGCGCCTGCTGGTCCATGTCTTGGTCATGTCCCTGCTGGTCGGCGGCGAGCGCCTGGTTGTGCGCATCGATGTCCTGATCGTGCGCCTGCTGGTTCTGCGCCAGCGCCATCTCATGGCCGGCGCGAACACGCGATAGCCAATTCTCCTGCGCCGTTGCGGCGGCTTCGAGTTGCTGTTCCGAGAAGCTCGTTTTGAACTGCGCTTCAATCTGCAGACGGCGCAGCGTAAAGTCGTCGGCCATTTGGCGGATTTTGAGATCGCGATCGGACGCCGCCTGCTGCCGCTTGAGCTCTAGTTCGGCTTCTTTGATCGCCAGTTCCCGCTGCGTGCGCACAAGTTCATTCTGCGTTTCAGCCTGCGCCAACACCTGCTCGTGTGTCGGTGGCGGGGGCGGCGCGGGCGCCGGTTTCCAATTTGGGTCCACCGGCGAATAGAACTGGGATACGTCCTTGAAGCCGCGCAATTCCAGTAGCTTGGCCTTCGTGTTGCGCAGCATCGCAAGCGTGCAAATGGGGTTCGTCGGTCCGAGGGTTTGGATGATCTGCGTCTGATCCGCGGCGACCGCCGTCAGCGTCGCGATGCGCTGCTCTGTCATCCCTGAACCAAGACCGACGTTGACCAACACATCCATATCCGAGTCCCACGCCCGCGGATCGACTTCGACCCACTTACCGCGCAGTCGCATCATGCGCTTTCTCGGCTGGTGCTTGCAGAGCGCTCGCAACATGCCTTTGAACAGCCGCTTGAGGAACATCTCGGCGAATATCC
>Ga0070741_10008218_pt1 | contig 21085 bp, 20 predicted proteins | sample Coa_R1_4_FD_66440 | JGI IMG/M metagenome (GOLD analysis project Ga0070741, IMG submission 66440) | Surface soil microbial communities from Centralia Pennsylvania, which are recovering from an underground coalmine fire - Coalmine... | ecosystem: Environmental > Terrestrial > Soil > Unclassified ...
AGCCTTGCTCTGCGCGCGGACGTAGATGCCGCGCTCGGCCAGGCGCTGAGCCAGATCGACCCCGCGCAGCGCCTTCTTGGCCCCTTGCCGGCTCTGCACCCGGCCGGCTCCATGGCAGGTCGAGCCCCACGACTCCTCCATCGCCCGGGGCTCCCCGACGAGGATGTACGAGTAGCGGCCCATATCCCCCGGCACGAGCACCGGCTGGCCGACCTCGCGATACCGCGCCGGCACGTCTGGATGGCCGGCTGGGAAGGCGCGCGTCGCTCCCTTGCGATGGACGCACAGCTCCTGCTCAACGCCATCCACCGCGTGGCGCTCGATCTTGGCGATATTGTGCGCCACGTCGTAGAGCACGCGCAGCCCAAGCTCACTCTCGCGCCGGCGGGTGACGCGGGCGAAGGCCTGGCGCACACGATGCGTGATCACCTGGCGGTTGGCAAAGGCATAGTTGGCGGCGCCGGCCATCGCTGCCAGGTAGCGACGCCCCGCCTCCGATCTAATCGGCGCGCAGGCGAGCTGGCGATCGGGGAGACGGATACCCAATCGCTTGGTCTCTGCCTCCATCTGAGAGAGATAGTCCTGGCAGACCTGGTGCCCGAAGCCACGCGATCCCGTGTGCAAGAAGACCACTACCTGGTGCGGACGCAGTCCAAACACCGCCGCCACCGCAGGATCGAAGAGCTCATCCACCACCTGGACCTCCAGGAAGTGGTTCCCCGACCCAAGCGTGCCGAGCTGATCGGCGCCGCGCTTCCTGGGGCGATCGCCAATGGCGTGCGGATCGGCGCCCGGGATGCGCCCACCCGACTCGATTGCCGCCAGGTCGTCCTCCTCGCCATAGCCGTGCTCGACAGCCCAGGCCGCACCGCGTACCATGACCTCGTCGAGCTGGCGGCCGGAGAGGGAGACGGCGCCTTCATGCCCAAGCCCCGATGGCACATCGCGGAAGAGCTGATCGACCAGCGGCTTGAGGATAGGCTGGACCTCCGTCTCATCCAGACCAGTGGTGATGACGCGCGTACCACAGTTGATATCGAAGCCGACGCCGCCGGGGGAGACGACCCCGTCCTCCACGCGCATCGCCGCGACGCCGCCGATCGGAAAGCCATAGCCCCAGTGGATATCCGGCATGGCAATCGAGCGGCCGACGATGCCGGGCAGGAAAGCGACATTGGCCACCTGCTCGATCGATTGATCTCCCTCCATGAGATGGAGCAGCGTCTCGTCGGCGAAGATCAGGCCGGGGACACGCATCCCCGGCTTATAGGTGACGGGCAGCTCCCAGCGGAGCCCATCGATTGGTTTGAGCACCGCCCGCCAGCTGGGCGCTCTCTTCGCTTCGGCTACGGCGGCCATGATGACCCTCCTTCCCACTCGCTCGGATCATCTTGCTCGCTTGGCTCCTCCCAAGCCCTTTGCCGGTGGCACGAGCAGGCATCCTGCCACGCTACACATCCAGCGTGACTGTCAGGCGGCAGCCTCCAGGCTGCTCCTGCACCTGCAGGAGATGCCGCGTGATCCCTTTGACGACCAGCCCGGCCTGATGGCGTGAGGCGTCGAACCGCTCACCGCCGGCCCGGCCGGAAAGCCGAGGTGGCAGGAGCTGCTCAACCTGAAACGCGCTGAAGACGAGTCCCTCTGTCTCGGTAAGGAAGTTGAGCTCCTCCAGCCAGCGCGCGAGGAGATCTTCGAGCGTCTCTCCCTCTACCGTGATCGCGCGCCACTCGACCGGCTGGACCGCGCCGTCACGGACGATCACAGCATACAGGCCGGCTGCTGCGTCCTCGAAGGCGCGCGCGCAGCAGTCGCCTTCCGCTTCAATGATAACGTCGGCCGTGTGCTCGGCGAGACGGTAGGGCATCGCTTCCTCGCTCGATGGCTTTGTTCTCCATCGGCGCCGTTACCTCCTCAGATTGTCTCATGCGGGCGCGACAGGCGGCGATGGCTCCACCCCGCTCCAGCGGCTGCCTGGCCCCGCTGCCGGAGCCATTCTGGGACAGGAAGACGAAAGCCGGTATGATGGACGGCGAAAGGGTAGCGTGGCGGCGGCTCCCGGCGAGGAGCCGTCGGGTAGCTGGGGAACGGGCCGACCTCAGCATCGATCTGGAGAGTAGCCATGGCAACGGGCACACAAGTGCGGTTTCGCGCCGACGACATCTGGGACATGCCCGATGATGGCAAGCGCTACGAGGTCATCGACGGGGAGCTCTACATGACGACGGCGCCGGACCTGGATCATCAACGCCCCCTTACGGGGCTTCCCTCGTACATTGGCCCCTACTTGCGCACGCATCGCCTGGGGAGCATCTTCACCGCGCCGGTGGGGCTGATCCTGGACGAAGAGAACGGGATCCAGCCGGATCTGGTGTACGTCTCGCGCGAGCGGGCCGGAATCCTCACGCGGCGCGGCATTCGCGGCGTGCCCGACATGGTAGCCGAGGTCGTCTCGCCGAGCACCGAGGGGCGTGACCGGGGGGCAAGCAGCGGCGCTACGCGGCCGCCGGCGTGCGCCACTACTGGATCATCGATCCGGCGACGCACACGCTCGAAGCGTACCGGCTGGGCGAACGTGGCTATGAGCTGGCCGGTACCTATGGCCCTGGCGAGCGGTTCCACCCTGAGCTTTTCCCGGTCTTGAGATCCCCATCGATGAGCTCTGGCTCTGAGCCGAGAGACACTTTGCGCGTGCTGCCGGGCGGCGCATCGTCGCGGTGTGGGCTGACCCTCTAACCTTGCCTCAGGATGTGAGCGTGAGCGGAGTGCCTGCCGGTGCGCGCTCCGGCGCGTTTCGGGAACGGGTATACGCGATCGTCCGGCTCGTGCCATTTGGGCAGGTGACAACCTACGGGTTCGTCGCCACGCTCTGTGGTCTGCCGCGCGCGGCGCGGCAGGTCGGGTGGGCCTTGCACACCCTCCCCCGCGAGCTGGTGTGGGGAGCCGAGGCAGACACTCGCTACGCTTCGGGCACCGCCGCGCGCCAGCGCTGCGACCCCGAGCAAGAGACACGCCTTGGGCGCGTGCCGTGGCACCGGGTGATCAACGCCAGGGGACAGGTCTCGACGCATCCCGATGAGGCCGGGACGTACCGGCAGATCGAGCTGCTGCGCGAGGAAGGCATCGGCGTGACGGACGACGGCGTGCTGGAGGGCGGCCTCGCCGCGCACCGGTGGTGGCCGGAGCCGGCCGTGGTGGATCGGCTGGAGCTGCCGGCCGACGTGCTCTACGCGATCGACCGGCTGCTGGGGACCTGACCGTGGCACGAGTGGCCGCCAAGCGGATGGATCCCGGCGGCCGGCGTGCGGGATGATGGTGGGAAGCGGCCGGCGAGAGGCCAAGCCGAAGAGGAGCGGGTATGAGCGAGCACGCAGGCGATGGCGAAGCGGCGGCGCGGCTGGTGCGCGCGTACTATCGGGCGCTGGAGCAAGGCGAGCCGCTGGACGAGTTCTACGCCACCGACGACGAGGCAGGCGCGCTAGGGCCGGTGGTGAAGATTGGATCGGGCGAGGGCGAGGTCTTCACCGGCTACAGCGCCGTGGCGAGTGAGGTGGCTCGGGTGCGCGCGACGTTTGCGCACAACCGACTCGAATCACGCGGCCTGCGCGTACGCCGCACCGGCGATGTGGCCTGGTTTGTCGACCTTGTCTGGTGGAGCGGCCTGGCCGCCGGCAAGCCATTCGCCTCGCTCACCCGCTGGACGGGGGTGATCCTGAGGCTCGCCGACGATCGCTGGAAGGTCGTGCAGCTGCATGTATCGGAAGGAGTTATCGGAGGATGAGCGAGTCATCCTCGTCGACTCGGCTGGCTGCCAGGCAGTCTCCCCGATGAGATGGGAGTTATCGGAGGATGAGCGGCTCATCCTCGTCGACAGCCCGCCAGTTGGGGCGAGCCGGCTCGAGGTCATGGCGCGTGCGACGGGCGCCTCGACGCACCTCATCGGGTGAGAGGCGATCAGCCATGGAGGTGAGAGACGGCGGGGCGGCTGCATCGAGCGACCGGAGCGCCTGGGGAGGAGAAGCCTGGCGCGTGGTGCGAGCAGCGGCCATCTCCGCCTCAAGTGCGGCGAGCTTCTCCCACTGGCGGGTGCGCGCATAGAAGGCAGAGCGGCGGTTACGCATAATGTCCTGCGCGTAGCCCATCCAGTCGTGGAAGAAGCTCTCGCGCGGGGCCGCGGCGTAGACGCGGCTATCAAAGGGGCCGGTATAGGGCTGGATCAAGGCATCGGCCAGGCGGAGCAAGAGCCGGGCGATCAGGAAGCAGAGGCCGAAGGCGAGCACCGCGCCGTAGAATGAGCCATAGCGCCCCAGGTGATCCTTCCAGAAGCTCGAGGCATAGAAGAAGCAGAGGGGAAGCGAGACGACCCCCCAGGCGAGGGCAAGGAAGGTCAGCAAGACCGAGGCCACGGTTCGTCCCATGGGCGCCGGCTCCCTTCCGGTGCTGGCTCTGCTCCCGGCCGGCCGCCGGTACGCGCCGGCCGGTGGCCCGCACCGTGCCTCCACGTTACATCGTGCACCGTTACACGTCGAGCGGATAGCTTCGCGAACAGTATAGCGCCGCCTGGAAGAGAATTTCGGCACGCCGGCCGGGCACGCCGGCCGGTGCCGCAAGCGTGTCATAAAAGCGTGTCATAAAAGCGTGTCATAATCGGGGTTCCATGTTCTCGATGCGCCCAATGGCCTGGCAGCGCCCGATCACGCTGGCTGGACCTCGCATTACCCTCCGCTCGCCACAGCCGGGCGACCAGGCAACGCTTGAGCGCCTGCGCGCCGACCCGGAGATCGATTACTACATGGGAGTGGATGATTCGCAGAGCAAGCTGCTCTGGCGCCACGTGGCGGTGGGCGAGCAGAGCGGCGCGCTCGTGGATCTGGTGATCATCGACCGGCGCGGGCAGCCGATCGGCCTGGTCTCGCTCTGGGACCGGGCCATTCCGCACCAGGCAGTCGAGCTTTCGATCTGGATCGGGCAGGGGTATCGCGACCGGGGATATGGTACGGAGGCACTGCGCCTGGTGCTGGGCTTCGCCTTTGGCGAGCTCAAGCTGCATAAGGTCTTCCTGCGCGTGCTCGAGTACAACACGCGTGCGATCCATGCCTATCAGAAGTGCGGGTTTCGGGTGGAAGGAGTGCTCCGCGAGGAGATGAAGGTAGATGGCCAGTGGCACGCGCTCATCTACATGGGCCTTCTGGCGCATGAGTTTCAGGCCCAGCACGCTGCCGGCGAGTAGCATCGTGTACTGAAGGCAAGCGGCTGCGGGCCAGTGGTAGCCCGGCCGCCGCGCGCGGGGTCCCCTCGTGCGTCCTCCCCGCGGAAAGGGCCATGGCAGAGAAGCCGGGCGCTCGCCACCCGCTAATGGACCGTCTGCGTCAAGCCACGGCGAGGGAAGAGCGTGCCGAGCAGCCGCTCAGGATCCTCGAACGGCGGGGCACCGTAGGTGCGCTCGAACTCCTCGTGCAGCTGGCGCTCGAAAGCGGTCGGCTCGCCGGCCGCGAGCGGCACGCCGACCCAGGTGCTGCCACGCCGCGCCGACTCGCGCAGAGCGATCAGCAGCTCCTGGTCGGCGCGCGCCTGGAGCGCGCCATAGAAGCGGGCATCGGCGGGGAGGGGCGCCGGCCAGCCGGGCCGATCGCGGCCGGCCGGCGGCGGCTGGCCGGAGGTGATGGCCTCGTAGAGGCCGGCATAGATGTCGGCGCGCGCAACGTCGTCGATGCCGGGCAGCTGGTATTTGCGGTAGGGGTGCTCCCATTCCACCACACGCGCTCCGTCGCCGGGCGAGACCCGCACGGCTACCAGCGCCCGGCCGCCGCCCGGAAGGTCCTCGAAGACCATCTCGAGCGGGTAGCGGCGGCGTGCGCCGCCCGGGCCATCGAAGCGCAGCAGGTCGTTGCCCATGATGGCGCCTTCGCTGCCGATAACCTCCCACAGGTTGCCGCGGTCGCTGCCGACCGGCAGCTGGTAGATGGCAAGCTGCCCGCTTTCGAAGTCGATGGCGCCAAGCTCCCACGCCTGGCGGCGCTGCTCGCTGCCGTCCAGGTCGCGGTAGGGCGCGACAGCAAACTCGCGCGAGAGGCCAAGCACGCGCGTGGGGCGGGTAGTGATGAAGCGGCGCAGGGCGTTCATGCCGTGATACGAGCCGGAGCGATACCACAGGTGCACCTGCGTCACGTCGCCGATGAGGCCGCAATCGACGATCCGGCGCTTGAGCCGCTCCTGGGGAAAGCGCCATACGTTCTCGGCCACCTCGAGCACCGTGCCGGCGCGGCTGCAGCTCTGGATCATGTGGTCGGCCATGGCCAGCGTGGTGGCAATCGGCGTCTCGCTCAGCACGTGGCAGCCCCGCGCGGCCGCCGCCGCGGTGATGAGATGATGCGCGTCGGGCGGGACGACCACGGCGACGAGGTGGGGGCGCGTCTGCTCGATGAGCGTGACTGGATGGTCGAACACCGGCACGCCGTACTGCGCCGCCGCCCAGGCGCGGCGCTCCTCGCGCGCGTCGCACACACCTACGAGCCGGTAGAGATCGGTCAGGCGCGAAATGGTATCGAGATGGGTCGCGCCACGGTTACCGGCGCCGACGACGGCTACATCAAGCATGGGACGCACGCTCCTTCATCACCTCCTCCACAGCCTGCTCCAGATACCCACGCGCCTGCTCGAGCGCGACATCGATCGCTTCGGCACTCTGGAGCCCATCAATCCGCTCGACCAGCGCGGGACCAGAAAAGCCAGCAGCGACGAGGGTTTTGAAGATCGCGGCGTGATCGATGTCGCCTTCGCCGGGCGGAGGGAAATCGGCAATAGCACGGGCGCCGCGATGGTCCTTGATACACACCGCGCGCACGTAGCGCGCGCAATCGTGGACGTCATCCTCCGGCCGGAGACCTTCGTAGTAGGCGATATTGCCGGCGTCGTAGCAGATGCGTACTGCGGGATGGTCGATTAGCTCGACAATATCGGCCAGATCGGCACCGGTGCCGGTGATGCCCATGTGTGGCTTCATCACGATCGTGACGCCGAGGCGCTCGGCGAAAGGGGCCACGGCGCGCAGCGCGGCAAAGTACTCCTGGACCTCGCGATAGAAGAGCATGTCGCGCTTGCGCTGCGTGAAGGCCCGCACGTAGGGTGAGGGGCCCGACGAGAGCGCGAATGGGATGCCGAGCGCGGCGGCTACCTCGACCGTGCGGCGCAGGGCTGGCTCGGGCCGAGGGTCCTGGGCCGGGAAACGGAAACACATACGTGGCACAAGGCCAGCCTGCTCGATGCGGCGGCGCACGGCTTTGATCTGCGGAGCACCGGCCTCAGGAGGGATTAGTGGCGCACCGGCGTGGTCGTTCCAGATCCCGACGTAGCGATATCCCGCCCGCGCAATCCCCTCGAGCGCGCGCTCGAGGGGATAGGCACGGTAGAGCAGTGTGTGCGCCCCAAGCTCGATCACCGACTCCCCTCCTTGTCAGCCAGTCTGCAGAGCTTCCGGTCTGCCCGTTTGTGCCACACCAAGCTCGATCACCGACTCCCCTCCTCGCCAGCAGCAGACACAGATTATGCCTTGAGGAACCCAATCTCGCGATAGAGAGCGGTGGTCTGAGCGGCCGCATCGTCGAGCACCTCTTTGACGCTGCGCTTCTTATTGAGCGCGTCGGCAAGCATCGGCGCGGTGATCTGGCCAAAGCGCTGAAACTCGGGACCAAGGCCCGTGGGGCCGCCGTACTGCTCGAGGAGCTTTGTCATCTCCTGCATCTGCGGATATTGGAGGAAGCCGCGGTTGAGCGAGGCGACCGAGCGGCGAGGCGGCAGATAGAAGAGCGTCTCGTCGTAAGCGAAGAGGTGCTCTGGCTCGAAGAGATGCGTCAGAAAGGCCCAGGCGGCGTCGCGGTTCTTCCCCGGCTGGGAGATCGCCAGCCAGTCGGGGTAGACGCGCATGTAGTGCTTTGGCTGCACGCCCGATGGCGCGCGATACCTGCTGCCGCCGGGGATGCCGGGGAGGCCAATCACCAAATTGGATAGCTCACCGGGCGCATATTGCACGAAGCTACGGATCGCGCTCTGGTTAGTGTACTGGCCGGCATACTGGCCAGAGACGATGTACGGCGCGTTCGAGGCGGCCGGTGGCAGGGGCTCAACACCGGGCGGCTGGACAATGCTATGGCGCTCAACGAGCACCTCCAGCGCCGGGTAGTACTCCGGCCGGTTGAAGATTGGGCGATGGCTCTCGTCGTACTCCTTACCGCCGAGCACGCGCAGGTTCATTCCCCACTCATCGATCACCGGCATGTTGTAGGCGGCGCGCACGAGCCTGCCAGACTCGTGCTTCGTCGCGCGCCGCGCGAAGTCGAGCTGCTCCTCCCACGTCACCGGCGCCTTCATGCCCACCTCGGTCAGGACATCCTGCCGGTAGACGTAGGTGCGCGGAGCGACAAGATAGGGCAAGCCATACTGCTTCCCTTCCCAGGAAGCCTGTGCCAGCGGCGCGGGAAAGAAGTCGCTCTTCTTGCCCCATTGCGCCAGGAGCTGGTCAATGGGCAGCCCCATCTTCTTGAGCGCGATCTCCGGGACAAAGCTGGCGCCGGTCTGGAAGATATCCGGCTGGGCATCGGCCGCGAAACGGGCAATGAGCTTCTCGTGCATGTCGGTCCACGTGGGCCAGCTCATGGTGATGGTGACCTGGGGATGCTGCTGCTGCCAGGTCGGGAGGATCTGGCTCTCGTAGACCTGCTGGGTCGTTGGGGCCCAATCGACGATCCACACCTCGAGCGCTGCCGGCTTGACGCTACCGCCCGGTGAGCCACCCAAGCCGCCCGGCATCCCGCAGGCGGCGAGCAGCGTGCCGCCGGTAGCGAGTAGGCCGCCCGACGGCAGCGCCAGCCTGAAGAGCGACCGCCGCGTGACGCGACCCGCCTGTATCTGCTCCATCTCGACCTCCTTCCTTGCCGCCCCCGAACCTGCCGCGGCTCCCGGTGCCACCGGCACCCACAGCCGCTCGCGGGGACACCGCCTGCCATCAGCTTGAGCATGCCGGCGGATGCCGGCACGCCCGGCCATCAGCATAGCCGAGTGGTGCTACTTTGTCAATCATCCTTGGTGAAGGGGGTGAAGGCACCGGGGCCGCCGCTGATGCGTGGCCGTATGGCGGACGCGCTCAGCCGATCATCCTTGGCGAAGGGTGAAGGCACCGGGGCAGCGTGAGGCGCCGCAGCTTCCGGCCGCCCTGCCGCACCCCTCCCGGGGAGGCATACAGACCTCGTGCTTCTCCCCCATCGGCCGACCGGCAGGACGTGCCCCCTCACGCGGAGGCACGCCGGCGGGTGTTCATGGGTGGGCAGCGCGCATCGAAGCGGCGCGCGGCCTGCTCGGGGAGCAGCCGAGGCTTCTCCAGCCAGGAGAGCTGACGCGGCCGATAGAGGTTATATTCGACGATCTTCCGGTCGATCTCGGCGGCCAGCTGGAGATAGCGCTGCCGCGTGCGGCGGCGCTGGGTTTCGAGATCGGCGAGCGTGCCGGGAGGCGAATAGCGCGAGGACGAGGAAGGAACGAGCGCGCGAGCCGGCGCCGTCGCGCCTGCGCCTCCTCGGCCAAAGGGCCACCAGCGCCGCTGGAGACGATGCATTCCTCTCTCAGATGCCGATGCGTGCGCTTGCCCTCGGCCAAAGGGCCACCAGCGCCGCCGGCCGGACGCCGGCGTAGGCTGATGAGCGGTCGCCATCTCCGCCGCCTCCGGCCGCTGGCTGGAGGCTTCCGAGGCTTGGAGAATGCGTGCGGCGCGGCGCTCGAGCTCGCCCGCGGTGCGCTCGAGGAAGGCTTCGAGCGCCTCCCAGTCGGCACGGATCTCGTGCTCGAGCTGAATCCAGATAGGCGGCGTACCAGCATTCTTGGCAAGGCGGAAAGCCGAGGCCCATTCAGCCTCGAAAGGATCGTCGCGGCCCAGATCCAGCGGCTTGCCGGCACCGGGCAGGTTATCGAACTCGCCACGCTCCTGCGCTTCGCGGATCAGGCGGTCGACATGGCTGCTGTAGTCGTCTAGCCAGACTTTGCGCTCGCCCTCATAGTGGAACGGCGACATCACGCCCTCTCCCCACATTGTGAAGCCATTCACAAGCGCTGTCAAGGGTGGGCAATGGGGAAGAGAGGGTAGGGTGGCCGCGGCGGCAACCGGCTAGAATCAGGGACGCCGGCGGCACGATGGGCGCGACGAGCTCGTGACGATCGCGCGTGTGCGCGACTGCCTGCGCTGGCGGGAAGACAGCGCAGGCGGGAAGACAACGCTGGCGGGAAGACAGCGCAGGCGGGAAGACAACGCTGGCGGGAAGACAGCGCAGGCGGGAAGACAGCGCTGGCGGGAAGACAGCGCAGGCGGGAAGACAGCGCAGGCGGGAAGACAACGCTGGCGGGAAGACAACGCTGGCGGCACGACGAGATGGTGACGACGATCGCGGTAGCGAACCAAAAAGGCGGCGTGGGCAAGACGACGACGGCAATCAATCTGGGCGCCGCGCTCGCCGAGCGCGGGCGGCGCGTGTTGCTGGTGGACGGCGACCCGCAGGCAAACCTGACCGGGGCGCTGGGACTGCCCAAGCGAGAGCCTTCGATCTATGCGCTGTTGCTAGGCGAGACGAGTGCCACCGACATCTGCCGGCCGGCGCCGGCCGAGGCGCTGCCGCGAGGATTGGTGAGTGCCACCGAGGCGGCGGCCACCGGCACGGGGCGCGGCGTGCTCGACGTCGTGCCATCCTCGCCGGATCTGGCGGGCGCAGAGATCGAGCTGGTGGAGCTGCCCGGACGGGAACGGCGGCTGGACACGGCGCTGGCGCCAGTTCGCGACGGCTACGACTACATTCTGATCGACTGTCCGCCCTCGCTGGGCATCCTGACGCTCAACGCGCTCGTTGCCGCCCACGCGGTGATCGCCCCGGTACAGTGCGAGTACCTGGCGTTGGAGGGGCTCTCGCAGCTGCTCGACACGCTGCGGCGAGTGCATGACGCGCTCAACCCGCGGCTGGCACGCCTGCTGCTGCTGATGACGATGTTCGACGCGCGCACGGGACTGGCACAAAGCGTGGTAGAGGAAGTGCGGCGGCATTTCCCGCAGTTCTTCCTCTCGACGATCATTCCGCGCACCGTCCGGCTGGGAGAGGCACCGAGCTACGGCCAGACGATCCTGCGCTACGACCCCCACGGCCGAGGCGCGGAAGCGTACCGGTCACTGGCAGCAGAGATCGATGGGGAGCCGGCGCTGGAGGCAGGCGTGCGCCACGACGGCGCCGCGCTCGCTGGGCTGGCCGGGAAGGGAGGAGCATGGTGGCCGGGCGCCGCAGCGGATTAGGCAGAGGGCTCGATGCCCTGCTCGGCGCCGCCCCCGGCATGGGCATGCCGGCGGTAGGGCGCGAGGAGAGTGGGGCAGCCGCCCCCGGCGGTGTGCTCGAGGTCGAGCTCGGCCGGATCGAGCCGAATCCGCGCCAGCCGCGGCGCCAGCTGGAGCCGGCACAGCTCGAGGCACTGGCGGCTTCGATTCGCGAGCACGGTGTGCTCCAGCCACTGGTGGTGACGCGGCTGGAAGGCACGGAGGGCGGTGCGCGCTACCGGCTCATCGCTGGGGAGCGGCGCTGGGCGGCAGCCAAGCTGGCCGGGCTGGAGCGAGTCCCGGTCGTGGTGCGGGAGGCCAGCCCACGCGACCTGCTGGAGCTGGCGCTGGTGGAGAACGTGCAGCGCGCCGACCTCAATCCGCTGGAGGAAGCCGCCGCCTACCAGCAGCTGGTCGAAGAGTTTGGTCTGACCCAGGAGGAGATCGGCCGGCGAGTGGGCAAGAGCCGGTTTGCGATTGCCAACACGCTGCGCCTGCTCACTGCCTCGGCGGCGGTGCAGCAGGCTGTGCTGGACGGCGAGCTGACGGAGGGCCACGCGCGGGCCATTCTGGGGCTGCGCGATAAGGAAGCCCAGCGGCGTGTGGTGGCGCAGGTCATCGAGCACGGGCTGAGTGTGCGCGCCACCGAGGAGCTGGTGCGCCGGCTGCAGGAGCCGGTATCGCCGCCGGTGCAGCGGCGCGCCGGACGAGCGCGCCGCCCGCCGGAGCTTGAGGAGCTGGAGGAGCGGCTGCGCGCAGCATTGGGCACGAAGGTAAGCCTGACGCGGAGCAGGCGCGGCGGCCGGCTCTCGATCTTCTTCTACGACGACGAGCAGCTCCAGAGCCTGCTCGATCGGCTGGTGGGCGTGTAGCGGTGCTGCGAGGTGCGGCCGGGGCGCAGCCTCGCTGCTGCCAGGGATGCCGGCAGGGCGGCTACGCGAGTATCGCCTCAGTCTTCGAGGCGGGCGCGCAGGAGGTCCGGACGCAGGATGGTGATGCGGCGGCGATCGATGGCCAGGATGCCGCGATCGCGGAAGGCGCCGAGCTGCTTATTGACGCTCTCGCGCGTGGCGCCGATCATCGCCGCCAGCTCCTGCTGGGTGAGCTGGATAGTGAGCTCGATGCCGTGCGGCATCTCGCGGCCATGCGCTTCGGCGAGCGCAAGGAGCTTCTTGGCCAGCCGGTCGGCCACGTTGAGAAAGGCAGCGTCCTCCACCAGCTGATCGGTATCGCGCAGACGCTTGGTGAGCACCTGGAGGAGAGCAATGGCGATCTCCGGCGACTGGCGAATGAGGCGGCGAAAGTCGTCCTTGCGCAGGGCGATGACTTCGGTGGGCACATTGGCCTGAATGGTGGCCGACCGCGGCTGATCATCGAGCAGCGCCAGCTCGCCAAAGCTTTCGCCGGCGTCGAGCATGACCAGGATCGCCTCCTGGCCTTCCGGAGACGAGACGCTCACCTTCACCTGGCCGCTCAGGATGACGTAGAAGGTATCGCCGGGGTCACCCTGATAGAAGATCACCTCGTCGCGATCGTACCGGCGCCGGCGAGCGACGCGCGCGAGATGAGCAAGCTGCTCCGGCGCGAGCGAGGCGAAAAGCGGCACGCGGCGGAGCGCCTGCGTAATCTGTGCCTGCTCGAGCTCATGGCTGGACATCGGTGCTGCTCTCGCATCACGCACGGTTTAGCCTGCCGGCGGCCCAGATAGACCGGCTCCTGCTGCGGCGTGATTCTCGCGCGCATTATCGAAGTCGAGCAGGGAGGATGTCAATCATTGGCCCCCGGCTCAGGGGAGCCAGTCGAGCGCCTCGGCATTCTCGAGCACGAGACGCGGGCGGGTTTTGCCGTCGGCAGTGATGGCGTAGATACGCGATTGCGCTTCGTCCAGGGCGGTGAAGAGGAGCTCGGTCGCATCCGGCGACCAGACGAGCCGGCCGTAGAGCCGGAGGGGCGGCTGGGTGGGGATGGGCCCCCAGCCCTCGGCGGCAAAGTCGCGGAAGGCGCCAAAGATCACCGCCGGCGGCGTATGGAGCGAGCCGGCAATCGTGGCGGGGCTGATGACCAGCTCCTGAGCCGGCTCGCACGGTGGCTCTTCGCAGGCCGGGGCGTGGCGTGTGCCGGCACGAACGGCGGCGCGCCACCGGCCATCGGGCGACGTGGCGTACGGGGCCTGCCCGGGAACGAGCGGGGTGAGTAGATCGGCGTTACGGTTCCAGAGCATGGGCTCTGGCGGGGCATCGATCTGTCCGGGTGTGAGTGGCCCGCCGCCGGCCACGTCGAAGTAGTAGGCACGCGTGCGCTCGCGGTTGGTAAGCGCAAGGTAGCGGCCGCTGGCCGAGACGAAGAGCAGCGGCCGCAGCGGCTCGCCGGCTTCATCGGCTAGGCTCACGCGCTGGATGATGCGCGGCGTGCCATCGGGCGCCAGCGCCAGGAGCTTCAGCCGGTCGACCTCGGGCCGAGCCCCCGTCTTCTCGCTGGCATAATAGGCGATCTGCCGTCCCCCACCTGCAGCTGGGACGACAACGGCGTCACGCACGATCTCGCGCGTCTCCGGGCCCACGGAGCTATCGAGCAGGCGCTGCGCGCGGGTGGGATCGGAAAGCGGGGCGAGCAGGAGCTGGCCTTCGCCATCGCGGTAGAGGAGCGAGCCGGCCGCGGCGGGTGCCGGCGGGCGGAAATACTTCCAGAGCTCCTGGGGATAGAGCCGGTCGAGCGAGCGATAGGTGTAGTAGCCTCCGCCGACCAGGAGCAGGAGCAATCCCAGCGTGCCGCCAAGGAGCAGGAGCCAGAGCGGAATGGCTGCCAGCGGGCCGAGGCGGCCCCCACGCTGGGGCCGTAGCTGCTGTGCGCGTCCAGTACGCCGGCGCACCCCGCCGGCCGCCGCTGCCTGACTCACCATCGATCCGATCGCTCGAGCTCTTCGCACAACCGGCGCCGTGCCGGCGCTGGCTACAGAAAGTATGCTGGCCGGCGGAGCAAAGCGCAATGGCTCATGGGTAGGCGATGCACCGGCCGTGTACGGCGCCGGCAGCCAGCAATGGCCACCACCAAGCCAGGCAGGGCACCGGCGGAGGCTGCCCCTCCATCGCTGCCGGCGGCCGGGGCCGAGCTCTGCTATCGTAGCGCTCGTCCGGGGCATGAGAGGAGATGGCGGCCGACGAATCGGGGCAGGCGCTGCTGGTGGGGCGGCTGCATCCTGATTGGCAGGTGGCGCGCCATGCCGCGTTCGCGCTGCTGGTGCTCGTCTATCTGGAGCAGCGCGGCCTCGTGGCGCGCCGGCTGGTGGCCGGCGATCCTGCGCTGCCGGAGATACTCCCGGCGATGGTGGAGGGCATCCAGCGCCAGAACCCGCACCTGCTGTGCTGGTTCGCTGCGCCCGAGCGGCGGCGGGCACTGGCCGCGCTCGATTGGACGGCCGCGCACGAGCTGCTCGGCTGGCTGGCGGCGCAGCACCTGGAGCGCGAGGAGCCACAGATTGCCTACGAGCTGGCGATCCTGGCGCTGGGGATCGAGCTGCCGTCGGTCCTGGTGAGCGCACTGCGGGAGGTGGAGCTGGAGCCAGACAGCCGCGTTGCCGAGCTGCCGGACGGCGCCGGCTATGCGACGATCTTCCTGGCCACGCTGCATCCCCACTGGCACGCCAGCGAGCACGCGCGGCTGTTCGTGGAAGGAATGGACGCCGAGCAGCTGGCCGGCTGGGCGATGGTGCTGCTCAGCCAGCGGCTGGCCGCGCGGCCGGGGAGCATCACGCGGGTGACGGCCGGCGATTGCGCGACACTCAGAGGTGAGCGGTTCGACGTCGCGCTGGTGTACAACCCGGTGCCCTGGCTCGCCTCCACAGAAACAGTCCTAGGCTGCGTCGACGCCGCGCAGGTTGTGCTAGTGTAAACCTCAGGATGGCTCCTGATCGGCTCTCCACCAGTGGGGCACACGAAGCACCCGACCAGCCGGCCACCGGCGCGCCCACGCCGAGCGACGGCGCCGCGCAGACGGCCGCTGGGCCGGCAGCGGTGTGGGCTGCCATCGCTCGGCCGGCGCCGGTGTTCTCGGTGGTGGCGCCGGCCTGGAACGAGGCGCCGACGCTGCCCGAGTTCTACCGGCGAGTGGCGGCCGTGATGGATGGGCTGGGCGAGCCCTGGGAGCTAATCATCGTCGACGACGGGAGCGCCGATCGCACGCGCCAGGTGCTGCGCGACCTGCACCAGGCCGACCCGCGGGTGAAGGGCATCAGCTTCTCCAAGAACTTCTCGCACCAGATCGCCATCACGGCCGGGCTCGACTACGCCCGCGGCGATGCGGTGATCGTGATCGACTCCGACCTCCAGGACCCGCCGGAGGTCATTCCCGAGCTGGTAGCGCGCTGGCGCGAGGGCTATCAGGTGGTGTACGCGCAGCGGCGGGCGCGGGCTGGCGAGACGTGGTTCAAAAAGGCAACAGCGGCCGCGTTCTATCGGATTACGCGCCGGATCGCGAACGTGGACATTCCCGTCGATACGGGCGACTTCCGGCTGCTGGACCGCAAGGCGGCCGATGCACTGCGCACCATGCGCGAGCAGCATCGCTTCGTGCGCGGGCTGGCGGCGTGGATTGGCTTTCGCTCGATCGCCGTGCCGTACGATCGGGCACCACGCTTTGCCGGCGAGACGAAGTATCCGCTGCGCCGAATGCTCAAGCTGGCGATCGACGGGATCACGAACTTCTCGTACCTCCCCCTGCAGTTGGCAAGCTACTTCGGCTTCTTCGTTGCCGGCCTGAGCCTGCTGGGGATCCTGGCGGCGATTGCGCTGCGGCTCTTCGTCGGCCGCGAGCTGACCGGCCAGGCCACGACGCTGGTAAGCGTCCTGTTCATCGGCGGGGTGCAGCTGATCTGCCTGGGCGTGATCGGCGAATATCTGGGACGCATCTACGACGAGGTCAAGCGCCGGCCGCTCTACATCGTCGATGAGCTGATAGGGATTGATCGGGAAGATAAGGCGCCAGGATCGCTGCGATCTGCTGGCGCTGCGCCGGCGTTGCCGGAGTGAGCGGCAGCGCGGGGCGTCCATTGCCAATGCCGGCCAGGGCACAGGCCGCCTTGAGCGCGGAGAGCCAGTGGCCGTGCGCGTGCAGTGTCCCCACCGCGTTGATCTCTTCCTGGCGCCGGCGCATGGCCGCCGGATCGCCCGCCTTGGCTGCGCGCACGAGGTCGACGAACAGGTGCGGCACGACGTTGGCCAGGCCGGGGACTAGCCCATCTGCACCCGCCAGTAGGCTCGCCGCCATCAGCCCTTCGTCACCCTGGAGCACACGGAACGCTGGCCGGTCACGTTTGATGGCGACGAACTGCTGGAAGGCCCGAAAGTCGCCGGCCGAGTCCTTCAGGCCCAGCACGCGGTCGTGCTCGGCAAGCGTGTGGACGGTTGCCGATGCGAGTCGATGGTGCGTGCACTGGGGAATGTTGTAGAGCAGCGCCGGCAGGGCAACTGCCTCGAGCGTCGCTTCGACGTGCCGGCGCTGCGCGCTCTCATCGACGGTGAAGTAGTAAGGCGATCCGATGACGATGGCATCGGCGCCCTCGGCTTCGGCCTGGCGTGCAGCCTCGGCGGCGGCGCCGGTGGCCGGCAGCATGCAGCCCACCAGCAGCGGCACGCGCCCGGCGGCGGCGCGCACGGCCGCGCGGATCACCGCGCCACGCTGGCTGGTCGTCAGCCAGGCGCCTTCACCGCAGCCGCCCAGGACAAAGAGACCGGTGCAGCCACCGGCCAGGGCATGCTCGACGAGCTTGGCCATCGCGGCCGCGTCCGGCTCGCCGGACTCGTCGAGGGGTGAGATCAACGGCGGCACCACGCCGCTCAGCGCGCGCTGCCATGTCCACGATTGAGCCATGATCGAGTCATCCGTCCTCCTCAACGGCTTGGAGCCACGCCAGGTCGAATCGGGCGAGCGTTGGTCGCTCGTAGGGCGACGGCGTACCGCGCTCGTAGGGGCAAAAGAGCGCCGGCCAGCCGCTTCGAAGATGGGGCCGCGCTTCTGGAGGCGCATCGGCAGCTACGGCGTGCGGCCGCCATTGGGCCCCAGCGCCATGAGCCATGGCAGGCCAAAGCGGGCGCAGGCAACGTATTGATTACCGCGGTAGGGGCCACCGGCAGCACCACCTTCGAAGAGGCAGAAGATGGTGCCATCGGGCCCTTCGGCCAGGTCTGAGTAGCCGGCAATACCCGGCTCGATCACGCGGGCAATGGGCCAGGTGCGGCCGCCATCACGGCTAAGCTTCACCGTCAGGTTCTCACGCGCGCGGAAGTTCATTCGGTTGAAGTACTCGGTGCGATGCCGGCTGTCCGGATTGCTGAACAGGAGCAGATCGTTCCCCAGCTCGGGTGCCTGGTGCTGCAGGCGGAGCAGACTGCCGAAGCATACCGGCTCGTACAGCGCGTCGTCGAAGAAAGGCGGCTCCCAGCCGGTCGCGCCATCGGGACTGGTGGTGACCAGCCGGCGGTGGATAGGGGTCTCGCTGCGGATGTTGAGCATCACGCGGCCATCGGCAAGCTGGGCGGCGGTGTGCTCGCTGGGGTGCAGTACATGTTCGGACGTGTTGGCGACGATCTCCCCGCGGTGCCAGGTGCGGCCCTGGTCGTCCGAATAGATGGTGGCCATGCAGGACGGTCGGTGATCGCCACCCGGGATGGTCGGATCGGGCTGGCACAGCCAGATGGGGACGACAAGGCGGCCCTGGTAGGGGCCGTGGCGCAGCTCGATGGCGTGGCCCGGGCCCGGCGCGACAACCTTCCAGTCGTACTCGGCGCGGAAGGCGTCGAACGTGGCCGTGATCTCCGTGGGAGGAGAGAAGGTGCGTCCATCGTCATCGCTGCGCGTGTAGTAGACGCGGGCATAGTGCTCTTGATACAGGAAGTGCACCGTGCCGTCTTCGGCGGCGATGGGGGTGGGGTTGTCCACCACCTGCTCCGGGTGGGACGCCAGGACGACCATCTCGGACCACGTCTCGCCGCCGTCATCCGAGCGGCGGAGCACGATATCGTTGCGGTCCCAGTCGCCGCCCCGGCCGCGGCGGGCCGAGCAGAAGGCGAGCACGGCCCCACGCGCCGTGGCCACGATCGCGGGGATGCGGTAGGTGGTATAGCCGTGCTCGCCGGCTTGAAAGAGCGTGGTCTTGGTCAGCTGGTCCGGCCGGGCCATTAGCGGAGCACCTCATCCAGCTTCTGCTGCGCGAGGCGGGTGTACTCATCGAGCACCTGCTTGGCGGTGCCCTTGCCGGCCCAGATATCGGGAATCATGCGATCGCCCATGGTGCGCACCTCGCCGAAGCCGGGGAAATTGGGCATGGGGATGAAGCCGGAGATCAGGTCGTAGAATGGCCAGACCTGCGCATCCTTCTTGAACTGCGCCTGGAAGGCAGCGTCCTCGACGGTGTACTTATACGATGGCGGCACGCCGGCCTCCTGTGCCAGCACCAGTCCCATCTCCGGCCGGGTGCCCCACAGCGCAGCCAGCAGCGCGGCCTGCTGCTTCTTGGCGTCCTTATTCTTGAAGACCGAGACACCGTACGCCTCGCCGTGGGTGACGTTACGCTTGTCCTTGCTGCTCTTGCCGATGGGGTAATAGCAGGTGCCGAACTGCGTACCATCCTTGCGATAGGTGACCACGCGCGCAGCGACGGCGAACTGGAAGACCACCTTCCCCTGGGGCAGCTTCTCCGAGTAGCCACCATTGGTGCCCTCATACGCGCGCATGAGCCCCTGGCGGATCAGGTTCATCTGGAACTCCACCGCCTCGATGGCTTCCGGCGAGTTGTAGGAGAACCTGGTGCCGTCCTGGCTCATGAAGCGATGGCCGTTGTTGAGCACCAGCATTCCATTGCGGGTGTAGTCGAAGGGATTATCGTACCCGGTGATATCCGGCGGCTGTGCTGCCTTCTTCATGTAATCGACAAACTGATCCCAGCTCCAGCCCTTGGGTGGCGGCGCGGTGAGGCCGGCACGCTTGAGCAGCTCCGGCTGGTAGTACATGGCGAAATGGCTGCTATAGAGTGGCACGCCGTAGACCTTGCCCTTCCACGTCCAGCCGCCGCTGAGAATCTCCGGCGAGAGCCCGCTCTTCGCCTTCTTCCAATCGGGGTTCGACTTGAGCTCCGCATCGACGTCGACGAGGCCGCCTTGGCGGAAGAGGTCACTGAGGTAGAAGTGCTGGCCAACGGCGGCATCGGGCGGTGTACCGCCGGTAAGGGCGGCGACGAACTTCTCGTAGGTGGCCTGTCCCCCGGTGCTCGGCACGGTGAAGCTCACCTTGACACCGCTGGGGTTCCTGGCACTGAAGTCTTCCATGACCTTCTGTATGCCCAGCGTCTCGGGATGGGCCGGGCCATTCCACGCCCAGAACTCGATGGTGGTGCCTTGGAGGTCGGCGGCCTTAGGTGCAGACTCGGCGCCCGCTCCGCCGCAGGCGGCGCTCAGCACGCCGGCACCGGCACCAAGGGCCGCCAGGGCGAGGCCGCGGCGCATGAGCGCACGGCGGGTAGCTTCCTGCTCGATCATCGCTCTCACCAGTCCCCTTTCCTTGCATTACTCTCCAGCGTGAACCTCTGCGGTGATGGCCTTACTCTCCAGCGTGAACCTCTGCGGTGATGCAGCGCCCCGGCACCCTACTGTCCCGGGCCGGGCCAGAGCAGCGCCGCATGCACGGCGGCCTGGTAGCCGTTTGTGCTGCTGCCGGGCGGCTGGGTCGCCTGCGCTGCCAGCCAGGCAGTGATCCGTTCCTGGGCCGACGCGTGGTGGTCGCGCATCAGCCGGCTAGCCGCCGGCCCGTCGCCGTCACGTAGCGCCGCCAGGATCGCGGCGTGCGCCTCAGCAATCCGCGGGAGATCGTCCACCGGTGGTTTAGCCAGACCACGCTGGTACATCTCCTCCATCAGGCCAAGGTAGAGATCGACCAGCGCGAGCGCTACCTGATTGCCGCTGCAGGCGAGGAGGTGCCGGTGGAAGGCGCTGTCCTCGGCGTGAAAGACCTCGCCTCGCGCGGCGCGCCAGCGCATGCGGTCGACCAGCTCATCGAGCGCCGCCAGATCGCTAGGGGCAAGCCTGCCGGCGATGCCGGCGACGAGCTCGCCTTCGGCCGCACGGCGCACCACCAGCAGATCCAGCAGCGCGCTGGGGTGAAAGGCGAGGCTATGGGCCAGAGCCCGAGCCGCCGAGGCGACGTTGAAGGGACGCACAAACCAGCCGGAGCCGGCGCGCGAGCCGAGCACGCCGACGGCCTCCAGCGCCCGCAGCGCCTCGCGCACGACCAGCCGGCTGCTGCCAAGCGCGGCCGCTAGCTCGGCTTCGCTCGGCAGCCGGTCACCCGGCCCCAGCCCGTGCTCGACGATGTAGCGGCGCACCTGCGCCTCGACCGTCTCTGGCCCAACCGGGCGCCGCAGCGCCGCCAGCAGCGCCGCGCTTGCCCCGCCACCAACCGGCGGCTCCTCGGAAGCTCGCTGACCTGTCATACAAGTCAGCGAGGATAGTACAATGGGCCGGTGGGGACTGTCAAGCTGCCGACGATCTCAAGGCGTTCTGGGGGTAGCGCCCGGGAGCGCAGCCGCCCAGGAGCGATTCCGCAGGCTAGCCATAGGTAGCGAGTAGGTGGCGATGTGGTCGGGCCGATTCTGTGGGCTAGCCATAGGTGGCAATGTGGTCGGGCCGATTCTGTGGGCTAGCCATAGGTGGCAATGTGGTCGGGCCGATTCTGTGGGCTAGCCATAGGTGGCAATGTGGTCGG